>Ga0197143_1000497_pt1 | contig 42454 bp, 35 predicted proteins | sample GBS70_MetaG_FD_148603 | JGI IMG/M metagenome (GOLD analysis project Ga0197143, IMG submission 148603) | Sediment microbial communities from Great Boiling Springs, Gerlach, Nevada, United States - GBS 70_MetaG | ecosystem: Environmental > Aquatic > Thermal springs > Hot (42-90C) > Sediment... | reverse complement strand
GAGCATAGTGGCGGTGCCAACGTTGAACGAGCTTGTAGACGGCCGCGTAGCCGACGACGGGGAGCGCCACCGAGGCCAACGAGAGGAGGAAAATCGGCAGAATGATAGGGCCGATGGCCGAAAAGAGACCCAGCCCCAATAGCAAAAACATGGCCACGAGACCCAGCCACCGCTCGACGACGACGGTCGTCGCCGTGGCCCCCAGACGCCGGGTCCACTGGCTGACCTGATGAATCCGCACGACGTCGCCCCCGATGGCCGTCGGCAGGAACGTGTTGTAAAAGGCACCTTTCATCAAGGCCCACAGGGCCGCCGAAGCGGGGATCGAGATGGCCAGGGCCTGCAGTAAGAGCCGCCACCGCACGACACTGAGACCCATCCCGATAAAATGAGTCCCGAAGGCCAGGGCCAGCCACACCGGCCGTCCCGAGTGGACCACGCTCCAGAAATGATCCCAGTCCATCCGATGGAAAAGCCACGTCATCAGGATCGACGTGACCCCCAGCCGCATGAGGAGCTTGCCGACCGCACGGAGCGGCCGTGAGACCCTCGACTTCATACCCGACCCACCCCCGAGGACCGGGACGCATCGGGAGGCCCTGGGGAGTGCCTTCAGACGCGCGATCCCCTTCTTGAGTATATCCCCATCATACCGCCCCTGCCTCCCCCTGTCACCACCCCGAGAACCCAGCTTACCAGGCCGCCCGAAGGGTCAGCAGGACCTTCCGTTTCGGCAGATACTGGGGCGGATTGAAGGCCGTCGCCTTCGTGATGAGCGTCCGTCGGTTCGTAAGATTTTCCCCGCTCAGGTTCAGCCACACGTCAGGTCTCGAGCGGAGCCGGACAGCAACCTGCCCGTTCAGATATAGATACGAGGGCATTCGGCCGGTCGCCGGGGAGTCTTCCATGTCGTGATGATAGTGTTCATGAGCCCCGTCATGAGCCGGCATACCGGTCTCCGCGTGCCCATGCACGTGAGCCGGCAGGCCGCTGGCCCAGGTGCCCGACAGGGACGCCCGGAGCCACGGTCGGGGTGCCGCCGTGACGATGCCCGTGACCGTATGCCGCTGGTCCATCGGGGCCGGGAACTTGCCGGTCTCAAAGGGGTTCTCTTCCGAACGAGCCATGAAGCCGCCTGTCACGGGTCCATAGAAGTCATGCCACGCCAGGGTGTAGTTTAGGATGAGACCCACGGGGACAGAACGGCTTTCAAAGCGGACCTGCGTCTCTAAGCCCCGGACCCGCTCGGCCCGGAAGTTCACGTAAGGGAACCATTCCAGCGCAAAACCCCCGACCGTCAGTTCGTTGACCGTGTGGTACACATTTCGACCGTACCGGTAAAAACCCGCCGTCTGGAGAGTCCAGGAACCATGCGCCCAACGGAAGCCGACTTCCCACGCATCGGCCACGGAGGACCGCAGAGGGGCCGCAGACGGCGTGGCGGAGCTGAGGAGATAGTTCTCGACCGGCGGCGACCACACCAGACGGCCATAACTGAGCAAGACCGAGTAGGGTCCCTCCGGCGGTCCCACCGTCACGTTCAACCGGGGTGACACGTAGTGGGCCGATTCGATGCCCCGGAAGAAATCCCACCGCAGGCCGACATTGCCACGGACCCATCGGGCGAGCGCTCCGTGCTGTTCGACGAACAGGCCCGCCAGCCACCCGCCGTCCCGGTCGCTCCACATCGGCGGAAGCGACCCGCCGTGGGCCTCATGATTCGTATGAAAGTCGGTCAGGCCCGCCGACCCCAGGAAGGCCATCGGATGGTGTTCATGGGGCTCCTCGGTCCGAAGGTCCTCCAGCGACTCGTCCCAGGTCAGACGCCGAAGCTGGACACCGCCCCGGAGGGTCCATTCGGGCCGCCACGTATGGCTGACGACGACGTCCAAATGGCCGACTCCGTCCCGGCGACGGGCCTGAGCCCAAGGGTGCATGCCATCGTGGAGGGCTTCCAGCCGCTGGGTCTGGAGGAACCATCCCGCCCGAATCGCCACATGCCCACGGGACCCGACGTAGTCCGTCTCCAGAAGGCCGCTGACTTCCGTCAGCCGACTCTCCTGTTCGAGCCACTCGGCGGCCGTCGGGTCCAAGGGGATTTGAAAGCGGCCGTCATGAACCATGAGGGTCCACGCCGACAGCCATCGGTCGTTCCACCGGTAGTCTCCCCGGACAAAAAGCCGCAAGGCCCGACCCCGGTCATGGTGAACCTCGACGGCCCGAGGCTGAAAGTAGGCATCGCTCTGGAGTCCGGACAAGTTCACATAAAGGCCCCACCGGGAACCGCCCGTTCCGATGGCCCCTCGGCCCAGCCAGGTGCCCGGCGAGCCGCCCCCAACCTCGACCTGTCCCGTCGTGCCCCGGACGCCGAGGCCGCTCCAGGGAACGGCGTCCATCACGCCCATAAAGCGCCACCCATACTCGGCCGCATAGCCACCGGTCCGCAGTTGAATCCACCGAAACACGCTCGGATCTGGCCCGATCCCGAAGACGGGGTTCATCGTCCACAGGACCGTCGTCCCGTTTATGTTGTAACCGATGGCCGTCTCGGCACCTCGAACGTGGGCGATGTCGTTATGGGACCGGACGACCCCCGGCGACGTTTCGGCCAGAAGGTCTTGCAGTTGCCAACGGCGGCTTACGGCCACGTCGCCCATCAGGGTCGAGGGAAGGGCATAGGCCGTTGCCGCCGACTGAAGCTGTTCTGGACTCCGGGAGGCTCGGACCTCGACGGTCGCCGAGGCTTGAGGAATCCATAAAAGGGGTATATGGACGACGACCGTCACCCGCTCATTGGGCCGGACGAGAACTTCCCTTGGTTCAACGGACCGGCCACCATACAGGACCTCGACTCGATACCGACCGGGCGGAAGGAGGACGCGCCAGACCCCGACCTCCAGAGGGGACGGTACCGGCGGCTCCCCGCCGGGCTCGACCGACCGAATCCGGAGGGCCACGTCCTGAAGGGGCGGCTCGACCCGCACGAAAAGTTCGCTCCACTGGGCCGGCCGGGCCGGCCGAACGCCCGTCGCCCAGGTCAGAAGAATGCCCGAGAACACAAAGAAGCCGATTCGGGACGCTCCATGGAGAAGGAGCATCCAGTGCCGTGGAAGCGTCGACCGAGAGTTCATGGGTAACCTCCCCAGGCAACGAGTTGAACCGATGGGTTTATGGAAACCATCCGCAGGCGGCCCGAGAGAAAGCCCCTCAAGAATAGTGACCCCCACGGGCACCGCGTTGCGGACGCCGGAGACACCTCCTACCGAGGCGTCTCCCAAGCGGCACCCGTCTTTGACGGATCCCAGACCGACCCCGAGAGGATGGGTGGAAAATCAGGCGTAAGGCCGGGGAGGCGGTTCCGGCAAGTCAGGAGGATTTGCGAAGGAGGGTCGAAAGATTCCGACGCCGCCCCCAAAGAGGGCAGGCGGCTCAGGGAACCCCAGGAAGAGCGAGGGTTCGAGGCCCGGAGTTAGGAGGCTCCCCGCTTCGAGGTAATTCTTCCAGCGACAGGGTTCAAGGCGGGGCACCGACGAAGTCGGATGGCAACAGCAGACGCCGTCGCTACACCCGCAGGCGTGGGCCGACGCCCCATAGACCGCCACTCCCCAGAGGAAAACCCGTAGGGCGATCCCCCCGACCAGGAAGACGGTCGTTGCGTGGACCCACCGCCGTATCTTCCGACGGCACCGCCGATTCTGCATCCGACGACCCCAAAAACGGCAGTTCCTATTCTATCGGATGGGGCTCTCCCGTCAAGTCTATCGGCCCAGGCGGGGTCTGTTCCCAAGCTGGCAGATGGGGCACCGAATCCAAGCCCCGCTTGTCAGAGCGGGTTCCTTCAAGCCGCAGAGCCACCCGGCCAGAAAGCCGAGGCCCCCCTGTCCGACGGCGACCGTCGGGACGCTCCGGATCGGTCGGGCCTTCCAGCGCGTGCGAGGGTGCGAATACAGGACCGACAAGACGACGAACGCCAGGTAAACCCCGACGAAGGCCCACCCGAGGCAAAGGCTGAGGAGGAGCCCAGCGGCCTTGCAGAAGAAGGCCACGGCCAGCGTCCCGCCCGATACCGGCGGCCGGTAAAGCCCGCCGATGGGACCCTCGTCCCGGTCGAAGTAGGAATTGAAGGCGTTCGCCCCACCGTACAGGAAGACGTGAGCGACGAGGAGCCCGAGCCCCAAGGCCGACGTCGGGCGGCGCCCGGTCAGGAGGAATCCCCACAGAAACGGGGGCAGGAGGACGACCGAAAAGTGAAGCCGCAAATGGATCAGGCCGGCTTTCAGGTCCTCAGTGACGACCCGAAGTCCCATACATCTCCGCCGGACCCGCGACTCGATCCCAGGGGTTCCAGGAGTGGTAGCGTTCAGACTACGACTGATAAGCCCGGTAGTGCTTGGTTAAGCTATGGATGCAGGATACAGGATGCAGACCCGGCGTGCGCGTTGGGCTCGGTGTCTGGCCCTCGGCCATGGAGGGATGAGGGGCCAAGGAGATACGACCTTCCCGCATCCTTCGTCCAGGCCGAAGGCCGGACACCGAATCCGGTACCCGGGACCTGAGACCTGGCACCCGTACCGAGCACCGATACCTGAAAAGGCAGTAGTATTTGCCTTTTCACGGTCCCCGACCCAAAATAAGGGGATGTAGCCCGATGAGGAGGCGCTTCATGGTGGCCCAGCAGAGTGGGGGGCCGGGTGTGCCCGGCGGGCGCCCGTCTCAAATGCGGCCCAAGCCGGTCCCGCGTCCGGGAGGCGGCTATCCGGCCATCGGCGGTCCCCAGTTCGGTTTCAGCAACTTGGTGCGGCAAGCCATCGAGACCCGAAAGGCCGTGATCTTAGAGCTCATGACCGGGGAAACTCTTCAGGTCACCTTACTCCGGGAGGACCAGTTTACGTTAACCGTCCTCCTAAAGGATGAGATCCGCATCGTTTACAAACACGGCATCAAGCAGTTGATCTTCACCAAAGAATGAGGCCAGGTGGGGCTCTCGGGGGGTTCCGCCGCGTTCCGTCTTCAATCCAATGCTCGATAAAATCCCCACGCGGCATTCCAGAGGGGTCGCCAAGCCCGCCACGCGTGCCTTAAGGAGACGTCGGCCTCGACGTGCGTCAGGGCAGGGACTTCCACGAATCGGACGGTCGGCGATGGCAAGGCCCGGGCGAGGCGGCGGGACTCCTCGATAGGAATGGCAGGGTCTGCCGGACTGTGCAGGATCCACGTCGGCACGTTCCAGGGACGGGCAACGTGGGCGATGGGCGAGAGCTCCCGGAGTACGGCCTGCAGGTCCGGCGGGGCCTGCCGACACCAGACCGAGACTTCTTCGACCGACCGAGCGGCGAGCAGACGTTCGGTCTGACGGTGGGTCGTCTCGTCCGACCATCCGTGGGTTCGGCCCCAGTCGGTAAGGGCTTGGCGGAGGGCTGACCGGACGCTGGCCACGTCCCATCCGTACAGGCGTTCGCCGATTAGCCCCACGGCCATCAGATGGCACGCGTCGGCGTAGGCTCCGACGGTCGCTACTGCCCGCAGGCGGGGCCATCGGGGTTCGGACCAAAGGGCGCGCAGGGCCGGTCCGGCACCGACGCTGATGCCGATCAACGCCCATGCGGGGCATCGACCCTCGACTTCCTGAAATAGGCCCCTCATCTGAACGACGACCCGGGGGTCCAACCGGAATTCGGCGAGGGCCGGTACATGGGGGACGTAGACATCCAACCCGCTCCAGGCTAGGGCTCGGGCAAAGTCCTGGAGGCGGGGATCGTCCTTTCCGTCCGGCGTAAGGCCGTGGATGACGACGACACAGGGTCGGCCAGGGCGGGCCACGTGGGAGAACCAGCGGTCGACGGCCCATCCCTCGGCCATCGAAAGGGTCTCCCGGCCGACGGGAAGCGGGGCTCGGCCAGCGTGCCATAGAGCCCGGATCAGGGCCCCGGCCGGGAGGACCGTCTGCATACCCCAAAGGATTAGGCCATAGGCGAGGACTCCGACGCCTATCCCAACGGCCTGCCGATACATCGTCGGCTTCCTCCCCCGGCTTTAGGCCCCGGAACCTTCCCAAGGTGCCCATGACCGGCGACGTCGCTCTTGCGTCCGGGGGAGCTTATGCTACACAATGAACTCAGCCGCTTCCAATGCCCCCCTCGGGGAGGATGGACCGAACCGGATGGAAACAATGCCGAAAAAGGATACCCTCGTGGACCTTTTTGAGAACCCCTACTTTCAGGAAGTACTGGACCAAGCCCTGCGTCAAATCGTCGCCCTGCGATCGGACCGGCGTCCCTTTCAACTCCTTATCGAATTTCTCCAGTCGGCCAACGTGGACTTTGACTGGGAACAGTTTCAATCCCTGGCCCAGCGGCATGCCCGCTGGGCCCTGGTCAACTCGGAGCCCTTTCTGAAGGAACTGGCGGCGACCCTCGAGGAAATGCAGGGCTGCAAGAATTCCTGGACTTCCATGAACTGTGCCGTCGTTCTGGCCGGCGGCACGCCCAAGCTGGAAGTTTCGGCTCGTTCGGGCCTGCGGGAAATCTTTACGATGCGGGACAACTTCGACAACTGGCTCCGCTTCATCAACAACATCCTGGAGACGATGGCCAATACGTTGAATCAGCAGGTATGGATGCCGTCGGAGGCCGAGCAACTCGTCGTCTGGGACGAACTCCTGAATCAGACCGACCAGTGGCTGGAGGCCATCAAGAGCGCCCTTCAGCAGTGGCATAATCGGTACAACAGCAAGCAGTAAGCCAGGCGTATCGGGTCGGGTGCTTGCGGCGACGGCGCGGTCATTCTGAAAAAGTTTCTAAGGGGGCCATCCGCAGTCGCACGGACGGGACCGGGGCGTTGGGGACCAGCCGGTCGGTTCGGACGGCCTCCCGAACCACCGGCCACGTCGTCGGAAGATGCCGGAAAAGGGCCTCGGCGGCGACCCGATGGGCGATTTCGCTGATGGGGGTCGAGGGCTAGGACGGCTTGGAGCTGGTAGGTATCCATCCCCCAGAAGACGGAAAGTAAGTCCAGCCCAGGGAGACCCTCTGCTTGCAGGAGCCGATGGACCTGCCGGTGGATGTCCTGAAAAGGGATAGTCTGGATGGAGCGGGAATCCGAGGTGGGGCTAGATCACGAATAAGCATGGCACTCCTGCCCGACCTGAGCGACGACCTGCCGGTGCCGTTGCCACGGCCGCCCGCGTGGGTCGTAGAGGCTTCGGATATAGTGCCCTTAACGACGAACAGCCCCTACAGTAGCCTCCGAATCCATCTCGCCTGTATCCCGACTCCGTAACGTCCTTCCCCGAGGGACGGGACCTCACACGAGTTCGTAGGGATCGACCTGGACCCGCAGGAAGTCTCGCCGGAAGGGAAGCCGACCCAGGACGTCCCGGAGCGCCTGCCGGACGGCCCGCCGGTCCGTCGTCCGAATGAGGACATGGTACCGGTATTTCCCCTGAAGCCGCCACAGGAGCGGCTGGACCGGACCGTGGACCTGCGTCGCAGGAATGGCCCGCTGGGTCAAGAGGTCCGTCAACGTTTGCGCATACTGGCGGGCCAGGGCGTGCTCGGGGTGGACGACCGTCAAGGCGATGAGGCTCGTAAAGGGCGGGTACTGGAACCGTTGCCGGTACGCCAGCTCCTCCCGGAAAAAGCCCTCGTAGTCGTGCTGGCACGCATAGCGGATGGCATAGTGCTCGGGCCGATACGTCTGAATGATGGCCCGGCCCGGTCGGTCCGCCCGGCCCGAACGACCGACGACCTGTGTGATGAGCTGAAACAGCCGCTCGTGGGAGCGAAAGTCCGGCAGGCCCGTACTCGTGTCGGCCTCGAGGACGCCGACCAACGTGACCCGTGGGAAGTGGTGCCCCTTGGCGACCATCTGGGTCCCCACAAGGACCTGGACCCGGCCCTCATAGAAGTCACCCAGGAGTCGGAACAATTCCCGGGGCCGACTCAGGGTGTCCCGGTCGAGGACGCCGACCCGCACGTCGGGAAACGCCTGTTCGAGAAGCGCCTGGACCCGCTCGGTCCCGATACCCGTGGCGATGAGGTACGGACTCTCACAGACGGGACACCGCGAGGGGACCCGCTCGGTCGCATTGCAGTAGTGGCACTGCAGGACACCGGCCTTTTTGTGAAGGACCATGTGAATGCTACACTGCGAGCACGTCAGGACATGGCCGCAGGCTCGACACTGCACGAAGGGGGCGTAGCCCCGGCGGTTGATCAGGACGATGGCCGTCTCTCCCCGATCCAACGTCTCCCGAAGCGACGTCAGCAAAAGCGGCGAAAAGAAGGGATGGCTCCCCCGGGCGTAAGCGTCCCTCATGTCGACCAGGACGACATCCGGCAAGACCGCCCCCGGGACGGCCCGCTGGGTCAGCCGGTACAAGCTGTAGGTGCCCTGCCGGGCATGGGCGTAAGTCTCAACCGAGGGCGTGGCCGTCACGAGCAGAGCCACGGCATTCTCCATCCGAGCCCGGGCCAGGGCCATCTCCCGGGCGTGGTAGACCGGAAGTTCGTCCTGCCGATACGAACCGTCCTGCTCCTCGTCGACGACGATGACCCCGATGTCCTCCAGGGGAGCGAAGATGGCCGAGCGGGCCCCCAGGACGATCCGGGCCTGGCCCGTTCGGACCCGCCACCACTCGCTCGTCCGCTGGGCCGGCGTCATCTCGCTGTGGAGGACGGCCAGGAGGTCACCAAACTGGCGCCGAAACCGCTGGGTCACGGCCGGGATCAGGGCAATCTCCGGCATCAGGACGAGGGCCGTCTTGCCCCGCCGGACGGCCGTCTCGATAAGCCGTAAGTAGACTTCTGTCTTGCCGCTTCCGGTCACGCCGTACAGAACGCCGACATGAAAGCTTCCGGCGTCGACGTACTTCTGAAGAGCCTCCAGGACGGCCCGTTGTTCGTCGTTGAGGACGACAGGCATCTCACGCCCGACGGGAGCGTCCCATACGATGGGCCGGGGATGGTACTGCTCGTAAAGCTGAATCCATCCCCGAGCGGCCATCCGGCGGAGCCGCTCCCGAAGCCGCCGCCGGACCGCATCGTCGCCGCCGCTTGGCCGGACCCCCTCCGTCAGTTCTTCCAGTAAGACGTCCCGACCCGCCCGCTCCAGAAATGCCAGGACCTCCCAGTAGGCCGCCGGGACCCGCTCGCCCGCCGCCGGAAGCCGCACGAGATGGACGGCCGTCGTCTTCGGGACCTTGGACCACCCGTGCAGGCGCTCCCGGACCTCGACCCAGCCCCGGGCCCGCAGGTATTGGACGGCCGCATGGAGATTCTTTGAGCCCACGGACCGCCGGATCTTCGGCAAGGTCGCCTTCCGAACCTCGGCTAAGTACAGGAGCACGCGCGCCCACAGGGGAAATCGTCGGAATGAGCCCCGAGCCGCCCACTCGGCGGCCGCCTGAAGGCCCGCTGGCGTGACCCGGACCTCGGCCCTCTGCAGGGCGTGGAGGCCCGGGGGAACGGCCAGGTGAAGGTAGGCGCCCAGGGGCTGAAGGTAATAATCCGCCGCCCATCGGAGGAGGCGGACCAGCGTCGGCGGGCACAGGGGCTGGGGGTCCAGGACAAGGTCGACGGGCCGGTAGCGAACGTCAGGCCGTTCTACGGGTGGGGCCTGGGGGTCGACGACATAGCCCGTCACCCGCCGGTTCCGCAGGGGCACGACGACCCGCAGGCCGACCTGGGGCTCGACGCCCGCCGCCTCGGGCCACACGTACGTCAGGTCTTCATACGGAAACTGCCGGGTCCAGACCCGCACGAGCCGGCCCACCGGGCGGACCGACTCTACCTCCGACGTCGGGACCCACAAGACGGCACGGGTCGCCTTCTCATCCTGCATCGAAACCTCCTGCCTCTCGCCGGAAATCGGGCAAGGGTGTCGTCAGGATACAGGCACGGTCCCACCTTATCCAAGCCCCGCACGCCCGTACGGGGTTGCCCCTTCCCGCCCACAAGACCCGAGTTTTCGTTTTTCCCAGGCTCGCCATCCTGCCACTCCTTTAATCCTGTGTCCTAAGCGTCTTGGTCCTATTTGATACAGCGCTGATAATTTACTGTGTTTACTTGAAGGTGTCCTACCGTCTCCAGCCCGCCCGGAAACGTTTCTCAGCAGTGGGCTGGTCCGCGATACTTTCCTCCTCTCGGCCTTCTGGATTCTCGTCTACGTCTTCCTCTTCGCCTCGCCGGACGGCCTGGGGGTCGGCCGGGTCCACTGAGTCCTGATTCCCCGCCTCATCGAGCAGTACGACCGGTTTCGCCGGATTCGGCGACTTCACCTCCGGTGGGCCGAGCGCCATCGGCCGATAGCGTCTGGCGCGTGAATCCTCAGGACCGGGCGCCGTTTCCTTCAGCCGGCTGGGGGAGCGTCGGGCCCCGCAGATGGACGGGTTCGGCGGCGCCCCGGACCCGGAGGTTTAGGGCCTCGACGAACAACGAGAAGCCCATCGCAAAGTAAATGTAACCCCGATCGATATGTTGGCCCAGGCCCTCGGCGACCAGCATGACGCCGATCAGGAGGAGGAAGCTGAGGGCCAGCATCTTAATCGTCGGGTGCCGTTCGATAAATCGATGGACGGCCTCGGCGCTGACCAGCATGACACCCATCGCCAGGACGATAGCCGTCGCCATCACCCAGAGTTGTCGGGCCATGCCGACGGCCGTGATGACCGAGTCCAGCGAAAATACGATGTCGAGCAAGGCGATTTGGACGACGACCCCAGCCAAGGACCCCGTCTTTGGAACCGGTCGAGCCCCAACTGTACCCTCCAGCTTGTCGTGAATTTCGTAAGTGCTCTTGGCGATCAGGAACAGGCCGCCCAGGAGCAGGATCAGGCGCTGACCTGAGACGGGGGTATCAAGGACGGGCAAGACAAAGAGAGGCTCCGTCAAGTGCAGGATCCAGGTCAGCGTGAATAGGAGTGCCAGCCGCGTGGCGAGGGCCACCAAGAGACCCAGACGGCGGGCGAGGGGTTGCCGTTCCCGGGGGAGCCGACTCGAGACGACCGAGATAAAAACGATATTGTCGATGCCCAGGACGACCTCCATGGCCGTCAGGGTCACTAAGGCGATGAGGGCATCCATCGGCGGAACCTCGTGTTAAGAAAGTGACGGAGTGGTGGGGTAACGAGTGACGAGTAGTAAATCATCTCCCTTTGCCGTACTGCCGTATTGCCGTATTGCCCTACTGCCGTTACCAGCCACCCCGCCCGTCGGGCTTGCTTCCCACGTCATGTTTCAATGGGCTCCAGGATGCACAGCCAGTCGGGGTCCAGGGGGTAGAGGCCCCGGAGTCGCCACCGGAGAGGCCCCGTCGAGAGCGTCTCCAGACGACTGGCCAGGCCGAGGCTGGCGACGTCGCCGAAGACGGTCGGGGCGACAAACAGCCACATCTCGTCGGCTCTTCCCTCGGCCAGGAAGGACGAGAAGACCCGGCTCCCGCCTTCGACCAAGAGGCGGTGGACGTCGGTGGCGGCCAAACGGCGGAGGACGGCCCCGAGGTCGAGGAGGCCGGGCGCCCTTGTCGGAACGCCCTCGTAGCGGACGTGGGGCGGTCCCGGCGGCGGCGTTCGGGCCGCGTCGTGGAAGACGACCGTCGGGGCGGGGACGCCGAGGGCCGGGTGGTCCGGCGGGAGGGAGAGGTCGGCATCGAGGAAGACACGCAGGACGGGCTTGTCCGGGACCATCCGGGGCAGGCGGGGACGCAGGTCCGGTGCGTCCAGGTCAGCCGTCCGGGCCCCGACGAGGACGGCGTCGCAGGTCGCCCGCAGGTGGTGGACCCACAGGTGCGTCCGTTCGGACGTGATTCTCAGGCGGCGGCTGTCGACGCGCGCAATCCGGCCGTCAGCCGTCAGGGCGGCTTTGAGGATGACCCAGGGTCGGTGGTCCCGGACCCACGTCGCAAAGCCCCGGAGGAGTGTCCGGGCTTCGGCTTCGAGGATGCCGACCTCCACGTCCAGGCTCGCCCGTCGCAAGATTTCGATGCCCCGGCCGTGGACTTTGGGATTCGGGTCAAGGGTCCCGACGACGACTCGCCGGACGCCGGCCCGGAGGATGGCGTCCGTGCAGGGCGGAGTCCGTCCCTGGTGACAGCAGGGTTCGAGGGTCACGTAGAGGGTCGCCCCCTCCGCCCGACGTCCGGCCTGTCCGAGGGCCCACGCCTCGGCGTGAGGCGTTCCGGCCCGGACGTGAAATCCCTGGCCAACGGCCCGACCGTCTCGGACGACGACGGCCCCAACGGGCGGGTTCGGAGCCGTGGACCCGAGGCCCATCCGGGCCAGCCGAAGGGCCGCCGCCATCCAGAAGACGTCGGAGAGTCGACCACCGGCCACGGCACCGTCATTCGCTGTGGGGCCGGATCCGGAAGCGCTTCTCCAGGTCCTTCATCCGTTCGACGATGCCGCCGTATTCGAGTTCCTCGTATGGGAGCATGGCCGGGCCGAAGAAGCCCTGCCGTCGGAGTTCCAAGGCCTTTTCGGCGATGCGGTCTTGGACGGACCGCCAGAAGGGGTGGTCGAAGGGGTCGGCCGCCTCGGTAAACTTGCCCTCGTGGACGCACAGGGCGTGGCAGGTCACGATGGGCGGACCGTCGAAGTACGACACGGGGGTGTTGTGGGGAACGGGCATGAGGGGCCCGTTGTGGGAGCCCCGCATGAAGCCGGCGACGTAATGCCCGATGGCGAAGGGGGCCAGGACCTCCCCGGCCGCCGGGAAGTCGCCCTGGACGCGGACGATCATAACGGGGTCGTCCTTGCCGACGTACTTGCCGGCGATGTTCCGGAGTCGGCTCGTACTGACGACGGCGGCCTGTTCGCCCGTGGCTCGGTTGTAAATGGCTTCGATGGAGAACCGTTCCGTGTCCCGGAGCAGGGCGGCCAGGTCGTAAAGGTCTTCGGGCGTGTTGAGCTCGATGATCCGGTCGGCCTCCGTGTAGTTGACGTCCATGACGACGAACTTAAAGCCCTTGCCCAGCTTGGGGCTGAGGATCAGGCCGGAGCAAAACATGGGATCGGCGAAGGCCAAGTACAGGGGCAGGTTGTAAGCCCCGGGACTCGTCTTGTCGGCGGCAAAGAAGAGGAACGGTTCGTTGGGCCGCTCCTCGAACTCGATCTCGGCGACCATCGGGCCCATGCCCCGGATGTTGCCGGAAAAGGCGTCTTTCAGCAGGTCCTGGCCGGCCCCATAAAGGCCCTGGGCCTTGGCGACCTGGGTCCCCTTCATGAAGGCCTCGAAGGCCAGTTTGTGGACATCGGCGTCGTTGAGGCCCCGATGGTGGGCCATGAGGATGGCGATGTCGTCCCCCGTGTAGCTGACGTAAACGTCCGAGATCAGATTTCGTCCATTTTCCCGGACGTATCCCTCGACGGTCTCCAGGAGGGCCCGAGAGGGCTTGATGTGGCCGCCGATACTGCCGATATCGGCCTTGATGACCGACAGAGTCGTCTTCATCGTCGCCTCCTCAGATTGTATGAGACTGCTTTCCGTCGGCCTCCCTGGGAGTCGACGGAAGGTCGCATGGTCCCCCCGGACGTAGACGAGATCATTGTATCGGAAAGCGGTTTCTATTGCAAACCTTCCCCAGAGGTCCTAACTTAATCCCGGTAGGGGGCGAACAGGTTTCGACGGAGGTGTTGGGAGGGCAGACGGCATGCCGTGGGCCTGTCCGCTCGTCAACAGGACAGGGGCCAATAAGTGCCAACACTGAACTCGCCCTGGCGGCTTAACCGATAGCCGTCACGCCGCCGGTCGGGTGCCCGTCCCGGCCGGGCCGGTGTCACTCCACGGGCTGGACTTCGGGTGTCGCCTCCGCCCCGGGGTCGAGACCTAAGGAGGCTGGTCCTCGCCTTTCCCTGCCCGTCGGGGCCGGCGGGGACGAGAATGGGAAAGACGGGCTAAGCATGTAGAGGTCTGTCCGACTGGCCTCCGGACGCGGGTTCGATTCCCGCCGCCTCCACCAACCTACCGTGAAGTATCAAGGGGTTGGGGTGTTTCATCGCACCACAGTGGGATTGAAACGGAAGAATGTGGCGAGAGGTCCTGATCACCCAGCTCGGCCATGAAGTCCTGGTCGCGGTCGTCGAGGACGACCGCCTCGTCGAGTTCCATGTCGATGCGCTTTATGGTTCCAGTTTGGTAGGGAACATCTACAAGGGCCGGGTCAGGTCGATCCTGCCTGGTATGGACGCCGCCTTCATCGATATCGGAGAGCCCCAAGATGGGTTTCTCTACGTCACCGACGTTCGCCCCGCCGTCACCCGCCTCCTATACGCCGACACCGACGGCCCGCCGGTGGCCGGCCGTTGGAGGCGTTCCCAACACATCGCGGAGATCCTCCACGAGGGCGATGAAGTCCTCGTCCAGGTCAAACGGGACCCCATCCAATATAAGGCTCCCCGGGTCTCGACGAAGCTCACCCTGACGGGTACTTACCTCGTCTACACGCCGTTCCAGTCCCACGTAGGCGTTTCATCCCGCATCACGGATCCCCAACGCCGTCAGCACTTGAAGGCCCTCGGTCGGGCCTGGGTCGCCGGCCAGGGCGGCCTTATCTTCCGGACGGCCAGCGCCGCCATCCCCGACGAGACCCTGGAGCAGGAGTGGCAGAATTTACGACAGGCGTGGCAAAGCCTCTTACGTCTTGCCCGGTCCCGCCCGGCTCCGTGCCGGCTGTATCGGGAGCCGCCGGCCCTGCTTCGGTGGATTCGGGACTTGGTCAGCCCGGACTTGCGCCGCATCTGGGTCGATTCCCCCAACCTGTTCCACTGGCTTCAAGAACGACTGGGGGAGCACCACCCCGAGTGGCTTCCCTACCTTCAGTTATACACCGAGGGTCCGCCCCTCTTTTATCGATACCAGATTCATCGAGAACTTCAGCGGGTTCTGAAGCCCCGGGTGTGGCTCAAGTCCGGTGCCTACTTGGTCATCAACCAGACGGAGGCCCTCGTGGCCATCGACGTGAATACGGGGAAGAACGTCGGCCTGACTGACTTCCAGGACAGCGTCTTCCGGGTCAACCTGGAGGCCGTCAGCGAGATCGTCCGCCAGATTCGACTCCGGAACCTCGGGGGCCTCATCCTGATCGACTTTATCGACATGGCCTCACCGGAACACTGGCAGAGGCTTCGGGAGGCCCTGGAGGCCGAACTCAAGCGGGACCGTATGCGAACGTATATCCTCCCCCAGTCCAGTACGTCACTCGTCCTGCTGACCCGCCAGAAGGCTCAAGCCTCCCTCCTGCATCACCTGGGCCAGGTGTGCCCCCGATGCCAAGGCCGAGCCTTCGTCTATAGTCCCCGGGTCATCGCCTGGGAGGTCATCTGGAAACTGTCCCAGATCAAGAAAGGCCTCTTCCAACGGGCCGTCGTCCGGGCCCATCCCCGGGTCATCGAGCTCCTCCGGGGGCCCTACCGGGAGAACTTGCGGGCGGTCTGCCGCCAGATCCGGGCCGAGGTCGAGCTCCGAGAGGCCCCCGACCTAGCGTGGGAATCTTACGACCTGACCTTTCATTGAATGGGCAAAGCTTACGCATTTGTATTGTCAAAGTTCGCAGAGGCTTGCTCGAAGATGTCGAAGTAACGGAGTGACGGGGTGATGGAGTGACGAAGTAACGAAGTGACGGAGTGACGACGAAGCGGGACACTCGAAGTACGTTCTACCCTAAAGAACCCTGGAACTTTTTCAACAGGAAGGTCCATAACGGTATTCGCCGCTTGAGGCTTCGAGAGAGCCGAAGGAAATGAGTCAACTTCTACCCGGTCCCGCCGTGCAAGGTCCTCCTGCGCCTTACTGCGTCGCCGGGATCGATCCCCATAAGGACTTCATCGCCGTGGCTGTCCTGACGCCCGAACGGGTCGTGCGGGTCGGGGTGATCCGATGCGAGCCCTTCGTCCGCCTGCGACGGCGCCTGGAGCGGGCCCTGGCGGACGTCCGTTACGTCGGCATCGAGTGGCCTTACCTGGGGAAGAGTCCCCACAGCTATGCGACGGTCCTCGAGACGGCGGCGACCGTCCGGACACTCGTCCGCCTGATGGGGATCCCGACCGTGCGCGTCCGGGGAAGTCAGTGGATGCGGGTCTTGAAGGTCCGACGCCGCACCCGCGCCTATCTCAAGCAGGCGGCTCGCCGCCTGGCCCGACGGGCTACGCGGCGGAGCCTAACTTCGGACCAGAGTGACGCCGTCTGTATCGGTCTCTGGCTCCTGGACCGCCTGGTCGTCCACGGCCGCTTGGACCCGCCCGTCCCCTTGTTGGAACGTACGGGGGTCCGACGGGGGGGACAAAGTAACGGAGTGACGAAGTGACGGAGAGATGAGGTGACGAAGTCCATATCGTCACCCCGTCACTTCGTCACTTCATCACTTCATCACCCCGTCCTGTCCCATGTCCACGCATCGATGGGAAGCCTGGCGCTCGGCCCTGGAGGAACTCGTCCGTCGGTTTCCCCGGCCCCAGACGCCCCGGGATGATCCCCTGGCCTTCGTATACCGGTATAAAGACCCGGCCGACCGGACGGTCGTCGCCTACCTCGTGAGCTTTCTGGCTTTTGGTCACGTGCGGGCCATCGCTCGGGCCGTCGAACCCCTCCTCGACCGACTCGGGCCTCAGCCGAGTCGGGTCCTCGTCGAGGCGTCCCGGGCCGACCTGCGCCGGTGGGCTCGGGGATGGCGCTACCGCTTTGTGCCGGGCGAAGCCCTCTATGGGCTCCTGGCCTGGACCCGAGACCGGCTCCAGCGGTGGGGTTCGTTGGAGGCCTACTTTCGGGCCGAAGTCGAGAAGTCCTCTTCCTTACGGGACTTTGCTGAGGCCCACGGTCGGGCCGGTCGCCGGTTCTTTCAGCGTCACGTCCCGGTCGTATCCTCGGTGAAGGCCCGCTTTCTCTTCCCCATGCCGCCCCGGAGTGCATGCAAGCGCCTGGCCCTATTCGTTCGGTGGATGACCCGTCGGGAGCCGCCGGACCTGGGGCTGTGGGACTTCTGGCCCAAGACCTGGGTCTTCGTGCCCATCGATACGCATCTGGCCTTCCTGGCCCGGCTGTGGGGGTGGGCCGACGGGCGCGTCCCGGACTGGGCCTTCATGGAGCGGGTGGGGTCCGTTCTGGCTCTCCTGTGTCCGGAGGACCCGCTTCGGTACGATTACGGCCTCGCGCATCTGGGGATGGCCGGGGTCTGTCATCGTCGGCCGGTGCTTCGGCGATGTGGGGTCTGTCCGGTGAGGTCCGTCTGTCCCTATCCTCGGGGGAGGGGGCGGCCTGGGTGAAAAAGCCCGGATGTGGGTGAAAAGACCCGGGGGGTGCCGGCGGGGCGGTTTAGGGGCGTGGTACAATCGGGGAGCTCGGTAGGAGGTAGGGGCCGATGCGGTCGGTAGCCGTCAAGATTTCATTACCGATAATATTAACAATATTTTTATTCTTTGGCGTCTTGGGGTACTACGCCTACAGGGAGCGGCGGGCCTCGTTCCGCCGTCTCGTCGAGCAAGATTCCCGGATAACCCTCCGGGTCGCCGCCCAGGGCATCGCCCTCCTGATGGAGGCCGAATACCGGGACCACGTCCTGGAGTTCATGCAGAGCGTCCGGGCCGAAATGGGGGCCGCCCACCTGGAGGCCCGCTCGCCCGACGGACGGTCTGTCCTCCGGGTTCAGGATACCTCTGGGGTTTCTTCCTCCCAATCGGCCGAGGGGGTCCACCTCCGGGTCCCCCTGCCGGCTCGGGATACCTGTCGTCGGTGCCACACGGGGACCCTCCTGACCCAAGGGTACTTGGAAGCGCGGCGGGACGTGGCTCCCCTGATGAAGACCGCCCGGTCTTGGTATACCCGGGCGAGCCTGACCCATCTTTTGGCATCGATCTTGCTTAGCTTCGTCATCGCCATGACCGTCCACTGGACCGTCCGGCGACCTCTTCGGCGGCTGGTCGATGCCATGGAGCGGGTGACGCAAGGGGACTGGGCCGTGAATCTGCCCGTCCGGGGGCGGGACGAGATCGCTTCCCTAACCCGTCATTTCTATTCGATGCTGGAGCGGCTCCGGGCCTATCAGGAGGAACGGGAGCGGGAACAGCGGGCCAAGCTCCGACAGGCTGAGCACATGATGACGGTCGCCGAGATGGCCGCATCGCTGGCCCACGAGATCAAGAACCCCCTGGCCGGTATCCAGTCGGCCTTGACAGTCTTGTTCGAGCAGGAGGTCCTCCGGCCGGAGGCGCGGGAGGTCTACGAGTCGATCGTTCAGGACCTGAGCCGCATCAACCAGGTCTTGGAGGACCTCCTCCAGTATGCTCGCCCCCGGCCCGTCGAATGGACGGCCGTGGACCTGGGGAGTCTGGTCGAGTCGGTCGTCTTGCGAATCCTCCCAAGGGCACGGGAGAAGGGCCTGGAGCTTCGCACGGACCTGCCGTCGGACGTACCCGTCCTGCAGGGGGACCCCCATCAGCTTCACCAGATGCTGTACAATTTGCTCCTCAACGCCGTCCAGGCGACCGGTGAGGGCGGTCGGGTGACGGTCGGCTTCCGGTCGCATCCGACAGCCGACGAGGTCGAGTTGTGGGTCGAAGACACGGGTCCGGGGATTCCCCCCGACAAGCTGGACCTCATCCTCAAGCCCTTCTACTCGACGAAGCCCGGGGGGACTGGCCTGGGACTCCCGATTTGTCTGCGGATCATTGAAAACCACGGGGGGCGACTCTCGATCGAGTCCGAAGTCGGTCGGGGCTCGACCTTTCGGGTCTATCTCCCCGTGAAGGGGTTGGGTCGTGCATGATATGGACGCTTCGGGGAAGATGAAGGTCCTTATCGTGGACGATGAGAAGCTCTTACGGTGGTCCATCGCTCAGAAGCTTCTCGCCTGGGGCTACACACCGGTGGAGGCCAGTACCGGTAAGGAGGGCCTCCGGCTGTTTCGGTCGATGTACCCAGACCTCATCCTGCTGGACCTGCGGCTTCCCGACGAAGACGGGATGGACCTGCTTCAGACCTTTCGGAGCGAGGACCCCGACGTCCCCATCGTCGTCATCACGGCATACGGGGGTGTAGACGAGGCCGTCCAGGCGATGAAGCGCGGGGCCAACGACTTCATGACGAAGCCCCTGGACTTTACCCGCCTTCAGGTTACCCTGGAGCGTCTCTTGGAGAACGTCCGGCTGAAGCGCAAAATCCAGACCTTGGAGGCGGGGCCCTGGACCCTCGATGCCGTCATCGCCGAATCCCCGGCAATGCGGGCGATCGTCCGGGACCTCCGACGGATCGTGACGACGACTCCCTCCAGTGTCCTCATTACGGGGGAGAGTGGTACGGGTAAAGACCTACTGGCTCGGGTCCTGCATTACTCGTCGGACCGGGCTTCGGGCCCCTTCGTCGTCATCGACTGTACGGCCATCCCGGAGACTCTCATCGAGAGCGAGCTGTTTGGCTACGAGCGGGGGGCCTTCACCGATGCGAAGACGAGCAAGAAGGGGGCCTTCCTGTTGGCCAACGGCGGGACCCTGGTCCTGGACGAAATCGGGGAGATGCGGCCGGCCTTGCAGGCGAAGCTCCTGCGGGTCTTGGAAGACCGTGCCTTTCGACCCCTCGGGGGGACGATGGACATTTCGGTCAACGTGTGCGTCGTCGCCACGACCAACCGCAACCTGGAGGAGGCCGTCCGGCGGGGCGAATTCCGGAGCGACCTCTACTACCGGCTGAACGTCGTGCGGATTCACATCCCGCCCCTGCGGGAGCGCAAGGAGGACATCCTCCCCCTGGCGATGGCCTTCGTCCGGCAGTTTAATGCCCAGTTCCGTCGGCACGTCCAAGGTTTTACGGAAGAGGCCGCCCAGGCCCTCCTTCAGCATCCCTGGCCCGGCAACGCCCGGGAGCTTCGGAACGTGATCGAGCGGGCCCTGATCCTCTATGATGTACCCCTCTTGGACGTCGTTCATTTGGGCCTCCGGCCGACGGCGCCGCCCAGTCTGTTTCGCCTGCCCCCGGAGGGGATTGACCTGGAGAAACTGGAGGAACAGCTGATCCTCCAGGCCTTGGAGATGGCGCAGGGGAATAAAACGCAAGCGGCTCGACTCCTGGGCCTCTCGCGGGATGCCTTCCGGTACCGCCTGAAGACGATCCTGGAGCGCCGGCAGGCTCGGGGCGAGGCCTCCGAGCGAGAGCATGAGTGGGAGTCCCTCGAAACCCCATGAGGAGACGGGAGATCGGGATGAAGCCTCGGAAGTCAGGCCTCTCAAAGAGCCTCGGGTGGAAACGCCTGCCGTCTTCCGGGGTCCGGACCCTCATGGGAGGGACTCTGATCGCCTTGAGTCTGGTGAGGGGGGCCGGGGCCCAAGTCGGGGACTGTCGACCCTGTCATGCTGACGTCCACGTCCCGTCGCCGGCTCATCGGGACCTGGACTGTACGGATTGTCACTCCAACGTGACGAGGCTCCCCCATCCCCCTCAGCTCCTGAAGTCCTTGGGTGGGGACGCCCTCTGTCGGCAGTGTCATGAGGACGTCGTCCTCCAGGTGGCCACCAGCGTCCACGGCCCCGAGTCCTGCGGCGATTGCCACGGGTCTGCTCACGAAATCCCCCCGCCCCAGTGGGGTGTCTGTGGGGAATGTCACGCCGGGGCGACGGAAGCCTTCCAGGCCAGTGCTCACCGGAAGAGCCTGAGCTGTAGCTCCTGCCATGAGGGTCCTCACGCCATCCGACCCGTGAAGGAACCCGGCTCGAGGGTGCATCCCTTCCAGGAGATTCAGACCTGTGGCACCTGTCATGCGAAGCCGCCTCAGCTCATCGACGGATACCTCCAGAGCGTCCACGGTCGGGGCTTGCTCCTGGGCGGTCTGGCGGTGGCACCCTCCTGTAGCGACTGTCACGGAAGCCACGGTGTCTTTCCGATCCGGGACGTTCGTTCGACGGTATCGGCCCGAAATGTGCCCACCACGTGCGGTCGGTGTCATGTGGGTATCTTCAGCGTGTGGTCTAAGGAAAGCGTCCACGGTCGGCTCTGGCGGGAAGGTCGGACCGGGGGACCGGTCTGTACGACCTGTCATGGGTCCCACCGGATTCAGGAGCCGTGGGCGGGCATCCAACGTCTGAAGTTTCCCGAGACCTGTGGGGGTTGTCATGGGGAGCGGTATCACACCTACCGGGACGGATTCCACGGCCGGGCCACGGGCCTGGGATTTCTGACGGCGGCCATCTGTTCCGACTGCCATACACCGCATCAAAACGAGCCGGCCCGAGACCCGAAGTCGTCTGTGCACCCGGCCAACCTGGTCCGCACGTGCGGCCGGTGCCACGGTCCGGTCCCGGCTTCCTTTGTGACCTACGACCCTCACGCGGAGCCCCGGGACCCCCGACAGAACCGACCCCTTTACTACGTGTGGCTCTTCATGACTGGCTTGCTGGTATTCGTCTTCGGCTTCTTCGGGATCCACACCCTGCTTTGGCTCCAGCGGTCCGTCGTGGGCGCCGTCCGGGGGGAGTTCCACTCGATCCGCCGGTGGAGGGACGAGGCCGTATGGGTGCGGCGATTCGCCCCGGTCCACATGTGGACTCACGTGGCCATCGTCGTCAGCTTCCTGCTTTTGGCCCTCACGGGCCTTCCCCTCAAGTACCACTCTAGCTGGTGGGGGCAAGTCCTCGCCTCGGTCTGGGGAGGCATCGAGAGGACCCGCCTGTTTCATCGGATCGGGGCCGGGATCACGTTCGGATACGCTGTCTTCCATCTGGGCTACATCCTCTACTGGGCCGGTTTCCGGGGAGACCGGGGGATCCTGTGGGGCTGGCGGTCGATGATGCCGCGGTGGCAGGACTTCGTGGACCTCTGGCGCAACGTGCGGTACTTCCTATATTTGGGTCCCCGTCCCCGCCTGGACCGATGGACCTACTGGGAAAAGTTTGACTACTTCGCCGTCTTCTGGGGCGTCGTCATCATCGGCCTTTCGGGCCTCTTTCTGTGGTTTCCCAAGTTCTGGACCCGGTTCCTGCCCGGGTGGGTCCTGAACGCCGCCTTCTTGGTTCATAGCGACGAGGCCCTCCTGGCCGTGGGCTTCATTTTCATCTTTCATTTCTTCCACAATCACCTCCGGCCCGAGAACTTCCCCATGGACCCCGTCATGTTCATCGGGATCCTGCCCCTGAAGCGGTTTCAGGAGGAGCGTCCGGCCGAGTACCAACGCTTGGTCGAGCGGGGTGAGCTGGAAAAATATCTGGAGGGACCGCCGTCGAAGTGCCAGGTCCGCTTGGCTTACGTCTTTGGGTTCCTGACACTGACCGTCGGGGTCCTGCTGATTGTCCTTATCATGGGAACGGCTCTGGGGATCGTATAGGACTCGACCGCTCCACTGTCGTCGACCCCAGGGAGGGCCTTCATGAAGATGGTCATCCAGCGAGTCGCATGGGCCCGGGTCCGGGTCGGGCCGGAGGTCGTCGGCGAAATCGGACCGGGCCTTTTGGTCTTCCTGTGCATCGAGCAAGGCGATTCGATGGGGGGCCTCGACTACTGGATTCAGCGTCTGCCCGTCCTGCGAGTCTTTGGCGACGCCGAGGGCCGGATGAACCTCTCTCTTCGGGACGTCGGGGGAGCCGTCTTGGTCGTCTCCCAGTTCACGCTGGCGGCCCGCCTCCACAAGAAGGGCCGGCGGCCCAGCTTTGAGGGGGCTGAGGCGGCCGAACGGGCCGAGGCTTTGGTCCGGTACTTTGTCGAGGGCCTCCGGCGGCAGGGTGTGCCCGTCGCCGAGGGTCGATTCGGTGCCCGAATGGCCGTCGAGCTCCTCAACGACGGTCCCGTGACCTTCATCGTCGATGAGCCTCCGGGCCCGAGGGCTGAGTGATCGGACGGTCTGCTGGCCGAAACTTGCCTCCGGGACGGGGTACCAGTAAAATAGCATACCCCGTGTGCGTGTTTTCCAGTGGCCGGGCTCGGTCTTCGGGGCTCGGCGTTGATCCGGTAGGGGGTCCCGAGTACGCGACTCATGCTTCGAAAAACCCGCCCATGGGGTTAGGGATTGCCGTGAGGCTTTTATGCGAATCGGGTGGTGGGGTGGTGTACTCCTGATTGGGAGGCTTGGACTCCTGGTATCGGTGGGGCCGCCGTTCTCCTCGTGGGGGGCTTCGGTTCAGGTCCCTGCCGAGGAGCGTCCCTGTGCCGGTGTCCTCCAGGACGGAAAGGCCCTTCAGACTGTCCTGACGGCTCTTCCCCGCTATCAGACGACTTACGTCCTCTTGTACTCCGACGCCCTCGGCTCCCCCATCGCGTCCATCGAAGACCCGGTCCTGCTCAGCTTGCGGGTGGGTGTCCCCGCGGGAACCCCTGCGGCGGACCTGAGCCAGAAGTACCGTTTATTACGGCGGGTGGACTATCCGTCGACCCCGACTGCCCTGCGGCAGGCGGTCGCGGATGTCCTGAACCGAAAAGTCGATGCGATTCTCCTGTGGGCTCCCCTGGCGGGCCTTCTGGTGCTGGAGCTGGACCCGGGTCATCGGCTGAGCATGACGCCCGTGGCCGATCCGACGCCGCCTCCGGCCGATTTTTCGTCATCCCCGGATCCATCGGCCAACCCGTCATCCTCTGCGGAGGCCGTCGCTCGTTGCCGGGACGAGGTGCAGGGCGTGCTGGAGGCTTACGGTGTGGCCCCGGCCGAAATCCTGGCTCCGCCGAATCCGACGACGGAGATGGGAGCCGTGTTGGAGCCGCCCCCTGAGAGTATCGAGGAGGCTCGGCGGGGGTGGGACGTTTACCAGACTCATTGCGAGCGTTGCCATGGGTCCGATGCCATCTCCGGCGGGTTGGCCCCGGACCTACGGGACCGGGTCCGGCGTCTGAGTTATGCCGAGTTCTTTCAAACGGTCCTGCAGGGGCGGGTCGAGAAGGGGATGCCCGCCTGGCGGGGCCTCCTTAAGCCTGAGGACGTGCGCTTGGTCTACCAGTACATTCGGGCCCGGAGCGCCGAGCGGCTCGGTCCTGGACGCCCGGCCTCTGGCGAAAAGTGACGGGTGACGGCTCAGGACTGGGCGAGTCGTCCTGGGCCTTACGGGGAGTTTCCCGGGAACGGTCCGCCGGTCTACGAGTCCTGGGCCGATGAGGCAGGAAGGAAGCGCCCCTTACCCTCCCAGGGGGGATAAAGGGGTAAGCTTTCAGGATGAGAGAGAATGCCATGTCACGGCGAACCCGGCGAGCGTTGTGGGCCGGGCTGGCGGTGTTTCTGGCGGCCGGGCTTCCGGGCAGGGCCCAGGCCGCCGAGGGGGTCTTACGCGTGTGTGCGGACCCCGAGAACTTACCCTTCACAGACCGATTCCTCCAAGGCTTTGAAAACCGCATCGCTGACCTCATCGCTCAGGAGATGGACGCTCGCGTGGAATACACCTGGTGGGTCGCCTACTACCTGCGTCGGATGCTTCGGAACACCCTCCTGGCGGGTCGGTGCGACATCATGTTCGGTCTGCCCTACGACGATCGATTTGCCGAGGAAATGCGGGGCGTCGCCCTGACTCGGCCTTACTACACGACGGGCTATGCTCTGGTCTACGTCCCTGAGCGGCAGGTTCGCCTCAATGGGGTCCGGTCGGTCGATGACCTGCCCGAGGGCCTGCGAGTCGGCGTGTGGAACCGGACCCCGCCCCAAGACGTCTTGGCCCTCCGGGGCTACGCGCACCTCGTGACCTACCATCCCTGGTATCCCGACGAGATCTTTCGTGACCTGCAGTCCGGCCAGATCGACGCGGCCATCGTATGGGGTCCGACCGCCGGTTTTTACAACCGGGTCCACTACGGGCGCGTCTTTGAGGTCCGCCTCTTGGAGGGGCCCGATTTCATCTGGCGGATTGCGGCCATCGTTCGAAAAGACGATACGGCCTTACTGGAACGGGTCAATGCCGTCCTGGCGCGGCAGGAGTCCCAAATTCTCAAGATTTTGGACGACTTTGGTATCCCCTATATCGAGACACCACCCCGGCCGTCGTCGGGCTCGGGAGACGGGCGACCGTCCCCCGCGCTCATAGGTCGGGAGACACGTCAAACCCACCCTTAAGTCTGCGTCGCTTGGGAGGAGCTCACTATGCGCGGCGGGTCATGGAAGACCTGGGTCATGGCGGGCCTGTTCCTGGGGATTTCGACCTGGGCCTTCGGCAATGAGGAGCTCATCCGGCTGGCCCAGAACCCCAGCGAGTGGCCTCTCTACGGACGGGACTATGCCAATACCCGGTATAGCCCCCTGGACCAGATCAATACGGCCAACGTCGGACGGTTGAAGGTCGCCTGGATCCAGTCCCTGGGGACCTTACGGGGACAGGAGTCCGTGCCCATCAAGATCGGCGATACCCTCTACGTGACGACCTCGTGGCCCAACAACGTCTATGCCGTCGATGCCCGGACCGGCCGTCTGAAGTGGAAGTACGTCTCGGATACGCCGGCCGACGCCCAGCAGTATGCCTGCTGTGACGTCGTCAACCGTGGAGCCGCTTACGGCAATGGCAAGATCTTCTTCGGCCGCCTGGACGGCGTCTTGATCGCCCTGGATGCCCAGACGGGGCGGGAACTGTGGCGGGCGACCGTCGTCGATTACAAGGCCGGCTACACGATCACCTCGCCCCCCATCGTCATCAAGGACAAGGTCATCACTGGCTACGCCGGCGCGGAATTCGGCGCCCGGGGAGCCGTCGTTGCCTACGACATGAACACGGGGCGGGAGCTGTGGCGGACGTTCACCGTGGGACCCGGTCCTGAGTACGACAACTCCTGGCATACGGATGCCTGGAAGACGGGCGGCGGGACGGCCTGGTACGTGGCGTCCTACGACCCCGAGGCCAATCTCGTCTACTACGGGACGGGCAACCCGGCACCCTGGAACACGGCCGTTCGACCCGGTGACAACAAGTGGTCGGCGTCCATCATCGCTCTGAACCCCGACGACGGCCGCATCGTGTGGGGCTTCCAGACGACACCCCAGGATGCCTGGGACTGGGACGCTGAAAACGAGCTCGTCCTAGTCGACCTGGTGATCAAGGGGCGGAAGGTACCGGCCCTCATGCAGGCCAACAAGAACGGTTTCTTCTACGTGCTGGACCGCAAGACCGGGAAGTTCATCCAGGGCGACAAGTACTATCCCCACCTGAACTGGGCCAGGGGCCTGGACGCCAACGGCCGGCCCATTGAGATCCCCGAGATGCGGCCGTCGTTGACCCAGTACGTCGACTACGTGTGCCCTGTCTTCTGGGGCGGCAAGAACTGGCCACCGATGGCCTACAACCCCAAGACGGGTCTCGTCTACATGCCGGGCAACAACCTGTGCATGTCCATCCAGCACCGGGAGGTTACCTACACGAAGGGTGCCCTATACATTGGCTCCAAGCACGAGCACAAGCCGGGACCGGGGGGCGGGCCGGCCAAGAATCTGGGCCAGTTCCGGGCCTTTGACCCCGTGAACCTGAAGCTCGTGTGGACTATCGACGAGCGCTATCCCGGCTGGGGCGGGGCCCTGACGACGGCGGGCGGCCTCGTCTTCTACGGCAACCAGGAGGGCGAGTTTAAGGCCGTGGACGCCCGGACGGGCAAGATCCTGTGGCGTTTCTATGCGGGTTCCGGCATTGTCGCCGCCCCCATCAGCTACGCCGTGGGCGGCAAGCAGTACATCGCCGTCAGCGTGGGCCTCGGCGGTGAGTACTCCCTGCTCCCCGGTGAGGCTGGCAAGAACCTCCCCAACGAGGTCAATTTGGGCGGCTATCTGGTCGCCTTCACCTTAGAGTGAGTCGGACAGTTCACCGTGCGGGCTTAGGGGACGACGGGCGTCTCGGCAGAACCGGGTCCCCGAGGCCCGCTTTTATCCCCCTGGTATTGGGACGGACCGTGGGAAGCCGAATCGAGAGCTGCAGGGGAATTCGTCGGGTTCCCACGGCCGATTCCCTTTATTCCTCCGCTCCTTGAGGTTTCTGGTACGCTTCCTGTCCCCATATTTGCATTCCCGGCGGTGGGCCCTCATCTTGTACCGAGGACCGTCGTGGAGACCTCGGATGGTTCTTCGAACGGATGAGTGGGTCCGTCGCCGATTGGTCCGTACGTGGCCTGTCTTTTTCCAGCGTTTTGGCCGGCTCCGACCCATCCAGCGGATGGTCATTCCCTTTGTCCTGGAGGGCCGGTCCCTGGTCGTCATGGCCCCGGCGGCCGCCGGTAAGACGGAGGCCGTCTTCGCCCCCCTCCTGGAAGTCGGCGTGGCCGAGGGCTGGTCCTCCCCCGCCATCTTGTACGTGGCCCCGACCCGGGCCCTCGTCAACGACATGTTCCGCCGATTGGAGCCCCTGCCGACCTGGCTTCAGGTCTCCGTCGGGCGTCGCACCGAGGACTACCGGGAGGTCTCGGGCTCCCGATGGCCGACGGTCATCCTGACGACGCCTGAATCCCTGGACTCGCTCCTGTGCCGGTTCCCCCAGGTCCTGACTTCCGTCCGGGCTTTCATTCTGGACGAGGTCCACCTGGTCCACGGGACCGACCGGGGGGATCAGCTCCGGGGGTTGGTCTACCGTCTCCGTCGGATCGTGGAGCGGGTGTCCGGCGGAAGGCTCCGGGGCTATGTGCTGTCGGCGACCCTGGACGCTCCCCACCGGATCGGGCGCCATTACCTGGGCGACGACTTTTTAGTCGTCCGAGACCCCGCCGTCCGGGGCTTCGAGGCCCCGACACTGGTGCCGTGGACGGACGAGCGGCAGGCCGCCGAGACGATCGTCCGATGGCTTCGCACCTATGGTGTCCAAAAGGCCCTCGTATTCGTCAATACGAAGCCGGCCGCCGAGAAGATGGGGACGGCCCTAAAGCAGGCCTGGCCCTACCCCCAGCAGGTCCTGATCCACCACGGTCGTCTCCCCCGTCGAGCTCGACTGGACGTGGAAGCCGCCTTTCGGGCCGGGGAGACGGCCATTTGCGTGGCGACGACGACCCTGGAGCTCGGCATCGACATCGGCGACATCGACGCCGTCGTCTTGGCCACCCCGCCGCCGACGTTTGCTTCCTTCCTCCAACGCCTGGGCCGGAGCAATCGCCGGGCGGACCTCATCCGGGCGCTGGCCTTTTACCGGGACGAGGTCGAGAAGGCCCTCGTCGAGACGTTCTTTGCGATGGCCGAAAGGGGTCGGATGGAGACCCGGGCCTACGTCCCCTCCTTGACGGCGGGCCTCCAGCAGGTCCTCTCCTACATCGTTCAGAAGCGGGGACCCGGCGCCTCCCGCATGGCTCTCCAGGCATTACTCCAGGGCATGGGCCTGCGGGTCGACGTCGAGGCATGGCTTTCGCGGCTTCTCCAGCGGGGCTGGCTGACCGTCTCCCAGGGGCTCTACCGGCCGGGACCTCGACTCATAGCGGCCTTTGAACGGGGTTGGCTCCATTCCCTGATCGGGGATACCGCCGGAGCGACGGCGACCGTCATCGACGGCGAGGGCCGCATCGTCGCCGAGGTCTTCTGGGACCCCGCCGTGCCGCCGGGTTCGACCTTGACGATTGGCGGCCGGCCATATCGGGTCGAGCAGGTTCGGGGTTCCACGGTCATCGTGCGGGCTCAATATGGGGTCGTCGACGCGGCGGTGGCTCCCTTCCCGGCTTCTCCACCTGTGTACTGGAGTTACCGAGTCGGTTCAGAGCTCCGTCCCCGCCTCTGGCCGGGCTTGCCGGCCCACGTCGTGCCCGTCGTTCCGTCCGACGAGGGGTGGGTCGTCCTGCACTGCTTTGGATACGTACACGGCCGGATATGGAGCCGCGCCGTCGCCCATGTCAATCGCTGGCGTGTCCGACATGTCGATGCCGTTCAGACGGTCTTCGACGCCGGCACCCTGTATGATGCCGTATGGAACCCGCCGCCCCCGTCGGTCCGATGGGCTATCCTCCAAGAGCGGTCCGACTTGGAACGTCTATGGGGTCAGTCCCGCTTTTACCGTATGCTCAGCTCCCGAGAGCGTCTCCGTCACCTGGCCCGGTCCCTTCGGTGGAAAGCCTTTATCCGCTTTCTGAATACCCTGGAGTGGCAGGTCCTGCAGGGGTAGACGGAGTCTCCTGGACCGGCCCGGGAGCCTTCGGAAGCCCCCGGAATGCCGACTGACTCCGATGTCTTCCCGACCTGCCGAATCCGTTCGACATCGTGTCGATTCCCTTGGACACGCGGTGTACCGCTGAAAATGGGGAAACTGCTGGAGATCGGCCCGACACCGTGTCGATTCCTTTCGACACCCGCCCCTACCGGTCCCGACCGGGAAGTCCCAGAGTTCACGCAGGGACGGGCATTTGCGGGCGATGGCACGGGCCTTGCTGAAGGGGTCCGGCCGGAGACGGGAGAACCCGTTTCCGAGCCCCGATTGGGAGGAGACACGATGCATCGACGGACCCTTGTAGGCTCGACGGCCCGGTGGGGCCTCGTCTTAGGTCTGGCAGTCGTCCTCGGGCATCTATTCGCAGCCCCGGGATGGACTCAGACGAACCCGCCGTCGGCCGAGGTCCCGCTGGTGAACATCAACAAGGCCGGCGTCGAGGAACTGACGAGCCTGCCCGGCGTCGGGCCCAAGATCGCCCAGCGCATCGTCGAGTACCGGACCCAGCATGGGCCCTTCAAGCGGAAGGAGGAGCTCATGAACGTCCAGGGCATCGGGCCTAAGAAGTTCGAGCGCCTCAAGGACCGGATCACCCTGTAACCGCCGATTCATCGAGCGATCCCGGAGGGGTCGGAACGTCCGGCCCCTCTGCCCCCCGATACCGACCCGGGCACTCCTCATTTGTGGAACACGATCCAGAGACCGGCGGCGACGAGGAGGCCCCCAAACATCCGTTCCAGGACGGTCCCCTGAAGGGAGATGGACAGGCGGGCCCCCAAGTAGGCGCCCAGGAAGAGTCCCACGGCCAGTAAGACGGCGTAGGGGACTCGGATGTAACCGTTGCGGTAGTATTGAACGGCGCCCAGAAGACCCACGGGCAAGAGGAGGGCGGCCAGGGATGTGCCGACCGCCTCGTGAGGCGAGCACTTCAGTCCGTACATGAGCATGGGGACGATGAGGATACCGCCCCCGATCCCGAACATGCCCGACAGCAGACCGGCGGCGGCCCCGATCAGGAGCACGGCGACGTACTTCACGGTTCCCCCCATTCGACAGTCGAGTAGACCGAATCCCTGGGGACAGTCCGTATATTATTGACCATATTACTGACCTTTACGGTAGAATGCATACCCCGTGGGCGCGTTTTTCGAAGCGTGAGCCGGGTACCCGGTACCGGATCGACACCGAGCACCGGAGACCGCGCTCGGCCACCGGAAAACGTGCACACCGAGTATGCATCTCCGGCATCCAAGCTCTTCATTGTCCCTCGGTCACTCCATCACTTTGTCACTCCTTACGGCGTGGCGACCCAGAGGGAGACGGTCCGGCCCGTCCGGTGGACGGCCCATCGAACGGTCACGAGTCGGTCGCTCTGGGCCCGGCGGGCCATTGCCTGGCGGACAGCCTGCTCGAACTCTTGGGCATCCGTCTCCGAATGCCAGCGGGTCACGGCCTGCCAGTGCCATGCCTGCGGCCCCGTTTGAACGAGCACACTTGTGTCCCCGTCCCATCCGTCGGCGGCCCGCTCAGCCGTCGGGCGGTCGGTGAAGTGGCTCAACCATATCAGCCAGCTCAGCTCTCCGACTCGATCCCGGTCAAGGACCTTACCGGCGGGGAGTGTCGGGGACGGTACGGGCCGGCCGGGTCGGTCCTGAAAGTACCGGTCGGGGTGGAGGAGTTGGCTCGTGTCGGCGGGCGGACGCCGGTAAAGGTCGTTGACGCCGGCCCAGCCGCTCCGGCGAAAGGCCGCCAGGACCAAACGAAGGCCATCGATGTAAGGGGCGACAAACAGACGGACCAGCCAGGGCGGGTATCGGGCATCCCCGACGGGGAAGTCGGTGAAGGCCTCCAGAAGCGAGTCCAGAGCCTCGGGTTCGGCCTCCAGGAGGTCAGCCAGGGGAGCCGTGTCCAACCCCATCGCCTCCATCTGGTACTGAAGCATCACGAGGGTCGCGTCGCCCTCGGCGACGGCCTGACGGGCCATGCGGGCCTCTCCGTCCTGCTGAACCTGGCGGCCGTAAAGGTAGGCCGCCAGGTCAAAGTTCTGGTCCACCAGGGCGTGGGAGAGCTCGTGGACGATGATCAACCGTTCGGTCGAGCCCAGTGTGCCCTGGCGCCAAAACAGCGTGCGCGTCCGGGGGTCATAGACCCCGACGACCTGCTCCCGATAGAGGGCTTCCAAGAGGGGCCATAGGCTCTGCCGGGCTTCCAGAAGGCCCAGGAGCTGAAGGACCTTTTCGCTGGCTTCATACCGTCGGGCCTGTCCCTTGCGCTCCGACTCTAAGAGTTGCCGAAGCGCACCGTCTGTCAGGGGTTTTGTGACCAATCGGTGGCGAAATCGGAGCTGGCGGATCCGTTCGGCGGCGTTCATTAAAGCCCGCAGGGGTTCGGGGACGGCGGACCGGTCGGCCTCGAGCGGGGCCGGTATGAAGCCGATGGGTGAGGGTGCGCCGGAAGAAGCCGTCGGGGCTCCGAACCCGTCCTCTGATAGAGTGACGACCAAAGTAAGTTTGAAAACGACGATATGAATCCATCGAAGCCGGCTCATAGAGACTCTCCTTAGAGTCCTCCCTAAGTTCTCCCTAGTGTAGAAACCGGCGGCAGTCCCAAGCCTCATCCTGCCGAGCAGAATTGGGATATGATGATACCACACCTCTATGATTAGCCCACGACCGCAGTAATTTCAGTAACCCCGCTCTTGCGAGCGGGGCTTGGATACTATACGGAAAGACAGAACGATCTGCGGAGGTGTCTTCATGCAAGTTTTGATCCTGACGGCTGGCTATGGACTCCGGCTTCGGCCCCTGACGCTCGTGTACCCGAAGGCCCTGGTCCCGATTTTGAACGTGCCCCTCTTACAACTCCAGTTAGACCGACTCCAGGGAGATGACCGGGTCCGAGAAGTCTATGTCAACCGACATTACCTGGCCGACCGGTATCCCCCGCCGACGGCCTGGGCCGGTCCCGTCCCGGTTCGATACCTCAACGAGGCGGACTTCCCCTACGGCACGGGTGGGGCGATCCGGAACCTTTGGGACGTGACGGGTCAGCCCGACGACGTCCTCGTCCTCAACGGAGACTCTCTGGGACTCGTCTCGCTCTCGGCGTTCCTGGACTTTGCCTGGGGGGTCGACGCCGACGCCGTCCTCTATGTCCGGGGGGCGGACGTCGCGCCGGCGGCCTACACGCGACTTTTCATGGACTCGACGACAGCCCGTCTTTTCCCCTCCGAGACGCCCGGTCGTGTACCCGTCCTGTATGCCGGGATGGCCCTCCTGCGGGTGTCGGCCCTTCGATACCTGCCGACCGAGTTCCCGTCTGATTGGTTTCGGGACGCCGTCGCCCCGGCTTGGCAGGCCGGCACTCTTCGCCTTGTCGGCTACCGGGACGACGCTCCTTGGTGGGACTTTGGGGACGCGGACCGTTTCCTCGAAACTTATGGAGATCTCATGCGTGCCTGGCAGGCCCAGCCGGCCGCCTTCGGTCCGCTTCGGGACCGTCTGGAGGCGGCGGGGACCTGGCATCGACCGGGCCTCTGGGTCCACCCGACGGCCGACGTCGCGGCCGACGTCGTCGTCGAGGACTGGTGCGTCGTAGGTCCTCAGAGTCATGTGGAAGGGGCAGTCCTTCGGACGAGCGTCTTGGACCGGTCCGTCCGGGTCCGCCGGGCCCGGATGGGTCGTGTCTTCGTCGGTCCTGACGTCGTCCTCGAGGGCCTGGACATCGAAGACGCCGTCGTAGCGACGGACGCCTCGGGGACCCTTCAGACGTGGACCTGGTGACGGCAGGACGGCCCACCCACCTCCGACCCAACGGAAATATGGCAATGGTCCGGTGGATTCGTGATTGCCTCGGCTCCGCCGGGACGGTAGACTGAAACTCAGGATGTCGTGGGAGTGCAGAAGGTGGAGATTCGGGGAACCCTGAAAACGATGTCTCTGCCGGATTTACTGCGCTGGCTCAGCGAGAGCCAGCAGACGGGAGCTCTCGTCTTTCAGGTGGGCCCTGTCCGCAAGAAGCTGTTTTTCCAGAATGGGACCCTCGTGTCCGCTTCTTCATCGGACCCCCGGGAGTTTTTGGGCCAATTCCTCCTCCGGAAGGGCTGGATCTCGGAGGCCCAGCTCATTAAGGCCGTCGAGGAACAGATCCAGACGGGCCGAATCCTGGGCCGCCTGCTCATCGAGAAGGGATGGCTGACCGAGGAGCAACTCAAGAGTGCCTTGCAAGAAAAGGCCTGCGATACGGTCTACTCGCTGTTTCTGAGCCCCGAGGCGACCTTCGAATTCCATGCCGACGAGGCCCCGCCTTACGAGATCGTTCCCGTCGGCTTGTCCATCGATGCCATCATCATGGAGGGTGTCTACCGCAAGGACGAGTGGGAGCGTAGCCGACAGGTCCTGCCGGCCCTGGAACGGACGATCTTGCGGAAATTGCCGAACGCCGTCCTCCCGCCGGAGCTTCGGTCAGACTCCCGGGCCGAGCGGGTCTTCCGCCTCATCAACGGGCGTCGGTCCTTGCGGGAAATTGCCCTCTTGCTGTATGAGACGGACTTCGAGGTCGTCCGCATCGCCGCCCAGCTCTGTGAGAGGCAAGTCGTGACCGTCGTCAGTGAAGCCCCTCCCGAGCGGGAAACCGATCGACCCCAGATCCCCCTTGGGATGTTGGTCGAGGCCTGTCAGGTCAAAGTCCGGGAGGGTAAGCTCGACGAGGCCCTCCGGGTAGTCGAATACATCGAGGGCCACTATGCGGACCTCCCCCCCGAAGTTCACGCCCTTCAGGGCCTCGTCTATGGGAAGATCATCGAGCAGTTTCGAGACCAGGTCCCCCCGACGGCCGTCCCCGTCCTGCGCGTTTCCCTGGACGACCTCGTGCGGTATCGTCTGGACCCCATGCAGGGCTTTATGGTCACCCGCATCAACGGCCTCTACGACCTCAAGACCCTTCGGAACCTGGTCCCCGTCTCGGAGGAACGTTTTTACATTCTCCTGAAAAAACTCGTCGATATGGGCATCGTCGAATTTCGGGGCTGATGCCGAGTGTCATCGGCTCTGCATCCCCATTGGGTTGGTAAAGACGGGGGCCGTCGCCTAAATTTGGATCGACCGTCCGGAGGGACCGGCGCATGGCAAAGGTCGCTTTGACGTTGGCGGATGTCTTGGATGCGGCGACGCGGCCCGGTGTGCTCTATGAGCGTCTGGAGAACAACCGGGTGCGCTGCTATGCCTGCGGCCACCGGTGCGTTATCTTCGACGGTCAGCGGGGTGTCTGCAAGGTCCGCTTGAACCGGGGCGGCGTCCTCTACGTCCCCTGGGGCTACGTAGCCGCCCTGCAGGTCGACCCCATCGAGAAGAAGCCGTTCTTCCACGCCTGGCCCGGTGCCCGGACCCTGAGCTTCGGTATGCTCGGTTGCGACCTCCACTGCTCTTATTGCCAAAACTGGGTGACGTCCCAGGCCCTGCGGGACCCCGTCGCCGGCGTGCCGCCCGAGACCGTCTCCCCCGAGGAGATGGTCCGCTTGGCCGAGCGCTACGATTGCCGGGTCGTCGTCAGCACTTACAACGAACCCCTGATCACCAGCGAGTGGGCCGTCGACGTCTTCCGGGTGGCCAAGGCCCGGGGTCTTCGGACGGCATATGTCAGCAACGGCAACGCCACCCGAGAAGTCTTGGAATACCTCCGGCCCTGGGTCGACCTCTACAAGGTCGACCTGAAGTCCTTCCGGGACCGGAATTACCGCAAACTGGGCGGGCGCCTCGACTCGGTCCTGGACACGATCCGTATGCTCGTCGAGATGGGCTTCTGGGTCGAGGTCGTGACGCTCGTCGTGCCGGGCTTTAACGACTCGGACGAGGAGCTTCGGGACATCGCCCGATTCCTCGTGTCGGTCTCGCCGGACATCCCCTGGCACGTGACGGCCTTCCACAAGGACTACAAGATGACGGACCCCGATAACACGCCGCCCGAGACCCTCACTCGGGCCGCCCGTATCGGCTACGAGGAAGGCCTCCGTTACGTGTATGCCGGCAACTTGCCCGGCATGGTCGACGGCTATGAGGACACCTACTGTCCGACGTGTCACCGGGCCGTCATTCGCCGCTACGGCTTTCAGGTTTTGGCCTACCGGCTCGTCGACGGCCGGTGTCCCGATTGCCAGACCCCGATCCCCGGACGGTGGGATGGAATGACGGGGTGACGAGGTAATAGAGGAATGGGAGAAAGAATATCCTGCATGGGTCCCGTTAGTTCAGGTACCGGACACCGAGGACGGAGCCCAATGCCCTGAGCGCCGAGGCTCCCGTCTAATGACGATCCCCGAAGGAGGGTCGACCGATGAAGAAGGACATCCATCCCGAATATGTCGTCGCCCGGGTCATTTGCGCCTGTGGTCACACGTTCGTGACCCGGTCGACGAAGCCCGAGATTCGGGTCGAGATCTGTTCGAAGTGTCATCCTTTCTTTACGGGCCAGCAGAAGTACGTCGACACGGAGGGCCGCATCGACCGCTTCAAGCGGAAATACGGTCAGTACATTCCGACGGCTTCATCTACGGAGTAAAGCCCTCCGGGGCTTGTCCCCCATCTGTAAGATACAGAATAGGAATGGCTCGGGTTCCGGTTACCCAGGTACCCGGTAGCTGGCACCCATGCCTCATTCCCACATCTCAAAATTTTATGATGTTTAAACGATACCGGACGCCTCCTTCAGGGCAGTACGGCATGACGGCGACACGGGGATGTCCCAGAAGAACTTGAGCCCCACCCCGCATGACCCCTTCGGGCGGCACGGCTTGGATTCGCATGCTCCGCATCGTCGGTTGGGACGTCGGTGGCGTGCATACCAAGGCGGCCCTCTTGGAGTATAAAAGCGGCACCGCGCCGGACGTCCGCACGGCCGTTCGGCCCTTCGAAATCTGGCGAGCCCGGGACCGCCTGCCGGACCTTCTGCGAGACGTCCTGGCCGAGTTGACGGACCACCTTCCCCGGGCCATGGCCCTAACGATGACGGCCGAGCTGGCCGACGTGTTCCGAACTAAACGGGAGGGCGTCCGGTTTATCCTGGACAGCGTGGCGGTGGCCTTCCCCGAGACGCCCGTCTATGTGCTGAGCCTGGCCGGGGAATGGGTCCCCCGGGCCGAGGCCTACGGTCGGCCCCTGGACTTTGCGGCGAACAATTGGTTGGCGACGGCCCTCTACGCGGCCGACGTCTATCGGGACGTCCTCGTCCTTGATATCGGCAGTACGACGACCGACATCATTCCCGTCCGGGACGGTCGGGTGGCCGTCCGGGGGCGGACGGACCTGGACCGCCTCCTCCACGGGGAACTCGTTTACACCGGGGTCTTACGCACGCCCCTGGCGGCCGTCGTGCGAAGCGTCCCCCTACGGGGCCACTTCTGTCCCGTGTCGAGTGAGTACTTTGCCGTCACGGGGGATGTCTACCTCGTCCTGGGTCACATCCGACCGCAGGACTATACGTGCCCGACGCCCGATGGCCGGCCCCCGACGGTCGAGTTTGCCCGAGAGCGATTGGCCCGTCTCGTTTGCGCCGACATCGAACAGTTGACACCGACCGAGATCGACGTCATGGCGACTTACGTCTACGAGAGCCAACTCTCTCAAGTCGAGGCTGCCGTCTGGCAAGTCCTCTCCCACCTGGGTTACCCGACCGACCTGCCCATCTGGCCTCTGGGGGCCGGTGCCTTTCTGGCTGAGGAGGTGGCCCGGCGGATGGGCCTGCGACTCGTGGAACCGCCGCCCCTCTGGAATCCAGCCATCGAACGGGTCGCTCCCTGCGTGGCGGCGGCCTACCTGTTGGGAAAGTCTCTCGAGGGCGGTCGATGCGACTCACGGTCCTGAAGGTCGGTGGGAGTCTGGGCGAGCGGGGCGGTCTGGAGCCCTTGTGCCGGACCGTCGGACGGCTGGGTCGTCGGTGGCCCCTCGTCGTCGTCCCCGGCGGCGGCGCCTTTGCCGAGACGGTCCGTCAGCATGCGGCCCGTCTCCCCCTCCGGGAGGGGACGGCCCACTGGATGGCTATCCTGGCCGTCGATCAGTATGGTTACCTCCTGAGTGACCTTATCCCAGGCGCCGTACCCGTTTTTACCCTACGGGACGCCCGCCGTCTCGCCGGGGCGGGGCCGACACCGGTCCTCCTACCCGGTCGCCTCCTCCGGCAGGTCGACCCCCTCCCCCATACCTGGCAGGTTACCTCGGACTCCATCGCCGCCTGGCTCGCCTTGCGGCTGAACGCCGCCCGCCTGGTCTTCCTCAAAGATGTAGACGGCCTCTTCGACGGTGACCCGGCCTCGGAAGCCTCGCTGATCGAAGAGATGACGACGGTCGAACTGGTCGAGCGCGGTCAGGCGGGTCGGCTCGGGGGTGTAGATACTTACTTGCCCGGTCTCCTGATGCAGGCCCGTTTCGAGACCTGGGTCATCAACGGTCGGTATCCAGAGCGGCTGGTCGAGCTGTTCGAGACGGGTCGAACGTGGGGAACCTGCATCCGGCCCCGCAAGCCCGGGCCCGATGGGTAGGGGTTACGCAGTGGAGGCGAGGTCTGATCCCGGGAATCTGCGGGGCCTATGGACTCGGAGCCCGACCGTATCGCCGAATCGCCGATTGCCGTAAAAACCGCTCCGCCATCCCGTGCTATCTCGAAAGTCCCACTACGGCCGGACGACGGACGCCAGACGGGGGTCCGGTGGCTCGTCGGTCCCGACGACCGGAACCCAAGGGTAGAGGCTTACGGAAGCCCCGATCCAGTCGACGTCCTCTCCGAAGCCCAGGTCGACCAGTTCCTGACCGTGGGGCGTCGAACGTAAAAGGCCCGGCCAGTCCGGCTCACCCCGGTACTGGGCCCATCGGGCCGCCAGGCCCGGCGCCCACGTCCGGACCGACGCCGGTAAGACGTGCCAGAGGACGTGGAGGACCACGTAAAGGTCCTCATGAGCCCGGGGGTCGTCGTCGACCCGACCGCTCACGGCGACCAGCAGGACCCGGCGGCCGTCCCGGTACCATGCCCGGACCTGCTCGACTACGGCGGCGAGATTGGTCAAACTGCCGACCCACGTGTGCCCCCGAGGCCCGGCGACCAACGCCCGGGTCCCGCCCGTCGTCGTCAGGACGACGCGCCGACCGGTCCACTCGGCCGACCTCTGGAGGACTTCCACGGGACTGTTACCGAAGTCGAAACCCGGAATAGGTCGGGAGTTTCGCTCGCCCCCGAGTAAGACGTCCGTCCAGAAACGGGCCCGTACCTCTCGGCAGGCTTCGACCGAATCGCTGACCCAGACGGGTTTTTGTACCGGACTGGCCAGAAGAGTCGTGAGAGTGGCGCAAGCCCGCAGGACGTCAAACACGACGGCCTCGGCCTGGAGGCTTGCGGCCGCCTGAGCCGCTTCCCGACCGGTGCCGACGTAGAGTCGTTCGTCAAGGACTCGAAGCGTCACGGTGGGAACCCTCCTATCAGCAGTGCGATAGTGAGGTATTGCCTTACTGCCGAATTGCCCTATTGCCGTATCGCTGAATCCCCTCAGCCCCTCGTCGTTCCTCCATCACTTTGGCTTAAGACGCTGGCCGTCGATGTAGAAATCGACCCGATGGGCTCGGCCATGGGCCAGCCAGACGGTGACCTGGACGACCGTCTGGTCGCCCCACCGAAGCTGGACGTCGTAGTAACCCCCCGCGAGTCGGTCGAAGCCGTAACGGCCCTGCGCGTCTGTGACGGTCTCCAGGGTTACGTTGGGCTCGGCCCGGGGCTTCAAGACCAGGCGCATCCCGGCGATGGGTCGGCTCTCGGTGTCATAAACGGCCCCTTCCAGCCGAGCGCTCCCGGCCCTGGGCGTGGTGCGGGCCAGCGGCACGGCCTCGTGCGCCGCTTCAGCCGACAGGACCGCTCCGGGGAAGCCCCCCAGGACCCAAAGAATGGCCCAAAGCCCTATCTGAAGCCACGTCGTAGCCATTCCCCTTCGTCCCTCCGTCCCTCGAGCAGAAGTACGAGCCTCCTTGGCAGGTCTTTCCCCGAGCCCAGACCGCTCGTCAGGTTAGGGGGCACGATCATACCGAGTCGGCGACCCCTTTGCATGTCGGTCGCCAGCCCTTGGCGTGAGGCGAGGAGCCACCGGGTCCCGGTTGCAAACCCCCATGATTGACTTTGCGTTGTCCAAGATGTCGGGCGCTATCTCACCGGCCCCAGGATAAAAGTGACGGAGCGACGAAGTGATGGAGTGACGGGTGACGAGTTATCCATCGTACCCACACTGCCGTATTGCCGTACTGCCGTATGGCCATGTTGGATCCACTTGGCGAGACATTACCGATAGCCGGGTACCGAGCCCGATGCCCCAGCCGAAAACGCGCCCATTCCATTGGGTTGGCATCCCTCATCATAAGCCCTAAACTGGAAGGACAGCCTTTATCTGAGGGGGTTCCTATGGCCGGACACCGTCGGAGGAACGGAGGAACGGCCGTCACGCCGACCCGCCCCAAGAAGTCTCGGACGCCATCGACCCGGCGGACCGGGGCCACGGGTGGAGACCTGGGGGCGATCCGAGCCGCCTACGAACGCTGGACCCGGATGACCCTCCGGGAAGCCCTGGAGCGTCAGCCTGAGCGGCAGGCCGAGTTCACGACCCTGTCGAGCCAACCGGTCCAGCGGCTGTACACGCCCCTGGACGTGGCCGGTATCGACTACCTCCGGGACATCGGCTTTCCTGGCGAGTTTCCCTTTACACGGGGCATCCACGCCACGATGTACCGGGGCCGTCTGTGGACGTTCCGGCTCTTCTCGGGCTTTGGGACGCCCGAGGACACGAATCGCCGTTATAAGTTCCTCATTTCTCAAGGTCAGACGGGCCTGAGTGTTGCCTTTGACCTGCCGACCCTCTACGGGCGGGACCCCGACCATCCCCTGAGCCTCGGGGAGGTCGGTAAGTGCGGTGTGTCCATCGTCACTCTCCGGGACATGGAGATCCTCTTCGACGGCATCGACCTGGCATCCATCACGACGTCGATGACGATCAACTCGCCGGCGGCCGTTCTCATCTGCATGTACGCCGCCGTCGCCCTCAAGCGGGGGATTCCCCTCGACCGCATCGGGGGGACGACCCAGAACGACATCTTGAAGGAGTATATCGCTCAGAAGGAATACATCTACCCACCCCGCCCGTCCATGCGCCTGGTCGTGGACTCCATCGCCTGGTGCGCCCGCCACATGCCGAAGTGGAATCCCATCAGCATCAGTGGCTACCATATTCGGGAGGCCGGCTCGACGGCCGTCCAGGAACTAGCCTTCACGCTGTATGACGGCATCGAGTACGTCCGCCACTGTATCGAGGCTGGCCTCGACGTAGACGAATTCGCCCCCCGCCTGAGTTTCTTTTTCAACTGTCACAACGACTTTTTCGAGGAGATCGCCAAGTTCCGGGCGGCCCGCCGGATCTGGGCCCACGTCATGCGGGACCGCTTCCATGCCCGAAACCCCCGCTCCTGGTGGCTCCGGTTCCATACCCAGACGGCCGGCTGTTCCCTGACGTGGCAACAGCCGTACAACAACATTATCCGGACGACCATCCAGGCCCTGGCGGCCGTCCTCGGCGGGACTCAGTCGCTCCACACGAACGCCTTCGACGAAGCCTACGCCCTGCCGACCGAATTCTCGGCCCTGCTGGCCCTGCGAACCCAACAGATCATCGCCTTCGAGAGCGGCGTCGCCAACACCGTCGACCCCCTCGGGGGTTCCTACTTCGTCGAGGCTCTGACGAAGCAAATGGAAGACCAGGCTTACGAGTACTTTGACAAGCTGGACGCCATGGGGGGCATGATCCCGGCCATCGAACGGGGCTACCCCCAGCGGGAGATCGCCGAGGCCGCCTACCGCTATCAACGCCAGGTCGAGAGCAAGGAAAAGATCATCGTCGGCGTCAACGACTACGTCATCGAGGAGGACCGGCCCATCGAGATCCTGTACATCGACGAGAAGGTCGCCGAACAGCAGATCGCCCGCATGAACGAGGTCAAACGGACCCGGGACAATCGGGCCGTGGTGGCTTCGCTCCAGGCCTTACGTCGGGCGGCCCAGGGGTCCGACAACCTGATGCCCTACATCCTGGAGGCAGTCCAGAATTACGCCACCATCGGCGAGATCTGCGATACCCTGCGGGACGTCTGGGGCGAGTGGGAAGAACCGGAGGTTATCTAAAGTGTCCCGCGTCGGGCCTTCCGAGTAACCGACCTGAATTGGACTTACGATGGCGTACAGGTGGGGTCATGACCGAGACCTCACGGATTCTATGGACCCGCCATGCGGAGGAACGCCAAAGGGGATGGAACCCGTAAAATCGAAAAATACTGGAAGGAGGAGCCGCATCATGCGGATTCAGTATGACCCGGAGGCCGACGTACTGCTCATCGTCCTGCGGGACGCTCCCCCGGTGGATGCCCTTGAAGAGCCGGGGGGGGAGTCATCATTGGTTACGGTGAGGACGGGGAACCGGTCAGTATCGAGTTCCTTCGTGCCTCGGCCCGAAGACTGATTCGGCCCGGAGAAGTCAGCGTCACTCTTCGAGCCCACGAAACTCTCAGATAAACTGGAAGGGTGCTATTTATGACGCTCTGGCAGGACGTTTAGGACGAGTGGGAAGACCGGCATCTGAAGCCAACCCAAGGAGGCTGCCTTGCCGTTTACGGTGCGTGACCTGGAAGACCTGTTGCGGCTCTTACAAGAGCACCCGGAATGGAGACGGGAGCTCCTCCAGGCTCTCCTGACCGAAGATTTCCTTCGGCTCCCGGAGGCCTTTCAGGAGGTGTCCCAACGACTGGCCGATGCGACGGCCGCCATCGACCGGACGGGTCGACGTCTGGAGGAAAATAGCCTCCAACTCCAGCAGCTGACGGTTCGGGTCAATGACCTGGCGGTCCAACTCCAGCAGTTGACGGCCCGGGTCGATGACCTGGCGACTCAGGTCCAGCAGTTGACCCTTCGGATGAACGACCTGACGGCCCAAGTCCAGCAGTTGACGGTTCGGGTCGATGACCTGACGGTCCGTCTGGAGCAGTTGACGGCCCGGGTCGATGACTTGGCGACTCAGGTCCAGCAGTTGACGGTCCGGATGAACGACCTGACGGCCCAAGTCCAGCAGTTGACGGTTCGGGTCGATGACCTGACGGTCCGTCTGGAGCAGTTGACGGCCCGGGTCGATGACCTGGCGACTCAGGTCCAGCAGTTGACCCTTCGGATGAACGACCTGACGGCCCAAGTCCAGCAGTTGACGGTTCGGGTCGACGACCTGACGGTCCGTCTGGAGCAGTTGACGGCCCGGGTCGATGACCTGGCGACTCAGGTCCAGCAGTTGACCCTTCGGATGAACGACCTGACGGCCCAAGTCCAGCAGTTGACGGTTCGGGTCGATGACCTGACGGTCCGTCTGGA
>Ga0197143_1000496_pt1 | contig 42613 bp, 34 predicted proteins | sample GBS70_MetaG_FD_148603 | JGI IMG/M metagenome (GOLD analysis project Ga0197143, IMG submission 148603) | Sediment microbial communities from Great Boiling Springs, Gerlach, Nevada, United States - GBS 70_MetaG | ecosystem: Environmental > Aquatic > Thermal springs > Hot (42-90C) > Sediment... | reverse complement strand
AACTGCTCCCTCTTTTTTTATTCTTTCTTCTTTTGCCTCCTTCACTCCTACTATCAATTTTTGACCTATATAAACTTTATTGCTCCTTAAATTGTTCCATCTCCTTATTTCACTTTCACTAACCCTATACCTTCTTGCTATGCTCCCTAAGGTCTCCCCTCTTTTTACAGTATGATAAATGTATTCTACCTTTCTTGCTCCTTCTGAAATTTTTTCGGTTGTTGTCTTTTTAACTTCTATTTTTTCTTCTTTTTTCTTTTTAACGACTAATTTTTGTCCTACATAAATTTTATTTGATTTCAAATTATTTATTTCTTTTAATTCATTTACAGAGATCCCATATTTTTTTGCAATTTTATCTAAGGTTTCTCCTTTCTTTACTATATGATAAACTGCTCCCTCTTTTTTTATTCTTTCTTCTTTTGCCTCCTTCACTCCTACTATCAATTTTTGACCTATATAAACTTTATTGCTCCTTAAATTGTTCCATCTCCTTATTTCACTTTCACTAACCCTATACCTTCTTGCTATGCTCCCTAAGGTCTCCCCTCTTTTTACAGTATGATAAATGTATTCTTGAGAAAGATTTTTTGATGGATTTGAAGGTTCTGCTAATAAATTTTTAGGATTAAAAACAAAAAAACAAAGTCCAACTATAGTTAAAATTAGAAACTTCCAAAAATTTTTCATTATTTTTCTCTTTTTTCTTTTTCTGAAATTTCTTTTTTTAATTCCCAGAGAAAATTTAAAGCTGAAATAGGTGTCATTTCTTCTATATTTAAATTTTTAATTTTTTCCATTACAGGGTGTGTCAGCTCAAATATAGATAATTGTAAAACCCTTTTAGGAGCTATGGTTAGTTCTTTAGTTTCTTTTAAATTTTTGCTCTCTAATTTATAAAGTATTTCTTTTGCTCTGTCAACTACTTCTTGAGGAACTCCTGCTAATTTTGCAACCTCTATTCCATAAGATTGATTGGCAATTCCTGGTAAAACTTTATATAAAAATATTACTTCTCCTTTCCATTCCTTGACAGTCACATGGTAATTTTTAATTCCTGAATAGAGCTTTGCAAGTTCTGTTAGTTCAAGGTAGTGAGTGGCAAGCAAGGTAAAAACCTTTTTTTTATATAAATTTTCAGCTATAGCCCAGGCAAGAGACATTCCGTCAAAGGTGCTTGTTCCTCTTCCAACCTCATCAAGGATAACTAAACTTTTAGAGGTAGCATTTTTAAGAATATATGCACATTCGCTCATTTCAACCATAAAGGTGCTTCTTCCTTTTATAAGTTCATCTCCTGCTCCTATACGGCTAAAAATCCTATCAAAAATACCTATTTTTGCTGATTTTGCTGGAACAAAACTTCCCATTTGTGCCATAATAACTATTAAAGCATTTTGTCTTAAAAATGTAGATTTTCCACCCATATTAGGTCCAGTAACAATTAAAACTATAGCATCCTCTTTATTCATCTCTACTGAATTAGGAATAAAGTTCTCTTTACCTTGGATTTTTTCTAAAACTGGATGTCTCCCCTCTTCTATTATAAATGTTTGTTCTTCTATCACTTCTGGCATGGTATAATCATTTTCTACAGCTACCTGAGTTAAAGAAAGAAAAACATCAAGTTCTGCTAATGCTTTGGCTGTATTTTTAAGCTCCTCTTTGTATAAAGCCACTTTTTCTCTCAATTCTAAAAATAACTCATATTCCAAATTTTTTATTTTCTCTTCAGCAGAAAGAATCTTATTTTCAAGCTCCTTTAATTGCGGAGTAACAAATCTTTCTACGTTGGTTAAAGTTTGTTTCCTTTCAAAATATGGAGGAACCCTCTTTAGATAACTTTTGGAAACTTCAAAGTAATATCCAAAAACTTTGTTATAACCTATTCTTAAATTAGGAATCCCTGTTTTCTCTTTTTCTTTTTTTTCTAACTCAGAAAGGTAATAAACTGCATTTTCTTTTAAATTTAAAAGTTCATCAAGCTCTGGGTTAACTCCTCTTTTTATTATTCCCCCCTCTTTTAAAGTTATAGGTGGATCTTCAACAAGCCAACTATTTAAAAGCTCATAAAGTTCTGAAAAATCTTCTATATTTTTTAAAAGTTTCTCAAGTTTTTTAGGGAAAAATAGAGGTTTTTCCTTTTCTAAAACATTTTTTATTTCAGGAAGATATTTTAAACTTTCTCTAAGCAATCCCATTTCTTTTGGATTTGCTAATTTAAGCGCGCATCTTGTACTTAATCTTTCAAGATCAGAAATCTTTCTTAAAATTCTTTTTAAATCATCTCTTAAAGTCCTATTTTCTACAAAAAATTTCACTACTTCCTGCCTTTCTTGAATTTTTTTAATATCCTTTAAGGGGTACAGTATCCACTCTTTTAGAAGTCTTGCTCCCATAGGAGTTTGAGTTTTATCTAAAACCCAAAATAAGGAGTATTTTTCGCTTCCATCCCATAAATTTTTTATAAGCTCTAAATTTCTTTTTGTGGATTCATCTAAAAATAAAAATTCTTCTGGATAATAAAACTGGGGAGCGGATATTTTATCTACTAAATGGGGTTGATAGATCTTTAAATATTCTAAAATTGCGTTAGCTGCTTTTAAACCTTCTTCATATCTTTTAAATTCAAAAATTTCTAAATTAAAGCTTTTTAACCCCTCTTTTTTGAAAAGATTTTCTTCTACAAAACTTAAATGGGCTTTAGGAATATTCTGTTTAAGTGTTTTTACTAATTCTGAATTTTCTAATTTTTTGCTTAATATTATTTCCTTAGGTTCTCTTTTTAAAATTTCAGAAAGTATTTCCTCTTTTTTTAGCTCTGTAAAAATATATTCTCCACAGGAAAGTTCTAAAAAACTTAGACCAGCTCTTTTTTCTATAAATAAACTTGCTAAATAGTTTTTTTCTTTTTCCGATAAAGCAGAAAGATCTATAAGGAGCCCTGGAGTATATATTTTTACTACTTCTCTTTTAAATAGCCCTTTTGTAGTTGGTTCTTCTATTTGTTCACAAATAGCTACTTTAAACCCCATATCAACCAATTTTTGTATGTAAATTGAACTTTTATCTGCCGGAACTCCGCACATAGGTGCTATCAAATTTTTACCTGCTTCTCTTTTAGTAAGAACAAGACCTAAAAGTGGAGCAACTGTCTCTGCATCCTCAAAAAACATCTCATAAAAATCACCTAATCTAAAAAAAAGTATAGTATCGGGATATTTACTTTTAATTTCAAAATATTGCTTAAACATAGGAGTTATTTCCACTTTTACACTTCCTTTCATTACTTATAAAGCCCCTTTTCTTTAATATAAAAAAACACCTTTTCGAGAACTAAATATCTAATTGATCTTTCCTCGCTAACTAATTTCCTTATTAAACTACTTGAAATATCAAAAAATGTGGTTTTACAAAAAAATACTTTTTTAAGCGCTTTGTCGTCATCTCCCCAAAGTTCTCTAATTTTATTATAAAAATTTGCTTCAGCTTCTTCCCAAGTTTTTATTCCTCTTGGGACAACTAAAATATTTGTATAATCTAAAAATTTTTCATAATTCCACCAAGTTTCAAATTCGCAAAAACTATCCCACCCAATGATTAAATACTTTTCACTTTCAGGATAAATTTCTTCTAATTTTTGAAGAGTTTTTAAAGTATAAGAAGGGATTATATTCCTTTCTATGTCAAGCACTTCAAAATGTGGATTTCCTTCAATAGCAAGTTTGACCATTTGTAATCTATCTTCAAAAGAAGAAATAGATCCTTCTTTTTTATGTGGAGGGGATCCTGCGGGGATGAAAAAAATTTTGTTAAGTTTCCAAATTTCTCTTACTTCTTCTGCTATTCTTAAATGAGCCAAATGAGGAGGATCAAAAGTTCCCCCTAATATTCCTATTTTTTTAAGTTCGGATTTGTCCATTACCAAACACAATAAATTTAGTTGTTGTTAATTCCTCAAGTCCCATAGGACCATAGGCATGGATTTTAGTTGTAGAAATACCAATTTCTGCTCCAAGCCCCAATTCTCCACCATCATTAAATCTTGTTGAGGCATTTACAAGAACAACACTTGCATCAACCTCTTTTAAAAATTTCATAGCCTTTGAATAATTTTCTGTAACTATTGCTTCTGTATGATTACTTCCATATTTAGAAATATGCTCTATTGCTTCCTCTAAAGATCTAACTACTTTTATAGCCAAAATTAAATCCAGATACTCTGCGTACCAATCTTCTTCAGTTGCTTCTTTTGCCCAAGGAATATATTTTAAAGTTTCTGGACAGCCTCTTAGTTCAACTCCATATTTTTTGTATTCCTCTGCTAAATCAGGTAAAAACTTCTCTGCAATATCTTTATGAACAAGCAAAGTTTCCATAGCATTACAAACCCCTGGTCTTTGGCACTTAGCATTTATAGCTATAATTTTAGCCATTTCCAAATTAGCTTCATTATCCACATATACATGGCATACACCTTTGTAATGTTTTATAACCGGCATTCTTGCTTTTTCTGTAACAAATTTTATAAGACCCTCTCCACCTCTGGGAATAACAAGGTCTATATATTCTTCAAGTTCTAACATATATTCCATTAACTTTCTTTCTGGAGTTGGAATAACTTGAACTGCATCTTCTGGTATATTAAATTCTCTTAAAGTTTCTCTAAAGATTTCTCCAAGAGCTAAATTTGAATTTAAAGCTTCTTTCCCCCCTCTTAAAATCACTGCATTTCCGCTTTTAAAACAAAGTCCTGCTGCATCAATAGTCACATTAGGTCTACTTTCATAAATTATAGCTATTACTCCAAGAGGGATTCTCATTCTTCCAACCCAAAGTCCATTTGGTCTTTTCCACATTTTAACCACTTCCCCAACTGGATCTGGAAGAGCTGCAACATCTTCCAATCCTTTAGCCATCCCTTCTATTATTTTATCTGTAAGAGTTAAACGATCAATGAAAGCCTTAGTATGCCCTTGAATTAAGGCTTGATTTACATCTTTTTCATTAATCCTTTTTAGTTCCTCTTTTCTTTCTCTTAATTTTTGAGCAACTCTTTTTAAAATGTTATTTTTGGTATCAGAAGAAAGGGTTACCAAATTTTTTGAAGCAATTTTAGCTTTCTTTGCTATGTTTAGGATTGTTTCTTTAAGTTTCTCATCTCCCATTTTACCCCCCTAACTGCTAAAATTCAGAAATTAATGCCTTCCCAAAAATAAAAACTTCTGTTAATATTAACTTAATATTTTAACTTAGACAAGAAAAAATGGGAGAGTTAGATAGACTTTTAAAGCTTTCTACAAGAAAATTAATCCCTTTACCAAAAATAGGTAAAGATATTTTAGTCACTCTTTTGTTAAAAAGTGATAGAGAATTTGTAGAACTTATTACTAATAATGAGGAAATTTCCTCCCTTATTATCTCAGTAGCTAATCAACCAAGATATAGAAAGGATAATCCTCCTGTTCAAGATGTAAGATTAGCCTTGTTAATCCTTGGAGAAGACTTAGTAAAAAATTTAGTCTTAAGTTTTATTTCCACAAAACTTTGTAAAGTTACTTTTAATGAGTTTAGCTTCCATTATTTTTGGGCAAGAGCTATTGCCCATTTATGTTTTTCTTTTATATGTGCTCCTTATTTAGAAACTTTTCCCCCTCATTTACATATATCTTCTTACCTTATGGATTTTGGTATAATTATTTTATATTCTCTTTTTCCTGAAAGTTATTTAAAGGTTTTAAAACTTAAAAAATTAGGTCTATCTACCTGTCAAGCTGAAAGAGAGGTCTTTGGAGTTGACCATGCAGTTATAGGAGGAGAATATTTTGAAACTTATAATTTACCTCGTAGATTTATTCTTAATCTCCAACATCACCACCAATTTTCAGATTTGCCTGAAGATATTCCTCCTCAAGTTTTTGAAGATATTAAAATTCTTAATTTTATAGATCTTGGGGTAGGATGCTATTTTAGTGCAAATAGAGAGATAAAATTTAAAGAATTTAAAACTATAGCTAAACTTCGTTTTAATTTAGAGGAATCCCAAACAGAATCCCTATTAGATGCTCTCCCCAATTATACGAATCCTCTTTATGAAGTTTTAAACTACAAAAACTATTCTCTTATTCCTTATAGCAAAAGTATTGAAACTCGCGAAGAGAAACTAAAAGAAACCTTTAAAACCCTTGAAGAAAAAAAGAAAAAAGATGAAATCCTTATAGATTTATATCGGAATGAATTGATAAAGGCTACCAGAGAAAAAGAAGCTCTTATTGAAGAAATAGAAGTTTTAAAAAAACAACTTAAAGAAAGTTCTATTTTAGATCCCTTGACCGGACTTTATAATGAAGCTTATTTTTTTAAAAGATTAAAAGAGGAACTTTTAAGAGCTAATAGATATAAAAGGGTTTTAAGTATTCTTTTAATGGAAATAGATAACTTTTCGCAAATAATGGAACTTTATGGTTTGGAGGAGGAAGAAAAGCTTCTCCATTTTTTAGCTCAAGAATTTCATAAAAACTTAAGACGAGTTGATATATTAGCTAAGCCTTCCAAACCTGAACAATTTGCTATTATATTACCAGAAACCTCTTTATCTGGAGCTATGGTTGTTGCAAGAAGAATTTTAAGAATTACAGACGAGGTTTTTTATAGAAGGTATAATAAGGGTTATCCTTCCTATATAGTTATTGTATCTTACGATCCTTCAAAATTAAATCCTAAGGTAGAACCAAAAATAGAAAGTTTTTTAACCACCCTTAAGAATGGACTTGAACTTTTAAAATTGCGTGGACAAAAAAGAATCTTGCCTTTTTTAATAGACAAAGAATCTGGATCTCCTTCCTCTTGACAATCATTAAAATATTAAATATTATTTATTATATCTTTTGGGGGATCGTCTAATTGGCAGGACAGTGGACTCTGGATCCACGAGTGGAGGTTCGAGTCCTCCTCCCCCAGCCATTTAAACTTAAAACCCTATCTTATAGATCTTACCCTTTCTATCATGTCTAAGTTTTTACCTTGTTTCTCTCTCAATTTTTTTCTTCTTTTTCTATATTTTACTTTTCTTACCTCAGGAGGCTTTTCTATGGAAATAAAGGCTCAACCTTTAGAACTTTTAGTCTCTAAGGTTAAAGAAAAGAACCTTCAAAATGGACTTACAGTTCTTTTTTACCCTTATGAAAGAGAAGATGTAGTTACTGTCAAACTCTGTGTAAAAGTAGGAAGTTCCTACGAAAAAGAATCTGAAGCTGGAATAACCCACTTAATTGAACATATGATTTTTAAGGGAACTGAAACTAAAAAACCAGAAGATATTGTAGGAGTTATTGAAGCTTTAGGTGGTTATATGAATGCTTTTACTTCTTATGATTACACCTGTTATTATGTGGCTGGTCCTTCTACAATTACTGAAAAAGCATTAGATATTCTCTCAGATGTAGTTTTCCATCCCTATTTTGATCCAGTGGAATTAGAAAGAGAGAAAGAAGTAGTTATAGAAGAAATGAAAATGCGTCTTGATAATCCTTTTACCGTTCTTTTTGAAAATGTAATGAAAGCTTCTTATAAAAAATACCCCTATAGAAGACCTATTATCGGTTATGAAAATACAGTAAAATCTTTTAAAAGAGATGACCTTTTAAACTTTCTTAATCACTTTTATACACCTAAAAATATGACTCTTATTATTGTGGGGAACTTAGAAGAAAAAAAACTTTTTTCTCTTATTAACAAGTATTTTTCTTCTTTACCAAAAAGAAAACTTAAAAAAGTTCCTTTCCCAAAGGAGCCCTATACCGAAAAACCTTCTCTTTTATGGATAGAAAGACCTGTTAAGGAAGGCTATTTTGCCTTTACTTTGCCTGGAGCCTCTTTTAAGGATGAAGATGCACCTTATTTAGATTTACTTTCAGAAATTCTTGGTGAGGGAGAATCTTCAAGGCTTTATCTTAGACTTAAAAGGGATTTAAATTTAGTAAAAACTATTTCCACTTCCTCCTTTACTCCTTATGGGCCTGGGCTTTTTGGAATATATGGAACTGCTGACCCTCAAAATTTTAAAGAAATTATTAAAGTTGTTCTTTTAGAACTTGAGAAAATTAAACTTTCAGGTGTAAGTAATGAAGAATTAAATAAAGCAAAAACTCAAATCCTTTCTGATTTTATCTTTTCCTCAGAAACCTCTGAAGGGCTTTCAAGTACATTGGGTAGTTTTCAACTTATTCGCGGGTCTTATAAAGATATTCTTTGGTATCAGAAAAAAATAGAAACTGCAACCGTTGAAGATATGATAAAGGTTTCTAAAAAATATTTTAATCCCCAAAGATTGGTTGTTTCTTTTCTTTCAGAAAAAAAGCTTTTTAATGAGGTTGATCTTCAAAAAATAATTAAAAACCTTGATCCTAAACCTTCTCCACAAATTTTTACCTTGGAAAACAATCTAAAGGTAATTTTGTATCCTCAAAATGATATCCCTTCTGTAGGTATAACCCTTGCTTTTCCTGGTGGTATAAGATTTGAAAACAAAGAAACAAATGGACTCTTTCAAGCTCTTACTCTTTTATGGACAAGAGGAACTAAAAATTATACTGCTGAAGAACTTGCAGAAAAACTTGAATCTATTGGAACAACTATTAAAGGCTTTACAGGAAGAAATACCTTTGGTCTAAAAGTCCTTTCTTTATCTTCAAAATTAGATGAATCCTTAGAGTACTTCAAAGAAATACTTATTAATCCTTCCTTTGAGGAGAGAGAATGTGAAAAAGCTAAATCTGAATTATTTTCTTTATTATTAAGACAACAAGATCAGCCTGTCTCCTTAGCAGTAAATGAATTTCTTAAAATCCTCTTTCCAGACCATCCTTACGGGTTAAATTCTGCAGGTAGTTTAGAATTTTACCAAAAATTTACTTGTGAAGATTTAAAAACTATTTATAAAAAGTTTGTAAGACCTGAAAGGGGTGTTTTAGTAATTACAGGAAATTTTGAACTAACCTCAGTTAAAGAAAAAATTAAAGATCTTTTTAAAGACTGGAAATCTGAAACCCAAGAAACTACTTTAGAAGAACCAGAACCACCTTTTCCTAAAAATCCTTTTACTCGAGTAGAAAAAGAAACTTTCCAAAACCAGATTTTACTTGGATTTCAAACTCCAGGATTAAATGCCAAAGAAAAGGTGGCTTTAGAAGTGCTAAAAAGTGCACTTTCAGGACAAAATGGAAGGCTTTTTAGAATACTTAGAGATGAAAAATCCTTAGCCTATGTAGTAACATCCTTTTTGATCTTCTATCCTAAAAAGTCTGCTTTTGTTTTATATATGGGTTGTTCTCCTGAAAAAGAAAAATTGGCTATTTCAGGATTTTGGGAAATTTTAGAAGAAATTAAAACTCAAGGTCTTTCATCTAAAGAAATAGAAAGAGCTAAAAATAGATTAATAGGTAGTCAAAAGCTGAACTTACAGAGTAATTTGTCCATATCTGAAGAAATGGCAGTAAATGAGGTTTTAGGTCTTGGATGGAATTATAGTTTTCTTTATGAAAATTTAGTAAAATCTATTAAAGATGCTGATATTAAAAACTTAATAGAAACTTTTTTTAAAAAAGAAAATGCTGTATTATTTATCTTAGGAAAAAATGAAGATAGAAACAATAAGTAATTCTGAAGAAGAGACCATAAAATTCGGAAAAAAATTAGGTTCCCTTCTCAAAGCTGGGGATTTAATTCTCCTTTATGGAGATTTGGGTTCTGGAAAAACTACTTTTGTAAAGGGCTTAGCAGAAAGTTTAGAAGTTAATCCAGATCTTTATATAACCAGTCCCTCTTTTTCCATAATTAATGTTTATGAAGGAAAATATACTATCTATCATGTAGATCTTTATAGACTGGATACTTTGGAAGTTGAGGATTTAGGTCTTTGGGAATATTTAAATGATGGTGTAGTGGTTATTGAGTGGGCTGATAGACTAAAAATAACACTTAAAGAAGATTATATAGAGGTTTTTTTTGAATTTTTAAATCATCTAAAAAGAAAAATTACTTTTGTTGGTTATGGAGAATGGCAAGAGCTCCTAAAAGGCATGGATTTGGATAAAGAATCACATTAAGAGAAAATTTATCTAAAAGCTCTTTTAACTTTTTATTTTGAAAATATCCATTTAAAAGTATTTCTTTAAATTCTTGTATTTCTAAAAATTCTTTTAAGGCTTGAATTACACCTCCTGCTATATAAATTCCTCCTTCTGGTAAGCTATAAAGTGCAAGTTGAGAGATCTTTCTTCCTAAAAGCTCAAAAAATTTTCTAATTACTTTTAATGCTTTAGGATCTTTTTCTTTTGCAAATTCTGTAATCTTTTCAGGAAGAAGACTTTCATTAAAATAGTATTCATACCAATAACTTAGAGCTTTTCCTGAAAGTGCTTTTTCCCAACTTAATTCTTCTCCTTTTCTTTCTAAAAATTTTAAATATTGAAACTCCTCCTCATTTAAAGGTGAAAAAAATATATGTCCCCCTTCAGTAGGAATAATGGTTAAAGGTTCTTCTTTTACAAGAATAGCCTCTCCTAATCCTGTTCCAGGAGCAATAAATGCTTTAGGTTCCCTTTTTAAACTTTTAGCACCTTTTATATTTAAAATTTCGCTTTTTTCCAAAAGTAATATGCTTGCAGACAAGGCTTGTAAATCATTTACCAGAATAACTTCTTTAAATCCAAAAAATTTTTTTAATTTATGCTTTGAAACTTCCCAATTTAGGTTCGTCAGATAGGCTTGATCTTTAATAACCGGACCCGCTAAAGCAAATATTGCTAAAGTTGGAATTTTTCTAAGATTTACTTCTAAAAAATAATTTTTAACTACTTCATAAATATTTTTGAAATTTTTACTTTTATAAGTCTTTAAATTAAAAAATTTTTTACTCTTTCCTCTAACTAAGGTTAGTCTTGAATTTGTTCCTCCTATGTCTGCAATTAAGATCATTAAGTTATTTTTTTTGTTGTTTTATAGTAGCATAATGATCATCAAAAAGTTTAATAATCTTTTGGGTAATATCTATTTCAGGAGAAGCATAATAAATACCTGGTTGATTTTTTTCTAAAAGGAGATCATATTTTTCTGTATTAACAAATTTATCTATAACTTTTTCTAATTCCTTAAAAACTGGGTCTAACATCTTTTTTTCGTATTCCTTCATTTCATATTGTGCATCTTCTTGCATGCTTTTAAGTTCTCTAAGTAATTTTTGATATTCTGATTGTTTCTTTTCTTTTACTTCTGGAGACCAAAGGGAGCTTTTTTTCTCTATTTCATCTTTTAAAGCTTGTAGTTCTTCTGCTTTTTTTTGTATCTTGGCTGATAATTCATCATATTTTTGCTGTAATTGTGTCATTACTTCTTGACCGTATTTTGAAGTATTAATTACTTTTTTAATATCTATTACTCCTATTCTTAAGGTGTTGACATTTTGAGCATATCCATATTTTATCAAGCCAAAAAAGATAATCATTATCAAAAGAGATCTTATATAAACTTTATCCATTTTTTTATAACCCCCTTGCAATTTTATTTTATGATTACAAAATCAACTCTTCTATTTATTGCCCAACAATCTTCATTGCTTTCTTTACAAAGAGGCTTCTCTTCACCAAAACTTATAGTACTAATCCTACTTTCTTCTATTCCAAGTTTTAAAAGAACTTTCTTAACCTCTAAAGCTCTTTTTGCTCCAAGTGCCATATTATATTCGTTTGTACCTCTTTCATCACAATTTCCTTGAAGCTCAATTTTTATCTCAGGACGCTTTAAAAGATATTTAACATTTTCTTTTATTCTATCCCACATATCATCTCTAATTACATATTCGTCAAAATCAAAAAATACAGCTAAGAGGGGTGCAGATCCTCTTCCGTAAAGTTTCCAGTATTCTTTATCTTCTTTTGGAGGAGGAATTTCTTCAGGTTTAAAAACCTCTTCAGTTACTTCTTTTTCTTTAATTACTTCTTCTACTTTTTCAGGCTTTTTGACTTCTTCTTTTGGTTTTTCTATAACAGGTGTGGGGATTTCAACTACAGGGGGAACTTCTTTTTTTGCACAGCTAAATAAAAAAAAACAAATTATGCTTAAATATAAAAATTTTTTCATAAAACCCTCCTACCTATATCCTGCTATATCTAATTCTAAAAGAAAATCTCCTAATAAAAATTCGAGTTCCTTTCTAATATATACACTAATCTCATAAAGTAAAGTCAATTCATATGAAATAGTTTGAGTCAACAATGCGTATTCTTCTGGAGAAAAAAGTCTTAAAAGTCTATTACAGAAAAATTCCCTACATAAATAGGGTCTTGCAAAAATTTTACAACCAGTAGGACCAACAAAGAAGCATCTTCCAGGAACTTCTCTTTCCTGAGGAATAGGGGTTTTAAAAAACATATTAATTAATAATACATTAATAGTCACTTCATTTTCTAAACCTATTTTACAACAACCTTTATTTTCCTCTACAGAGCAGATATAACATTCTTCAAAAGAACCTAATTTTTCCATTAATTCATTAGATTTAAATATAGCAGTTTTATACTTTTCTAAAAAGTTTATAAACTTTTTATCTTTAAAAAAATATTCTCCCCAATCTTTAAAAAGATCTCCTGCAATTCTAATTTTTTCTAAAATGAGTGCTGTTGGATCAGGATCTATAACTTTTAAATATTTCAAATTCTTTAACATAAGATTAAAAATTTTTTAAAATAATGTAAATAATAAAAAGGGCATTTTTAAACAACCACTATCTAAATAAAAAATTTTGGTAATTTTAAAGGTTTAAAAATTTAATTAAAACACTTTAAAAAGTATATTAAAAAGCAGATTTAAAATTTTAAAAGTTTTCTACATAAATTTCTACATAATTTTAAAAAAGTTAAAATTTTTAAGAATCCATAAAACCAGAATAGGTAATTTCTAAAGTACTTTCTAAAAAGGGAATTCCTTGGGAAATCATCATTTAATCAGGTAGTATAGCAGAGACAAAAGCATTTTTATCAAAAGGAACAAGATCTTCTGGTTTCTCACCTAAACCTACAAATCTTATAGGCAAATTATACTTATGTGATACAGCTATAGCTATTCCTCCTTTAGCTGTTCCATCTAATTTAGTAATGATTACGCTATGAATAGGGATTGCAGAGGAGAAATGTTGAGTCTGGCTTAAGGCATTTTGTCCAGTAGTTGCATCAAGAACTAAAATATTTTCTTGAGCTTCTTGAGGAACAAGTTTATTTATAACTTTTACCATTTTCTTTAGCTCTTCAATAAGATTATATTTAGTGTGAAGCCTTCCTGCAGTATCAATAAGAACTACATCTAATTTGTTTTTTTGTGCATAGACAATTCCTTGATAAATTACAGCTCCAGGGTCAGCTCCTTCTTGAAGAGCGCAAACAGGTGCCCCGATTCTTTCTCCCCAAGTTTTTAATTGGTCTATAGCAGCAGCTCTAAAGGTATCTGCAGCAACTAAGAGAACTGAACGGTGATTATCTTTTAGCATTTTTCCTAATTTTGCAATGGTTGTAGTTTTTCCTACACCATTTACTCCTAAAAAAAAGAGAACAGAAGGGTTTCCAGGTGGGGGGAATGGCTTATCTATGTCTTTTAGAAAGGAAAGGAGTTGCTCTTTTAAAAAAGATTTTAACTCCTTGAGAGTAAGTGTTTCTCCTTGAAGAATTTTTGTTTTAATAGGATTAAGCAAAGCTAAAGTGGTTTCAACTCCTACGTCTGCTAATATAAGGGTTTCTTCTAAGTCTTCTACAGTTTTAAGATCAACGATTTTATCAATTTCAAAGATTTCTGAAAATTTTTCAGAGAGTAAATCCTTAGTTTTTGAAAGACCTTTTTTGAATTTTTCTAAAAGCCCTTCTGGTTTTAAGAAATTAAACACCTTTTATCTGCCACTTCCGAAGTGGTATGGTTTATAATTATTATAAAATGATAAAAAATGCGGAGGAGGAGGGATTCGAACCCCCGGAGGGAGAGCAAGCTCCCTCAACGGCTTTCAAGGCCGCCCCCTTCGTCCACTCGGGCACTCCTCCAAATATAAAATATACTACAAAACTTAACTAATGTAAAGATAATCGGAAAAGAGAGTAGTTATGAAATTTTATTCAACTTGCTCGTTTTCTATTTTAATTTATGTCTGATTTATACCGTATTTAATCTTATCTTTATATTCTTATTTTAAAATATCACCAATCTGAGCTAAAATTTCAATTTTCATGTCTACATGTTCAAAATTGGGCTTTATAAAGTTAATCATTGGAATAACATTAGATAACTATCCAGTAGGAACTTTCATTTTAAGGTAAATTTTTGAAAGCTTTTCTTTTGTTCTTCTGGCGATTCCAAATTTAAAATTAATGAAGCACTCAGTTAAAATTTTATAAAAATTAGTAGAAAAAATTGACTTTATAAGAAAGACTCATAAAATTTTAGACTAACAAAAATTAGGAGGATTAAATGAAAAGAGCAAATATTTTGATTTTTATTTTATTGGTTGGGGTTGTAGCGTTTTTAAACAAAGGGATTTCTCAAGAAAATAAAGAGGAAGGTCCTTTTTATGAATCAAGTTTGCATTATTATGCTTACGGGATGGCTTATTGGTATAGTAAAGAAAATGGAGGTTTAGAGAAGCTCACAGGGATACCCTATGATAAACTTGCTTGTAATCAATGTCATGCAAAAACTTGCGATAGATGCCATAAAGTAGAAATAGATGGAAAATTAGCTTATTCAGTTAAAAAAGCTAAATCTATCGAAAATTGCCTTAGTTGCCATGGTAGGCATAAAACGATGTTAAATGTGTTAAAAACTGAAGAACTTAAAGATGTGCATTTTTCAAAAGGAATGGAATGTATGAATTGTCATACACAAAAAGACCTTCATGGAGATGGCAAAAAATATGTATCTATGAGAGAGAAAGGAGCAATGGATATAAAATGTGAAAATTGTCATCCAGAAAGACCTGAAACAGTTTCTCATAAAATTCATAAAGACAAACTTGATTGCACAGCTTGTCATGTTCGTCAAGTTATAACTTGTGCTAATTGCCATATGGATACATTTATAAAAACAGGCAAAAGAGTTTCTATACCCCTTCGTAATTGGATTTTCCTTATAAATTACGATGGGAAAGTAGTTTCTGGTAATATTCAAACCTTTGTAGTTAACAAAAATAAGACCTTTATAATATTTGCGCCATATTATAGTCATGATGCAGTTAAACAGGGAAGAAAATGTGAAGAATGCCATGCTACAGATATAGTAAAAAAGATTAATAGTGGAGAAATAGAGATTACTTGGATTGAAAACGGGAACCTTACCAATCTAAAAGGTGTTATCCCCATAGTAGAGGGTGTAGAGTATAAAAATGCTTATATGGAATATGTAGATGGCAAATGGAATCCTTTAAAAGATCCAGAAAAACCTCTGTCTCAGTTTGTAGCTTTTGGTGAGCCTTTAAATAAGGAGCAATTAAAGAAATTAATGATGCCCTTTAAGAGTGCAAAATAAGTTTAATTCTTAGCTCCCCAAATTTAAACACATTAACTTTATAAAAAACAAAATCGGTATTATCTTAAAAAATATGAAAAGGCATTTTAACATAAGAGTTAATGGTATTGTTCAGGGAGTTGGCTTTCGTCCTTTTATTTATCGTCTTGCTCTTGAGAATAATATAAAGGGCTATGTTTTAAATGATACAGAAGGGGTAACTATTGAAGCAGAAGGAGAAGAGAAGGCATTAGAAAAATTTATTAAAGCAATCAGAGAAAACTTTCCACCACTTGCCATTGTTCAAGAGATAAAGATAGAAGAGAAAGAAGTAAACCAGTTTAATAGATTCTGGATAGAAAAGAGCAGAAAAACAGAAAAAAAGATAACCTTTATTCCTCCAGATACAAATATATGTAAAGATTGTCTAAAAGAATTTTTTGACCCGAAAGACAGACGGTATCATTATCCATTTATAGTTTGTACTCATTGTGGACCAAGATTTAGCATAGTAAAAGATATTCCCTATGATAGAGCTAACACTTCTATGGCTGAATTTCCTATGTGTATTGATTGTCAAAAAGAATACGAAGATCCCCTTGATAGAAGATTTCATACACAGCCTACAGCCTGTCCAGTGTGTGGTCCAAAGGTGTTTCTATATAAAAAGGATAAAACTCTTATTTCTGAAGACATAGAGGAGATAGTAAAAAAAGTTTATCAATACTTAAAGGAAGGGCACATTGTTGCTATAAAAGGGGTTGGTGGATATCATTTGGCATGCGATGCAACAAAAGATGAGCCTGTTTTAAAATTAAGGGAAAGGAAAAAAAGGCCTTTTAAACCTTTTGCTTTAATGACAGGCTCAATTGAAAAAATAGAAGAATTTTTATATATATCTCCAAAGGAAAGAGAAATACTTCTTTCTAAAGAAAGACCTATAATAATTTTAAAAGAAAAAAAGCCTATAGTTAGTAAACATGTAGCTCCTTATCTTTCTTATATTGGTATAATGCTTCCCTATACCCCTTTCCAATATCTTCTTTTTTCTTTAGACAAAGATTTAATTCTTGTTATGACAAGTGGAAATTTATCTGAAGAGCCTATTTGCTTTAAAGATGATGAAGCCTTTGAACGCCTTTCTCACATTGCAGACTATTTTGTAATTTACAACAGAGAAATAATTGCTCACAATGATGATAGTGTAATGTTTGTTATTAAGGAAACCCCCTTTTTTATAAGAAGATCTAAGGGATTTGTTCCTGCTCCTATTTTGGTAAAAAAACCTTTTCCGGTTCATCTTTTTGCTTCAGGAGGGGACCTTAAAAATTCTTTTGCTATTGCTAAAGATAAAGTGGTTATTTTAAGTCAGTACTTAGGAGATTTAGAATCACCTATTACACAAAGAGTTTACAAATCCGCTGTAGAACACTTTTTAAAGGTTTTTGATGTTCACCCAGAGGTATTTATTTCTGATATGCATCCTCATTATTTTACCACAGCATTAACAGATAGACTTGCAGAAGGAAAGCCAAGAATTAAGGTTCAGCACCATCATGCTCATATTGTAGCTGTTATGGCTGAGCATGAAATTGAAGAACCAGTTATTGGGCTTTCCTTTGATGGAACAGGGTTTGGGATAGATCGTAAAATTTGGGGAAGCGAATTTTTAATTGCAGATAGAAAAGAATTTAAAAGAATGGGGCACTTTTCTTATTTTATGCTTCCTGGAGGAGAAAAAGCTATAAAGGAAGTTTGGCGTATAGGACTATCTCTACTTTATCAAGCAGGGCTTCCCATAGATTACTTACCCTTTAAAGAAAATAAACCTTTAAGTATAATTTTGCAAATGTTAGAAAAAAAGCTCAATTGTCCTTTTGCTTGTGGCATAGGAAGAATTTTTGATGGGGTTTCAGCACTTTTAGGTATTTGTGAAACTATAAGCACAGAAGCTGAAGCTGCTCAAAAACTTGAAGAAACTGCATTAAAAACAGAAAAATTTTATAAAATAGAAGTAGAAATTGAGGAAAATGAAAACGAAATTATCATCTCAACAGAAGATCTTATTAAAAAGATTATAGAACTAAAAGATAAGAAAATACCCATTCCAGAAATAGCTCTTTCCTTTCACTTAGCAATTATAGAAGCAAGTTTTAAAGTTGCTCATAGAATAAGAGAAAGAAGCGGGATAAATAAAGTTATTTTAAATGGAGGGGCCTTTCAAAATAGAATCCTTTTAAAAGGTCTTTGGGAAAACCTTGAAAAAGCAGGTTTTGAAGTTTTTTTACCCCGAAAAACTCCTTTAAATGATGGAGGAATAGCTTTAGGACAAATAATCATAGGTAAAGAAAATTTACACCAATTATAACATGCTCTGGTTTATTCTAACTTTCTTCTCAATTTATACTATTATGCACTTTTATATATTTCATACTAAAATAAGCCCAATTATTTCAGGGAAAAAACTTAAAAAAAATCTGCCTATAGTAATGATAATCCTAATTTCCTCTCCTATCTTTTTAAGATATGCAGATAAATATGCATCCTCACAAGTTTCTTATTTAGTTGCCCTATTTGTTTTGTTCTGGATGGGGACTTTGATTTATTTAGTTTTTTTTAGTTTACTCTGGGATACCTTTAAGTGGTTTGCAAAAAAAATTTTTAATTATCAAGTTTCCAAAAATAGGGAATTTTTCTTTTTATTTTTTCTATCTTTAGTATTTTCAGGTTATAGCTATTTTGAAACAAAAAATTTAGAAGTAATTCGGATTGAATTTAAGACTTGCAAATTACCAGAAGGCATTGATAAAATTAAGATTCTTCAAATATCAGATTTACATTTAGGACCATTAATGGGAATAGATAAAATAAATCTTGTAAAAGAGGTATGGGAAAGAGAAAAGCCAGATTTAGTAGTTTCTACAGGAGATCTTGTTGATGGAAATATGGGGAAAAAAAATGAATTTGCTGAAAAACTTAAAGAATTAAAGGCACCTTTGGGTAAATATGCAATTTTGGGGAACCATGAATATTATAGAGGGTGGGAACAAGCTGTAGATTTTACCCAAAAAGCAGGCTTTAAAATATTGAGAAATGAATTTATAAATGTGGAAAATATTTTATACATAGTAGGGATAGATGATAAGACCTGTAAATATTTTAATGCCTGCGGGGCTAATTTTGATGAAGTAACCCTTTTAAATAAAATCCCCAAAGACAGATTCATTCTTCTTTTAAAGCATCAACCAGAGGTAAAAAAAGAAACTATAGGTTTTTTTGATCTTATGCTCTCTGGACATACTCATGGAGGGCTTTATAAATTTTTGGGAGCCTATTTTATGAGAAAAGTATATGAGATAGATAGGGGATTTAAATATCTTGAGAAAGGGTCTTATCTTTTTGTTTCAAAAGGAGTAGGAACAGGAGGACCTCCTATGAGATTTTTAACACCTCCTGATGTAGCTATAATAGAACTTATAAACTGTAAAAATTATGAAAGTAAGTTAAAATAAAACTTTATGAAAATCGGAAGATTTCTTTATAAGAAAAAGATTTTTTTTGGGGTCCTTAAAGAGGATAAAATTTTAGAGATAAAAAATCCCTTTAACTCAGAAAAACTTACTGGTAAGGAATACAAATTAGAGGAAGTAAAAATTCTTTCTCCTTGTTTACCTTCAAAAATTATAGCTGTTGGACTTAATTACAGAGATCATGCAAAAGAGCTTAATATGAAAATACCCGATGAGCCCATTATATTTTTAAAACCCTCTACAGCTGTTATAGGAACTGAAGAAGATATAATATTACCTCTTGAAAGTAAAGAAGTGCATTATGAAGGAGAATTAGCTGTTGTTATAGGGGAAACAATTTACCGACCTAAAAATTTTAAAGAAATAGAATCAGCTATATTAGGATATACCTGTTTTAATGATGTTACAGCAAGAGATTTGCAGAAAAAAGATGGACAGTGGACAAGGAGTAAAAGCTTTAATACCTTTGCACCCTTAGGACCATTTATTGAAACTGAAATTGATCCAAGTAATTTAAAAATTGAAACCAAAGTTAATGGAGAAATAAGGCAAAGTAGTTCAACAAAGGAATTAATTTTTAATGTCTTTGAACTTGTAAAATTTGTTTCTAACATAATGACTCTTTTTCCAGGAGATGTTATAGCAACAGGGACACCACCGGGAGTAGGTGTTTTAAAAGAAGGAGATTTAGTTGAAGTTTTTATTGAGGGGATAGGAATTTTGAGAAATGGGGTTAAAAGAAATGAAAATTAAAGAACACAAATTTTTACCAAGATTGATAGCTTTTGAAGTAACAAGAACTTGCAATCTTGATTGTATTCATTGTAGAGCTGCAGCATCAAAAGGACCCTATGAAGGGGAACTTACAACTGATGAAGTATTTAGAATTCTTGAAGAAATAAGAGAAGTAGCCCAGCCTATTATAATATTAACCGGAGGAGAGCCGCTTTTAAGAGAGGATATTTTTGATATAGCTAAAAAATGTGTTGAACTTGAGTTAAAACCAGTTTTAGCAACAAACGGAACCCTTATTACTGAAGAGATAGCTCAAAAAATTAAAAATTCTGGGATAGCAAGGGTAAGTATAAGTCTTGACGGAGCAACTAAAGAAACCCATGATAATTTTAGAAAGATGCCAGGTGCTTTTGAGGGAGCCGTAAGAGGTATAAGTATATTAAAAAAAGCAGAAATTCCCTTTCAAATTAATACTACGGTTACAGGAATAAATGTAGAAGAACTTCCTAAAATACATGAACTTGTGATTAATTTAGGAGCTCACGCACATCATATTTTTGTTCTTGTCCCTGTAGGGAGAGGAAAGGAGATAGAAAGAGAAAGCATACCTCCTGAGAAATATGAAGAGATCCTTAACTGGTTTTATGAAAGAAGAGGGAAGTCTCATCTTCAGCTAAAGGCTACTTGCGCTCCTACTTATTATAGAATTTTAAGAGAAAAAGCAAAAGCTGAAGGGAAAAAAGTAACCTTTGAAAATTTTGGACTTGATGCCATAACCAGAGGATGTCTTGCTGGTACAGGATTTTGTTTTATTTCTCATATGGGCATAGTTCAACCTTGCGGGTATTTAGAAATACCTTGCGGGGACTTAAGGAAACAAACTTTTAAAGAGGTTTGGGAAAATTCAGAAGTATTTAAGAACTTAAGAGATTTTACGAAATATAAAGGAAAGTGTGGGAAATGTGAATATATAAGAATTTGTGGGGGTTGCAGAGCAAGGGCCTATGAAGCAACTGGAGACTTTTTAGAAGAAGAGCCTCTTTGTCTTTTTGAACCAATAAGATCGAAAAGAACTTTTGCCAGCTGAGTTTTTGGAAGATTTTCAAATTTAAGCTCCTCTTTTGGAGTAAAAATTATATAATCAGACTGGTCTTTTCCTGCAGTACTTAAAGGATTAGCAATTAAAATATCAAAGCTTTTTTCTTTTTTCTTCTCTTTTCCATAATTTAAGATCCTTTCTTTTTCTTCTAAAGCAAAACCTATAGTAATTTGCCTTTCAGATTTATAAGAATTCAGTGTTTTAGCAATATCTTCTGTAAGTTCTAATTCTATGGTTAAACTTTCTTCTTTTTTAAGTTTACCTTTAAAGGGCATTTTTGGTCTAAAATCACAGGGAGCTCCTGCAAAGATAGAAATTTCACATTGAGGGAAAAGGGATTTAGCAATTTCAAACATCTCTCTTGTTGTTTTTACAAAATAAATATTAGGGAAAGGAATATCGGAAAAATAGTTTAACTTAGGAAGTACATAAGGAAAGGCATCTAATCCCCATATGAGATGAACTTCAGCCCCTCTATAATAAGCTTCTTTAGCAAGGAAGAAAGCTGTTTTCCCGGAAGAAGCATTGGTAATAAATCTAACCTCATCTATATATTCTCTTGTAGGTCCACCTGTTATTAAAACTCTTTTACCTAAGAGGGTTTTTTCGGTAAAATGAGCTTTAATTACTTCTAAAATTTCTTCAACTTCAGGAAGTCTTCCTTTGCCAAATTCTTTGCAAGCAAGAAGTCCCTCAGCTGGTTCATAAATAAAATATCCATATTTTCTCAATTTCTCAACATTTTCTTTAGTTGCTGGATGTTCCCACATAGAAGCATTCATAGAAGGGAAAACATAAACAGGTGCTTTAGTAGAAAGTAAAATTGCAAGGAGCAACTCACTTGCAGATCCAGTTGCTAATTTAGAGATAAAAGAAGCGGTTGCAGGAACAATCAAAATTAAATCAGGATATTTACCAAGCTCAATATGGAGAATACTTCCTTCAGCTTTAAAAAAATCCTCATTTGTATAAGTTTTATTTTCACTTAAAGAAGAAAAAAGTAAAGGATTTATAAATTTTTCTGCTCCAGTTGTTAAAACTACTTTTACATCTGCTTCCTCTTTTTTGAGATTTCTTATTAAATCACAAACTTTATAAATTGCTATTCCTCCACAAACTCCTATAAGTATATTTTTATTTTTGAAAGTACTTGTAAAGCACATAAAGCAAACTTTTAAGCTTTTATTTGAGATAACATTACTACAATTCTTAATTCAGTATAATACCAACCTTCAGATACACTTATAAAAGCTGTTCCTTCAGGTCTTTTATAAGCTAAAAAGATAATTTTTGAAGAAAAGGAGCCTATTTCTTCCCAACCCTGATTTACCATTTGGACTTTATAAAATTCTACAAGAGATTTAGGGCTATAATTTCCTCTAAAAACAAGCATACCTGTAAGGATGTTTCCGGTGCGCAAAAGGGCACTTTTTTCTGGTTGATAATCTAAATCTTTTAGTACAGGGATAAAAGGAACTGGGAAGTAGATTAAATCCTTTTTTTCTAGTGATTTAACTTCTTCAGCCTGAGGAGTTACTACCTCAACATTTGGTTTTTCTTGAGCAAAAGTTAAGGAAAAAATAAAAAAATTTATAAATAAAATAATTAAAAACTTTTTCATTTTATTCCCCCTTTATAAAGATTTTGGACTTATATTATTCAATGTAAAGGAAACCTACGAAAAGTCAAGATATTAGGTATTTTCCTTAGAATACAAAAATTTCTTTTTTAAATGTTTGTAAAGGGCTTTAACAGCTTTAGATACTTTAACACGCTTTCTATAATTTCTTTTTAATTCTTCTTTAACTCTTGATCTTATATTTTCCAAAGACTCATGATAAAGTATTTTATCATCTTTATAAACGACCTTTAAAAGATTGGTACTTTTTGGATAAGAGGAAAGGTCTACAAATTCATCTTTCAGAGCAATTAAATCAAAGAGAAACTGATCTTTTTCATCCCAAACTCTGTAAAGGCTTTTAGATCCTGGTAAAAGTTCTTTTTTGGGAGAAAGTTTAAAACAGGGTTTACCTTCGTATTCTACCAATTTATAGCCCATTTCAAAATAGGGAGCATCTTCAGAAACTCCCATCTTTGTTCCTACTCCAAAACCAGAAACTGGGGTCTTAGCTTTTAAAAGTTTTTTGATTTCTTTTTCATCCAAACTTCCGCTTAAAAAGATTTGCACCTCTTTTAAACCACCTTTATCTAATATTTTTCTCACTTTTTTAGAAAGCTCTACAAGATTTCCGCTATCTATTCTTACACCTTTTAGAGATATTTTATTTTCTTCAAAAAAGCTTTTTAATTTTATAATTTTTTTAGTAGCACCTATAGTGTCATAAGTATCAATAAGAAGGATAGTTCTATCAGGATAGGTTTCGGAAAAAGCTTTAAAAGCTTCTTCTTCTGAGGAAAAAACCTCAACAAAAGAGTGGGCCATAGTTCCTACAACAGGGATTTTCCATAATTTTCCTGCAAGGACATTACTTGTTCCTGAAAAGCCAGCTATATAAGAAGCCCTTGCCACATGAAGACTACTATCAATTCCATGGGTTCTCCTTGCAGAAAAATCAAAAATAGGAATACCTTTAGCGGAGTTTACACAAAGAAGAGCCTTAGTTGCTATAAGAGTTTCTATATGCAAAGTATTTATTATAAGAGTTTCTATAATCTGAGCAGAAATAAGATCGCTTTCAACCTCACATATAGGTTCATTTTCAAAAAAGATGGTTCCCTCAGGTATACACCTTATGGATCCTTTGAAAGAAAAATTCTTAAGATAATCAAGAAAGGAAGGTTTAAAAATTTTTAGGTTTTCTAAATATTCAAGGTCAGCATCTTTAAATTTAAAATTTTTAAGAAGATTTAAAAAAGGCTCTAAACCTGCAAAGAGAAAAAAGGGTCTATTCTTAGGGCGAGTCCTTATAGAGAGGGAAAAAGTTGCTTTCCCTAAAAGATTCCTTTCAAAATAAACTTGAGCCATGGTGAGTTCATAAAAATCTAAGAAAATCCCTATTGATCCATTAAAGAACATGAGACTAATAAATTAACTCAGCTTTATAAACTTTTTCTAAACGTTTGAGAGAAAACTCATGAAACTCATCATCAAAATCAGCAACAGCCTTAACAGGGATTTTAATTTTAAAACCTCTATAAAAAGCATCAGCAGCTGTATCCATTATACAAATACTTGTACAAACCCCAGTTAAGTATAGTTCTTTTACACCAAGGCTTCTTAAAACAGCTTCAAGATTAGTCCTATAAAATCCTGAAAAACGAGTTTTATAAATTACAAGATCATCTCCTGCTGGAGAAAGTTCATCAATTACTTGAGCACCTTTGGTGCCTTTTATACAATGTGGTGTAAAAGCAGAAAATTCTTCATCATTTGGGTCATGGGCATCACACAAATAAATTACTGGATAACCTTTTTCTTTAAATTCCTTTTTAAGTTTTTCTATTTCTGGAATAATTTCTTTAGCTTTCTCTCCACAGTATAAGGCTCCATCAGGTTTAATAAAATCGTTTAACATATCTATAATAAGAAGTGCTTCCATTTGTCTATTAAAATAGACGAAAATTAAATAAATTCAAGTTTTTTTGATAATTTTTTGGATAATTTATTCAATTCCTCATAAGTAGCTTGTAAACAATTTAATTTTATAAAAATCTTGACTTAAAGATAAAGATTATTAAAAATAAAAAGAACTTGATAAGTAAAAGGGGAAATTAAAGATGTTTATAAAATGAAAAAAACTCATAAAGAGGGAGAAAATGAAGAACCCCTTTTTGTTTAATTTATTTATATTTTTAATTTTAATTTCATTTAAATTGAATGCTCAGGCTTGTGAAAAAGATAAAACAACAGTATTTATAACACTTGAAGAAAAAAAAGAGCTTGTCCCGGATATCTTATCTCTAAATTTAAAGATAAATGTAATAACTCCAAAAGAGGCAGAAGCTATAAATATAATGGGAGGCTTAGATAAAGCACTCAGAAATCTCAATTTGGAATATAAAGGGGGGAAATATTCAGTTTACGAAAATTGCTGGTGGGAAGAAGGGAAGAAGAGGTGTGCAGGGTATAAGGGAAGTATAGGATATTTGTTTCTACTTAAAGATTATTTTGAACAAAATAAAGTCTTTGAAGTTCTTGATGAATTTAAAAATAAATATGGAGAGAAAATAAAGTTTGAAGTTCATGAGCCAGAATGGATTGTTTCTGAGAAAAAGCAACAAGAAATAGAAAAGGAACTAAAACTTAAAATTATTGATAGAGCTAAGGAGTTTTCAGAAACAGTATCTAAGACACTTGATAAAAATTGTGATATAGAAAGCATTGACTACAATATAGAGCCGGTTTATCGTCCTTACTCTTTAGCTAAAACTATAAGAGAGGCAACTATAGAAGCTCCAGAACCAAAAAAGGAGGAGAAATCAGTAAGTATAAGAGCTGGAATAAGACTAATATGTAAGTAAAATTAAAGAAGAGATAAAAATGATAGAGATTAAAATTATAGCAATTCCTGTTGATTTTTCTGAGGTATCTTCAATAATTGTAGAGTGGGGGAAGGCATTAGCAAAAAAGTTAGGTGCCCAAATTATTCTCATTAATGTAATTGAAGAAATATCCACCTTTGAAGGTATGTCTATAGATGCTAAAACCTTACAAGAGTTAGAAAAGACTATTTTTGAGGGAACAAAAGAATACATGCAAAGCCTTTTAAATAAACATTTTTCTGATTTCCCAAATGTAAAACCAATTATTGTAAAGGGAAGGATAGTTGAAAAAATAATAGAAGTTGCTAAAGAAAACGGAGCAGATCTTATTGTGATGGGAACTCATGGGAAAAAAGGACTGGATAAAATTATTTTTGGAAGTGTAGCAGAGGGAATAGTAAAATATTCACCTATTCCAGTATTAACTATAAATCCTTACAGAATAAAAGAAAAATAAGTTTATTTTAATAATTTCTTTGCTACTTCAGCTTCTTTGCTGTGAGGATATTGATTGATTAATTTTTTTAAAAGTATTTTATAAGCTTCTGTATCACCAAGTGCTTTAAAAGCTTGAGCTTGTTTAAGCATAGCACTCGGTTTTAGAGGATGCCATCCTGGAAGTTCAATCAATTTTTGATAGTTTAAAATAGCTTCTTCATATTTTTGTTCTTTAAAATAGATCTCTCCAATCCAAAAGTAAGCCTGTCCTATCCATTTCCCTTTAGGAAATTTTTCAATATACTCTTCAAAGAGCTTTTTTGCATTTTTAAGATCCCCTTTTTGATAATAAGAATAAGCCTTTTCATAAAATTGGGCTTCACTTAAGGGTTTTTCTTCAGGCTTCTCTTCATGTTTTATTGCTGCAATAATTGTAGCATTATCAGGAGAAGTTGCGGTAGCATTAGAAGGAGAAGGCGGTTCCTTGGGAAGTTCTTTTGGGGTTGTTTCTAATTTTTTTTCTAATTCCTTAATTTTTAATTCTAAAGCTTGGGTCTGAGTAGCTAAATTTTCCAATTGAGTTTTAAGGGTTTTTTCACTTTCTTCTTGTGAAAATTTAAGCTCTTCCACTTGAGAAGATAATTGAGCTTGTTCCTTTTTAATTTCATCTAATTCAGAAAGAACGTGAGTTTTTATTTCTACCATTACATCTTTAGATAATTTATTTTCTAAGGAAATTACTTGTTTATTTAATTCCTCTAATTTTTTTTCCAATTCTTCATATTTTTGATTTTGTTTATTTAAGGTAGTTTCAAGATTGATAACCTTTATTTTAAGAGTTTGAATTTCATCTTGAGAAGCTATGCAGCCAGTTAATATTAAAGGTAACAAAAGTAAAATAAAAAAATTTTTATTCATAATAACCTCCTATTCTTATATAATTTTCTATTTCATTTGTCAAATCTAAAGGCAAATTTTCCGAACCAAAAGCTATTTTGTCTTCTCCCAAATATTTTAAAGTGTAAACAATTAAAGGCAATTCTCTTTTTACTTCTTCTTCTCTTATCTTTTTAAAAAGTTTATTTTCTTCTCCTTCAAGGTTTTTAAGACCGGTTAAATGATATTTTAGAAGTTTTTTTTCTGTTTCCTCCCAGAGAGGCATGAATTCAGGAGTTCTTATGGAAAATCTGAAATAACTAATAGGAGGACCTTCGTCAAGTTCAGGGGTAACAAGATGCATCATTGCTCCAGTCTCTTGAGCTCTTGCACTAATGAGTTGCCACATAACTTCTTGCCAGGAACCTTTAGGTCCTCCTGGGAGAGCAGGATGAAGATTAATAAGTTTTAAAGAATTACAAAATTTTGTAGAGCAAATCCACATATAACCTGCAAGAACGCCAAAATCAATATCTTCATCAAGCCTTTTTAAAACTTCCTCGTGATAAAGTTCTCTCCAATTTTCTTTATCCTTTTTTCTTAATTCAGGTTCAAATTTTAAAGCAGAAAAAGAAAGGACCTTAAGTCCCATCTCCTCCTTTGCAATTTGTATTAACTTATCTGAAAAAAAACTTTCTCCAGGCTCTTTACTTATAAAAACATAAGCTATTTTTAAAGGTAAAAAACCAGATTTTATTTCTGAGTATACAATTTTTAAAAGATCTATAGCAGCAGAATCTCTTCCTGTGGTAAACCAACCTATTTTTTTAAATTTCATATAGGACCCCTTTAAGCTCAAAATTTATTTCAAGAGGTTTGGGAATAAAAAACTCAAAATATTGATAAATTGCAAATCTATCTGTCATTCCAGAAATATAATCTGCAATAATTCTTTCTTTTGAGGAGTTAGTAAAAATTTGGCTCACCTTTTGAAAATATTCTATTTTTTCAAAATTTTTATAATAAAATTCAAAAAGAGAAGATAAAATTTTTTTGGCTTTCTCAAAATCCTTTCTTACAAGAGGAGAAAAATATATTTTTTCAAAAAGAAAGTCTCTTAAGATAGTAAGGGCGGATAAGCATTTTTCATCTATTAAGATAGCATTTTTATTAGCGGATTTAGTAGTTAAAATTACACTTTTTACTAAATTACTTATTCTTTCAGAATGAGAAAGACCTAATCTCTTTTTAACCAAGGGAGGAAGATCATCTATGGTTATTAAACCAGCTCTTATTGCGTCATCTACATCATGATTAACATAGGCGATAATATCTGAAATTCTAACTACTTCTGCTTCTAAAGTAAGGGGTCTTTCTTTTTCAAAAAGAATAGGTCCTTTACCTTTTGAATGATTTAAAATCCCATCTCTTACTTCTAAAGTTAAATTAAGCCCTTTTCCATCCTTTTCTAAAAGGTCAACTACTCTTAAGCTTTGTTCATTATGTCTAAATCCCTCTGGTAAAAGTTCATTTAATACCTCTTCTCCTGCATGTCCAAAAGGTGTGTGTCCAAGGTCATGTCCAAGAGCAATTGCTTCAGTTAAATCTTCATTTAATTTTAAAGCTTTTGCAATAGTTCTTGCAATTTGAGAAACCTCTAAAGTATGGGTAAGTCTTGTTCTATAGTGATCCCCTTTAGGAGCTAAGAAAACCTGGGTTTTGTGTTTAAGTCTTCTAAAAGCTTTGGAATGGATAATTCGATCTCTATCCCTTTCAAAACAAGTTCTAATTTCACATTCCCTTTCAGGGCGAAGTCTTCCTTTTGAGTATTTAGCCTTTGCAGCAAAGGGGGAAAGAAGTTTTTCTTCTAAATCTTCTTTTTCCTTTCTTATAAACTCATCTAACATCTTCTATTTTTAACTCCAAATTTCCTGTGAAACTATTTATAAAAGGAGTTCCTACAATCAAATTTATGTCTTCCTTTTCTAAAAGCTTATTAAAGAAAATAGCAGAAAGTTCTTTGTCATCTTTTTGCAAAATGAGTTTTGAATGCTTATCTCCTAAAATTTTTATTTCTCTTACTTCAAAGTTTTTGAGAAGAAGTGCTGGAGGTAAATGTTTTTCTCCATAAGGATGAAAAGATTCAAAGGCAAAAAGATTTTCTCTATATAAAAGTTCTGATAAACTTGTTTCAGCATCTATATAAATTAAATCAGGAGAAGAAAAGACATAACCAATTTCCAGAAGATTTTTCAGACGGGCTTTAAACTCAGAGATAAAATTTTTGTTTATTTTAAAACCTAAAGCATATTTATGTCCTCCGAATTGGATTAAAAGATCTTTGCATTGAGATAAAATTTTTAAAAAGTCTATTTCAGAAGGCGACCTTATTGAGCCGTAAGCTATTTCATCTTCTTGAGAGATAACTATGGTTGGTAAATTATATAAATTTTTAAATCTATTAGCGATGAGCCCAAGTAAGCCTTTTGGAATATTTTCAAAAGTTAAAAATAAAAATTTAGAGTTTTTAGCATCATTATTAAGTTGAGAATTTAGAGTTTTTAAAATTTCTTCTTCTAAGGTTTGTCTTTCTTGATTTAAATTTTCAATTTGAGAAAGTTTTTTTTCTGCAGAAACTTTATCTACAGAAGAAAGGAATTCAAAAACTATTTCAGGTTTCCCTAATCTTCCAGCAGAATTAAGTTTAGGGATAATTTTATAATAAAGATCTTCTTCAGATAGACCATACTTTAAATTTTCTCTTTCAAGCAAAACTTTTGTACAAGGAAAATAGGGATTTGAAAGATCTCTAAAACCAAAAAAGGTAATAAAGCGATTTTCCCCAATTAAAGGCACCATATCTGCTAAAGTTGCAAGGGAAACAAGTTCTAAGTATTTTCTTAAAAAGGGTGGTTCTCTGTCTACAAAAAATCCTTGAGATAAAAGATAAGATCTTAAAGCCCTTATTAGTGCAAAAACCACTCCAGCACCACATAAATAATAGATTGGAGAAGAAGGGTTTGTGAGTTTACCACTTATAGTAATGGTTTCTGGTTTAGAAATTATTTCATGATGATCTGTAATAATTACATCTATATTTAAAGCTTTAGCTGAATTTACTGTATGATAAGCAGAGATTCCTACATCAACAGTAATAATTAAATTTATACCCTTAGCTTTAAAATAAGGTAAGAATTTAGCATGAAATCCATATCCTTCTTCAGCTTTACTTGGGATTAACCATTCTACATAGGGAGTAAAGGTTTTAAGAAAATCATAAAGAATAAAAGTTCCTATAATTCCATCTGCATCAGAATCTCCGTAAATACCTATTTTTTCTTTGGCTTTAATAGCTCTAAAGATCCTTTCAACTGCAAGTTTCATATCTGGGATTAAAAAGGGATTAGAAAAGTCAGAAAGTTGAGGATAAAGAAAAGAGTAAGCAGATTTTATATCTGAAAATCCTTTATTTATAAGAATTTTTGCTAAAAGAGGAGTAAAAAAACCTTGGGTAACAAATTCCTGGAAAAGTTCTTGATTAGGGACCTTACTAACCCAAAGTTTGGTTGACGTCATATAAAATTTATTGTATCATATCAAGCTCAAAAGTAAATTAAATTAAACAAAAATGGTAAGCTCAAAAGCAAAGGTATTACTTACTGGCGGAGCAGGCTACATAGGTTCCCATGTAGCAAAACTTTTAACTAAATATGGGTATGAGGTAATTACAATAGATAATCTATTTTCTTCGCAACCACACAAAATTTATGGAAAGTTTTATAAACTTGATTTAAAAGAGGAAGAAAAGGTTTTAGAAATAATTAAAAAAGAAAAACCAGATGTAATTTTACATTTTGCAAGTTTTATAAGTGTACCTGAGAGCATAGAAAAGCCCTTTTTGTATTACGAAAATAATGTAGGAAATACGATTAGACTACTTTCTGCTATGAAAAAGGCTGGAGTTAAAAATTTTCTCTTTTCCTCTTCAGCAGCTGTATATGGTATTCCTGAGATTGTACCTATTCCTGAAACAGCTGAACTTAAACCAATCAATCCTTATGGAGAAACTAAAGCTATAATAGAAAAAATTTTAAGAGACATGGCAAAAGCTGGAGAGATAAGGTATATTTCTTTAAGATATTTTAATGTAGCTGGAGCTGATCCTGAGGGTGAATTAGGTCCTAACTATAAGCAGCCCACACACTTAATAATAAGGGCTTTAAAGGTTGCAAAGGGTGAACTCCCCTATTTAGAAATTTATGGGACTGATTATCCTACACCTGATGGGACTTGCATAAGAGATTACATTCACGTAATGGATTTAGCAACTGCACACATTTTAGCTTTAGAGTATCTTCTTTCTAAAGGAGAAAGCATTGTCTTAAACTGTGGTTATGGAAAGGGATTTTCAGTTAGAGAAGTAATTTCTGTAGTTAAAAAAGTAACAGGTATTGACTTTAAAGTAATAGAAACAAAGAGAAGACCGGGAGACCCACCTATTTTGATTGCTGATAATACAAAAATTAAAGAAATATTAAAATGGAAACCTAAGTATGCTTCTCTTGAAACTATTATAAAGGATTCTTGGCAATGGGAGCTAAAACAAAAATAAGACTTGATCCTACAAAAATGAAAGATTGGGAAATAGCCTATGAGGCAGAAAAAAATATGAAAACTTTATATGAGTTAGGTGAGGAATTAGGGTTGACAAAAGAAGAACTTATACCTTATGGGCATTATATAGGTAAAATTGATTATAAAAAGGTTTTGGAAAGATTTAAAAATAAATCTAATGGGAAATATATAAATGTTACAGCGATAACCCCAACACCTTTAGGTGAAGGGAAAACCACAACTTTAATTGGTTTAGTTCAGGGTTTTGGAAAAAGAGGTAAAAAAGTTATAGGTACCATAAGACAACCTTCAAGTGGACCTGTTTTTAATATTAAAGGGAGTGCAGGAGGAGGAGGTCTTTCTCAAGTTATTCCCTTAGATAAAATTTCCTTGGGTCTTACAGGAGATATTAATGCAGTGATGAATGCTCATAATCTTGCTATGGTTGCTCTTACAGCAAGAATGCAACACGAAGCTAATTATGAGGATGAAATTTTAATCAAAAAGGGTTTAAGAAGGCTAAATATTGATCCTAAAAGAGTTGAGATGGGATGGGTAATGGATTTTTGTGCCCAAGCATTGAGAAACATAGTTATTGGACTTGGTGGTAAAATGGACGGATATCCAATGGAAAGTAAATTTTATATCTCTGGAGCTTCAGAGGTAATGGCTATATTAGCAGTTGCAAAAGATTTAAAAGATTTAAGAGAAAGGATAGGGAAAATTGTGGTTGCTTTTGATAAACGTGGTAAACCAATTACTACAGAAGATTTAGAAGTTGCAGGAGCTATGACAGCATTACTTATTGATGCCCTTAATCCCAATCTTGTACAGACTATAGAGGGTAACCCTGTTTTAGTTCATACCTCTCCTTTTGGTAATATTGCCTTGGGGCAGTCTTCTATTATAGCCGATTATATTGCTTTAAAACTTGCAGATTATGTAATAACTGAATCTGGATTTGCTGCAGACATAGGCTTTGAAAAATTTTGGAATGTTAAATGTAGAATCTCTGGGCTTCATCCTAATGTAGCAGTAATAGTGACCACTATAAAAGCACTTAAATATCATGGAGGAGCACCTGAGCTTAAACCAGGAAGTCCCATTCCAAAAGAATATTATGAAGAGAATCTTTCTTGGGTAGAAAAGGGATGTGAAAATCTTTTACACTGTATAGAGATTGTAAAGAAAAGTGGTGCTGTTCCAGTAGTATGCGTTAATAAGTTTTACACAGACACCCAAAGTGAATTGAAACTTGTAAAAAAAATATGTGAAAATGCAAAAGTAAGAGTTTCTATATCTGATCATTGGTTAAAAGGAGGGGAAGGGGCTTTAGAACTTGCAGATGCAGTTATTGAAGCTTGTGAAGAAAAAAGTGAGTTTAAATATCTTTACGATTTAGATGAACCAGTTAAGGAAAGAATTGAAAAAATAGCAAAAGAAGTTTATAAAGCAGATGGAGTTATTTATTCATCTACCGCAGAGGAAAAAATTAAATTAATAGAGTCTGACGAAGAGACAAAAAAATTACCTATATGTATGGTAAAAACGCATCTTTCCCTTTCTGATGATCCTAATAAAAAGGGAGTCCCCAAGGGATGGAATCTAAGGATAAGAGATCTTCTTATATATAAAGGTTCTGGCTTTATAGTACCTGTTGCAGGAGAAATAAAGCTTATGCCTGGAACTGCTTCAGATCCAGCTTACAGAAGAATTGATGTTGATGTAAATACAGGAAAGGTAAAAGGCTTATTTTAATTTTAAGGAGAAAATTGAAAATGTCAGCCAAAATCATAGATGGTAAAGCTATAGCTCAGGAAATAAGAGAAAATATAAAAAAAGAAGTCCAAGAACTAAAAGAAAAATACAATATTGTTCCTGGATTGGTTACCATTTTAGTAGGAGAAGACCCTGCATCAGTTTCTTATGTTAAAGGAAAACAAAAAGTCTCTCAAAGTCTTGGATTTTATTCTGTTGAAGAAAAACTCCCGGAAAATGTCTCAGAAAATGAAATATTAAAACTAATTGAAAAATATAATAAAGATCCCAAAATTCATGGGATATTAGTTCAGCTTCCCTTACCAAGACATATAAATGAAAGAAAAATCATTAATGCCATAGATCCTAAAAAGGATGTAGACGGTTTTCATCCAATTAATGTAGGTAAAATGGTTATAGGAGAGCCCTGTTTTTTACCTTGTACTCCTTATGGGATACTTGTACTTTTAGGAAAAATTGGTTGTCCAGTTGAAGGAGCAGAAGTGGTTGTTTTAGGAAGAAGTAATATTGTTGGGAAGCCCATTGCTAACCTTCTTATGCAAAAAAGAAAACCTGTAGGGAATGCAACTGTAACAGTCTGTCATACAGGAACTAAGGATATAGTTTTTCATACAAAAAGAGCAGACATTTTAATTGTTGCTATAGGAAAACCAAAATTTATTACTGCAGATATGATTAAAGAAGGAGCTGTGATAATTGATGTAGGAATAAATAGAATTGGGGTAACACCTGAAGGAAAGGCTATTCTTTGTGGAGACGTTGATTTTGAAAGTGTAAAGCAAAAAGCAGGAGCAATCACCCCTGTTCCGGGTGGAGTTGGTCCCATGACAGTTACTATGCTAATGAAAAATACTTTAGAATCTGCTAAAATGTGGAACGGTCTCCCAAATGAAATAGAATAAAGTTTCTTAATTTTTTAAAGAGCAGAGGAGTAAAATGTCAGAAAAAAGTTCAGAAGAAAAACTTAAGGAAATATTTTTAAATCTTAAAACGGGTATAAAGGCTTTAAAATCAGGAATGGAACTTTTGGAAAGTGGAGTCAAAAAACTGGAAGAAAAAGTTTTAGGACTTACTAAAGAGTTTAAAAAAGTAGAGATAAAAATAGAAAAGATTGAAAAGGAAAAAGAACCTGAAAAAATAGAAATTTTGGAAAAAATTTATAAAAGACCTCTGGAAGAAATAACTTTTGAACTTTCAAATAAAACCTTAGAAAAAATTTACGAAAAAATTCATAAAGAAAGGCCAGACCTTTATACCATTCCTAAGGGGATAGAAAAAAGAGGGTCTGCTGAGATTGGGAAAGAAGAGACACTTTGCATACTTTGTAATTTGGGTCCCTGTGAGATAGTTAAAGGCAAAGAAGAATTAAAAGGAATTTGTGGAGCAGATGCAAGTGTGGTTTCTGCAAAAAATTTTGCAAGATTAATCGCAGAAGGTGCATCTACAAATTTAGAGCACGCAAGAAGACTAACAGAAATTTTCAAAGGAATTGCCACAAAAGAGATACCTTTAGAAATAAGAGATAAAAAGAAACTCAAATTGTTTGCTCATAGCTTAGGAATTAATTTAGAACTTTCAGAAGAAAAAATTCTTGATGAAGTTGCCAAAAAGATATTTCAAATGTTTTCTCAACAAGAAGGGGAATTAATTTTAGTTGTGAGAGCTACTCAAAATTTAATTGAAAAATGGAGAAAATATAAAGTTATACCAAGGGGTATTGAGAGAGAAATTTTAGAGCTTTTTTATAAAACCTCTACAGTGGTTGATCATTATTATAAAAATATACTACTTTCTGCAGTAAGGTGTTCTCTTTCTGATGGTTGGGGGAGTTCATTAATAGCAACAGAATTGCAAGATATTCTTTTAGGGACTCCCAAACCTGTTAAATCTTTTGTTAATATTGGAGAAAATGTAATTTTTAAGGATATGGTAAATGTTATAGTTCATGGACAAGACCCTATAATGGCAGATTTATTAATAAAGGCTTCTTTTGATTCAGAAATAGTTGAACTTACTAAAAAGGTCGGGGCACAAGGTATTAATATTTTGGGTCTTTGTGACACAGGGAATGAAATTCTTATGAGAAAGGGTGTTCCTTCCGCTGGGACATTTATTCATCAAGAAGCAGTTATAGCAACTGGAGCTATAGAAGCAATGGTATTAGATGGAGAATGTGTAGCACCTAATATAGTTCAAATGGCTAATCAGTTTCATACAGCGATTATTACCACCTATCCTCTTTCCATGATGGAAGGGGCTATTTATGTGGAGTTTAATAAAAGTTATCCTTTAGAAAGTGCGAAAGAAATTTTAAAAATTGCCATTTCAAAATATAAAGAAAGAAAAAATTCAGAGATAAATATACCTGGTAATGCTGTAGAAGTAATATCAGGTTTTAGTTTAGAAGCACTTATGTATATAATGGGTGGTAGATTTAGAGCAAGTTTAGAACTTTTAAAGGAAAATCTAATTAACGGGAAAATTTTGGGGATAACAGTTATAACAGGATGTGATTATTCTGGGACGAAAGAAAATATTGAAGTAGAACTTACAAAGGAACTCATAGCTAATAACGTTTTAGTTTTAACTACAGGGTGTTCAGCTATAAAATTAGGAATGGCAGGGCTATTAACACAAGAAGCAGTAAAATTGGCAGGAGAAGGGTTAAGAGAAGTTGTTGAAGGAATAGGCTGTCCACCTGTTTTACATATGGGTTCTTTTGTAGACAACTCAAGAATCCTTCTAACCTTAACAGAAATAATTAATACTGGGGGTTTAGGAAAAGATATATGCGATTTACCTGTTGTAGTATGTATTCCTCAATGGATAAGTAAAAAAGCAATATCTATAGGAATGTATTTTTCTGCAAGTGGCTTGCAAGTTGTTTTTGGTTCAGATTTCCCCTTTATAGGAGGTAAAAAAACTGCCTATTTTCTATTTGATGAAATAGAAAATTACTTTGGAGGGTCTTTTAGAATAGCATCTAAGGTAAGTGATTTTGTAAATATTGTAATGGATAGGATTTGGCAAAAAAGAAAAGAGCTTGGTATTGACAAGCCTAAACCGAGAATACTTTATGATATGGCTATGAGAAGAGCTCTTGATGAAAAAATGTATATTCCCTCTATGCATAAATTAGGATTTTTTAAAGAAAAATGATAATAACAAAAATTAAGCCTTTAGATGAAATTTTGCAATACATAGAAAGCTATGATAAAATTCTTATTCTTGGATGTAGTGAATGTGCTTATGGATGTTCAACTGGTGTTGAAAATGAGGTAAAAGAGTTTGCAGAGAAGATAAAAAGAGAAAGAAAAAAACTTGGGGAACCTATTAAGGTCTTAGAAAAAATTTTAACTAGGCAATGTGATCCATCTTCTCTTAAGCCTATAGAGGAATTTAAAGATAAAGTTTCTGCTTTAATAAGTTTAGGTTGCGGGGTGGGAGTAAACTTAATAGCTGATTTGTATCCTAAAATGGAGGTATATCCTGGAGTGAATACTCTATTTTTAGGAGCAAAGATAAAAGAAGGATACTGGGTTGAAAAATGTAGAGCCTGTGGGGATTGTATAATTGGATACACAGCAGGTCTTTGCCCAATTACCAGATGCCCTAAAAATTTGCTTAACGGTCCTTGTGGAGGGGTAAAAAATGGAATATGTGAAGTTAGAAAAACTTTACCCTGTATATGGTATAAAATAGTAATGAGACTTAAAAATAGAGGTAAATTAGAAAAATTAATGGAAATTTGGGAAGCAAAAGATTGGAGAATATCTGGTGGTGAAGGTGTAAGAGAGTTAAAAGAGGAGTAAAATTTGGAAGTTAAAACCTATCTTCAAAAAGTTCTTGAATCAGGAGAATTTGCGGTTACAGCTGAAATTGAACCTCCAAAAAGTGCAGATCCTGAATTAATAAAGGAAAAGGCAAAATGTTTAAAAGGTTATGTAGATGCAATAAATATTACAGATAATCCAAGAGCAACTGTAAAAATGTCAAGCCTTGCAGGAGCAGTCATTTTAATAAAAGAAGGTATAGAACCTGTTATGCATATTACCTGTAGAGATAGAAATAGAATAGCTATTCAGTCTGATCTGCTGGGAGCTTACGCTTTAGGAATAAAGAATGTTTTATGTTTGACTGGAGATCATATAAGTTTGGGTAATCATCCACAAGCAAAACCTGTTTTTGATTTAGATTCTATTCACCTTTTAAGTTTGGTAAAAGCCTTAAATGAAGGAAGATTTTTCAATGGAGAGGAGATAAAAGGTAAAAAGCCCTGTTTTTTTATTGGAGCAGTAGAAAATCCCTTTGCAGATCCTTTAGAAATTAGACCAATAAGACTAACAAAAAAAATAAAAGCAGGGGCAAAATTTATTCAAACTCAAATAGTTTATAATTTAGAGAGATTTAAAAAATTTTTAAATTTATGTGAAAAATTAGGTATTTTAGAAAAAGTTTATATTCTTGCTGGTATAATGCCACCTAAATCTTCAAAAATGCTCAAGCTTATAAAGGAGAATAAAGTACCTGGGATTGAGGTTCCAGATGAATTAATAAAAAGAATGGAATCTGCAAAAGATGAAAAAGAAGAAGGAATAAACATTGCAGTAGAAATCATAGAAAGGGTTAAAGAAATGCCAGGTATTAAAGGAGTTCACATAATGGCAGTAGGTTGGGAATTTATTGTTCCTGAAATAATTAAAAGAGCAAAACTATATCCCAGACCGGCATTATAAAATATTAGGGGGAACAATGCAAGATGAGAAAGAACTTTTAAAAACTTTTATAGATATTTTGTCAGACTTAAGATCAGGTCTTAAAAGTATTAGTGAAGGGATTAAAAATTTAGAAGAAGGAATAGAAAAGCTTGAAACAGAAATTTTTAGTAAAAAAAGCTTAATAATAGAAGAAAAAAAGAAGGAAGAAAGACCTTTAATTATAAAACCTGAAAAAGAAGAGATTGTAGTTTCTAAAGCTGAAATTAAAAATAAATATAGACCTTTATCTGAAAGAGCAAGAAGTATTCCTGAAAATTTATATAAGGATGTTTCTACAGAAAAAATAAGAGAATTGATAATAGGGAAAGGAGAAAAAGCTATAAAAATAGGTGGAGAAAACATTTTGCCCTTTTATTTTTTTGAGGGTTCTATGGAAAATGAAATAAAGATTGCTATGGAAATTTTAGATGTTAAACCAGAAGACTGGCCCCAAAGTTTAGCTAAATACTTTTCTGATGTTTTTCATGATCCAGCTTTGTGGGCAAAAAAGTGTGTTGAGGTTTATAAAGCAGAAACTATTTGTCTTTATTTACAGGGAACAGATCCTAATTATTTAAATCTTAATGTAAATCATGCTAAAGAAGTAGTTAAAAAAGTTAGAGATGCCATAGAGGTCCCTCTTATTATTTGGGGTTCTGGGAATTCAGAAAAGGATGTGGAAATTTTAAAAGAAGTTGCAGAATTAATAGGAGAAAAGGGTGCGGTTATAGGTCCTGTTTTGGATACTAATTACAGAACCTTAGGGGCTATTGCAATGGGTTATGACTTACCAGTTATTGCTTCAACTCCTATAGATGTAAATTTGGCAAAACAGCTTAATATACTTCTTGAAAATATGGGAGTACCTTTAGATAAGATAATTATAGATCCTTCAATAGGTGCCTTGGGATATGGGATTGAATATGCCTATTCTGTTATGGAAAGAATAAGAATTGCTGCTCTTTATTATAGAGACACAGCCTTACAGTCTCCTTTTATTTGTGCCATTGGAAGAGAAGTTTGGGGCACAAAAGAAGCTCAACTTCCTACAGATGAAATTTTTGGAGATCAAGAAGGAAGAGGTATATTAATGGAAGCAATTACAGCTGTAGTATTAGCTTTAGCAGGGGGGGATTTATTAATAATGAGACATCCAAAGGCTATAGAAATTTGTAAATCCTTTTTTAATATTTTAAGTATGAGTTAAAAGAGTGATAACTATATGTCAAAAATAATTTTTGATTTAGCTATAAAAGGAACGTATAAAGTTTTAGAAAAAGCTTGGGAAAGATATGAAAGAGCAGTAAAAAAATTTGGGAAAGAAATTGAAATAGGATTTCCTAATACAGCCTATTATTTACCTATTATTTATGCCATATTGGGATATCCTGTTAAAAGACTTGGAGATTGTGAAGAAGTTTTACAAGAGGCAAAAAAGCTTTTACCTGATTTATCCTCATATGAAAATGATCTTCTTTATTTAGGTTCAGCACTTGATACAGGAATGGCAACCCTTTTTGCAGAAGAAATAATTGAGGCTATAAAATACTTAGAAAATCCTAATTTATATACAAAGACAGAGGAACCTAAGGATAATAATGTTTGGCTTGGTGCAGCGGATGATGTTATTTTTAGAAAAAGAGGTGTAGAGTTCGTTGACGGAAGTTCTCCTGGATTTGCAGTTTTACTTGGTTCACCTCCAGATAAAGAAACAGCTAAAAGAATAGTTCAAGACCTTCTTGAAAAGGGGATTTATGTATTCATGCATGATCAAACTAATGGCGTTTACATGCCTTATCTTTTAAAAGAAGCAGGATTACAACTTGGTTGGCCAGTAAGATTAGTGCCTTTTGGTCCTGATTATACCAGTGTAGTTTTTGCTATTGGGTTTGCCTGTAGAGTTGCCATGTCTTTCGGTGGAGTAAAGCCAGGAGATTACATAAATAATTTACTTTTTAATAAATACAAAACTTTTGCTTTTGTAATAGCTTTTGGTCCACCTACAGAAGAATGGGTAGCTAATGGTTTAGGGGCTTTAAATTGGGGAATTCCTATTATTTGTGATTGGACTGTACCTGAAATAAAAATTCCAGGAATTTGTATTTATGAAGCCTTAGTTTCTAAACCTACTCATTGCTATTTCCAGGTAATAACGGAGGATCAAGAATTTTATAAAACTTCTCTTCCAGAAATTGCTTCTCAAGAATTAATAGAAAAAGCTTTAGAAGTAAGGGGATTGAAAGTTACTCAAATAAAACTTAACATCCCAGTTTCTTATGCACCTGCTTTTGAAGGAGAAAGGGTAAGAAAAGAGGATCTTTACTTAGAATGCGGAGGAGGGAAAACTCCTGCCTTAGAGTTATTAGTGTCTTCCCCTTTTGAGGAAGTTAAAGATGGAGAAATAAGAGTTACAGGACCAGAAATTTCTGATCTTCCCAAAATAGATAAAAATGGACCACCTTATACACTTCCACTTGCTATAGTAATAAAAGTAGCTGGTACTAATATGCAAGAAGATTTTGAGCCTATTATTGAGAGACAAATTCACTACTTTATTAATTATGCTCAAGGTATTATGCATATAGGACAAAGAAACATGATATGGATAAGAATTAGTAAACAGGCAGTAGAAAAAGGTTTTCTTTTAAAGCATATAGGAGAGATTTTATACAGTAGAATAAAACAGGAATTTAGTACTATTGTAGATAAATGTGAAGTAGAAATTTTTACAGATGAAGAAATGGTAAAAAAATTAATAGAAAAGGCAAAAAATATATACGAAAAGAGAGATGCAAGGCTTGCAGGTATGGCGGATGAAAATGTGGAAGAATTTTATTCCTGTACCCTTTGTCAGAGTTTTGCACCTACTCATGTTTGTGTGATTACTCCTGAAAGAGGAGGTCCTTGTGGTGCGTATAGCTGGCTTGATGGGAAAGCTTATTATCAAATTAATCCAGCTGGTCCAAATCAGCCTATTTTAAAAGGAGAAGTTATAGATTTAAAGTTAGGGAAATTTAAAGGGGTAAATGAATTTGTTAAAAAGGCATCAAAAGGAAAAGTTGAAAGGGTAAGTTTATACAGCATTATAAGTGATCCCATGACTGTATGCGGTTGTATGGAAGCTATTGCAGCAATTTCTGCACCAGTAAATGGAATTATCATAGTAAACAGAGAATTTAATAAAGAAACCCCAATAGGACTTAAATTTTCTACCCTTGCAGGAATGATAGGAGGAGGGCAAGTTACACCTGGTTTTTTAGGAATTTCTAAACAGTATATTACTTCTAAAAAATTTATCTCTGCAGAAGATGGATTTTTAAGAATTGTTTGGATGCCTAAAATGCTAAAAGAAGAGCTAAAGGAAAAACTTCAAAAAAGAGCAGAAGAGTTAGGAGTTCCTGATTTTCTCGAAAAAATAGCAGATGAAAGCGTAGTCAATACAGAAGAAGAATTAGTTAATTGGGTAAAAAAAGTGAACCATCCAGTTTTAAGGCTACCTCCACTTACATAAATTTCATAATAAGGGAGAATCAAAGTGGCACTTACAGGAATTCAAATACTAAAATATTTACCTAAAACAAATTGTAAAGAGTGTGGTTTTTCTACTTGTATGGCATTTGCAATGAAAGTAGCTTCTGGTCAAGCAGATATAGATGTTTGTCCTTATATTGATCCGAAAATTAAAGAAGAAATAGCTGAAGCTTTAGCACCGCCTATTAGAAAAGTAGAACTCGGAGGAGACAGTTATACCTATTTTTTAGGTGGAGAAAGTGTTTTATTTAGACACGACAAACGCTTTGAAAATCCACCTCTTATAGGGACCTTTATTTCTACTAATATGAAAAATGAAGAAATTTCAAGAAGAATAGAATTGTATAAAAAACTTCAATGGGAAAGAGTAGGAATTACCTTAAAATTAGACACCCTATTTCTACACGACGAAGGTTCTGAAGAAAGATTTATAGAAATTATAAAAAAAGTAAGAAATGAAATCCCATGGGTAGCTTTAGTTTTAGCTTCTTCAAATGTTGGGGCTCTAAAAAAGGCAATAGAAATATGTAATGATTTTAAGCCCTTGCTTTATGGTGTAAACTTTCAAAATTTTGAAGATTTTGTCAATCTTTCTCTTTCTACAAAAGTTCCTCTTACTATAGTAGGAAAATCCTTAGATGAAGTTTGTAGTCTTTCTGAAAGGGCTTTACAAAAGGGTTTAAAAGAATTAGTTCTTGATCCAGGTTCTCAGACACTAAGAGAGCTGTTTGAAGATTTAGTAATTATAAGGAAATCAGCTATTAAAAGTAGATTTAAACCTTTAGGATTTCCTGTTATTACCTTTCCCTATCGATATACAGATTCTTATTTATTAGAAGTTCTTATTACAAGTATGATAATCTGCAAATATGGAAGTATTATTATTCTTTCAGATCTTAAACCAGAAGCTTTATTTAATCTTTTAATAGAAAGAATGAACATTTATACAGATCCTCAAAAACCTATGGTTGTTGAAGAAGGGATTTATCCTATTAATGGTCCCGATGAGAACTCACTTGTAGCTATAACTTGCAATTTTGCTCTTACCTATTTTATTGTAAGTGGGGAAATAGAGGCAAGTAGAGTCCCAACTTGGCTTCTTATAAAAGATACCGAGGGTTTATCAGTTCTTACAGCTTGGGCAGCAGGCAAATTTGGAGCTGACACTATTGCTCCCTTTGTTAAGAAATGTGGGATTGAAGAAAAAGTTAAAC
>Ga0197143_1000495_pt1 | contig 42617 bp, 46 predicted proteins | sample GBS70_MetaG_FD_148603 | JGI IMG/M metagenome (GOLD analysis project Ga0197143, IMG submission 148603) | Sediment microbial communities from Great Boiling Springs, Gerlach, Nevada, United States - GBS 70_MetaG | ecosystem: Environmental > Aquatic > Thermal springs > Hot (42-90C) > Sediment... | reverse complement strand
GGAAAGCCAGGCCGAGGTGTAGCCGAAGGCGGCCACCAGAACCAGGGAAACCAGCACCAGAAAGACCATGCGCGGGGCCAGGCGGCGGTGGAAAGCCAGAACCTTGCGAGAACGCATCGTCGTCTCTCCTCCGACCCTCTTTTCCCGCTCCTTCGCGGAGCGAATCTGCCGCTCCGGATGAGGGGCGGCATTTTCTCGTCTTTTTTATCGAGATGGGGAAGGCAGAATTTAGCCTCGCCTGGCCTCGCCCCCGCTCGGGCGGTTCCCCTGCCCTCCGGATTCCGTTGGATACCCTGGAGGGGTATGATAAAGGGAGGAATCTGTGGCGGGGCAGGTGGAGCCTCGTCTCCGGGGAGGGGAGGACAAAGCTGTGATGGGGGAAGGTGGTGCTGGATTTTTCGGGGCCACCGGCGGTGGAGGCAGGAAGCGGGGGCCTGATGTGCTCCGTTCCCGGGGAGGTGAGGCCGGTGGAGAAGGCAGAAACGGCTTTGCCCTCTGAGTCCGTCTCCCGGGTGACCCTGCGCGTCGAGGGCATGACCTGTGCCGCCTGCGTGCGGGCGGTGGAGAACGCCTTGTGCAACGTCCCCGGGGTGAGGGAGGCCACCGTGAACCTGGCGGCGGGCCAGGCGGCGGTGACCTTTAACCCCCAGGAGGCCTCGCCGGAGGAGCTGGCCCGGGCCGTGGCCGACGTGGGCTACCAGGTGGCGCGGGAGGAGCTCAGGCTCTTCGTGGAGGGGGCCGACAACCCCCATTGCGCCGGGGTGGTGGAAAAAGCCCTACTAGGCGTGCCGGGCGTGGCGGAGGCGGAGGTGAACCAGGCCACCTCGGTGGCGCGGGTGGTCTACTTCGCCGGTACCGTCGAGCCGGCCCAGCTGAAGCGGCTGTTGGGGGAGATCGGCTACCCCACCCGTGAGGTGCTCACCGGGGTCGAGGCCATTGACCGGGAGCAAGAGGTAAGAGAGCGGGAGATCGCCCGGCAGCGGCGCCATCTCCTCCTGGCCGTTCCCCTTTCCCTTTTGGTGATGGTCGGCACCTTCAGCGACTATGTGGGCTTCCTCCCCCACTGGCTTGGCAACCGCTACCTGCTCTGGGCCCTCACCACGCCGGTGGTGGCGGGGCCGGGCTGGCAGTTCTTCCGCCACTCCTATAACGGGCTGCGCCGGGGTGTCACGGACATGAACCTCCTCTACGCCACGGGGATCGGTGCCGCCTACCTCATTGCCGTGGTCAACACCCTCTTCCCCCGGGCCGGCTTCGGCGGGGAGAAGGCCGTCTTCTTCGAGTCGGCGGCGCTTCTCACCACTTTCGTCGTGCTGGGCCGCTACCTCGAGGCCCTCACCCGGGGCCGCACCTCCGAGGCCATCCGCCGCCTGATGAAGCTCCGGCCCAAGGTGGCCCGCGTGGTCCGCGACGGGCAGGAGGTGGAGGTGGCGGCGGACGAGGTCCGGGTGGACGACGTGGTGGTGGTGCGCCCGGGCGAGTCGGTGCCGGTGGACGGGGTGGTGCTGGAGGGCTACTCGGCGGTGGACGAGGCGATGCTCACGGGCGAGAGCCTGCCCGTAGAGAAGAAACCGGGCGACGCTGTCACCGGAGGCACCATCAACAAGACGGGGAGGCTCAAGTTCCGCGCCACCAGGGTAGGCAAGGAGACAGTCCTGGCCCAGATCATCCGCCTGGTGGAGGAGGCCCAGGGCTCCAGGGCGCCTATCCAGCGCCTGGCCGACTGGGTGGCGGGCCACTTCATCCTGGGGGTGCACGTGCTGGCGCTGCTCGTCTTCCTCTTCTGGCTCTTCTACGGCTACGGCGCCTTCTTCCGGCCCGAGAGCCGTTTCCTCCTCTCGCCGTACACCCTGGGGGAGATCGGTCCCTTCGGCTTCGCCCTCCTCCTGAGCGTGACGGTGCTGGTGATCTCCTGCCCCTGCGCCGTGGGCCTGGCCACGCCCAGCGCCATGATGGCCGGCATCGGCAAGGCGGCGGAGCAGGGCATCCTTTTTAAGGGCGCTGACGCGGTGGAGGCGGCTACGCGCCTGGATACCGTCGTCTTCGACAAGACGGGCACCTTAACCCGGGGCGAGCCCTCGGTCACCGACGTGGTGGCGGTGGAGGGCGGGCATCCGGTGGAAAGCCCCTTCTGGTGCAGCGAGGCCCTCGGGCTCGCGGCTTCCGCCGAGCGCTACTCGGAGCACCCCCTGGCCGAGGCCGTCGTCCGGGCGGCCCGGGAGCAGGAGATCGAACTGGCCGAGCCCGAGTCCTTCCAGGCCATACCGGGCCACGGGGTGGAGGCGCGGGTGGGCGGCCGCCAGGTGCTCCTCGGTACGAGGAAGCTCATGCGGGAGCGGGGCGTGGTCATCGAGGGGGTACTGGGCCTGGCCGAGCGGCTGGAGGAGGAAGGGAAGACGGTGGTGTTTTTGGCCGCTGACGGTGAGGTCAAGGGCATTTTGGCGGTGGCCGACACGGTGAAGCCCGGCGCGGCCGAGGCGGTGGCGGCGCTCAGGCGCCTGGGGCTGGAGGTGGTCATGATCACGGGCGACAACGCCCGCACAGCCCGGGCCATTGCCCGGCAGGTGGGCATCGAGCGGGTACTGGCCGAGGTGCTGCCGGGCGACAAGGCGCGGGAGGTGGCCGCCCTGCAGGCTGAGGGCCGCAGGGTGGCCATGGTGGGCGACGGAGTCAATGACGCCCCGGCTCTGGCCCAGGCGGACGTGGGCGTGGCCATCGGCAGCGGCACCGACGTGGCTAAGGAGACGGGCCACGTCATCCTCATCCGCGAGGACCTGAGCGGGGTGGTGGCCGCCCTCGAGGTGGCCCGGGCCACCATGGGCAAGGTGCGGCAGAACCTTTTCTGGGCCTTTGCCTACAACACGCTGGGGATACCCATCGCCGCCGGCCTGCTCTACCCTTGGAAGGGCTGGATCGTGAGCCCGGAGCTGGCGGCCTTCTTCATGGCCACGAGCTCGGTGTCGGTGACGCTGAACACGCTCCTGCTCAGGCGATTCCGCCCGGCCTGGGCTTGAGCGCCCTGGGTGGGGCAGCCTGCCAGGAGGCGAAACAGGGGTGAGCGCGTTTGACGGTGAGGCGGGCGACTTACATCTGCTGGGCCATAGCCCTTTTGGCCGGGGTTGTTTACGCCCTGGCGGCGGCCAGGGTGGGGTTCGGCTCCGTGGCCGTCTGGGGCGGCCTGGCCTGGGTGACGCTTCTCACCCTGATCATCACCCTGCCGGTGGTCATCCCGCTGGCCCGGCGCACCCGATCGGCCGGAGGGCCGGGTAGCGGTGGCAGGGGAGGCGCGCCACCGGGCGGGGGAAGCGAGGGCCTGCGTTCCGGATGACGCAGGCGTTGAATCGGCTTTAAAACGACGGGTCCGAAAGGGGGTGAGGGATTTGGCCCGGGCTGTTTTCAGCGCTCCGGACATAAGCTGCGGGCACTGCGAGATGCGCATCTCCAGGGCGGTGCGGGCTCTTTCCGGAGTGGAGGGGGTCCAGGTGGACATCCCGGCCAAAAAGGTGCTGGTGGATTACGACCCCGGCGTGATTTCCCCCCAGGCCATCTCCGAGGCCATCCGCTCCGCAGGCTATCCCAACCAGCTCGCGGGTTGATAAAGGGCCCGTAGCCTTTGGCCACCACCCTTCGCGCCACCCGGGTGACTTCTTCGTCCGGGACCGAATATGGTGGCCTGGGGGAAGGAAGCATGGAGAGGAGCAGGGAGGTGGATCCGGGTTTCGGTCATTGCCTCCTGGCCCCGCTCCCGGGCCGGGGCCCGAAACCGGGTCTCCGTCCCCGCAGCCGGGGAATCACGGTGGTGATAGACAAAGGGCTGGGCCTCCGGGAGACGGAGGATATCCTGGAGATCGCCGGGGAGTACGTGGATTTCTGGAAGCTGGCTTTCGGCACCCCGGCCCTCTATACGGGCCATCTCCTGAAGCGAAAGATAGGGCTTCTTCGGGAGGCGGGGGTGGAGCCCTTCCCCGGAGGCACCTTCATGGAGATCGCCTTCTTCCAGGGGTGGTACCGGGAGTTCCTGGAGAGGGCCCGGGAACTGGGGCTGGCCTTCCTCGAAATCTCCGACGGGACGGTCTCCTATTCCCTCGAGGAGCGCCGCTCCCTCATCCGTGAGGCCCGGGCGGCCGGGTTCGAGGTGTTTACCGAGGTGGGCAAAAAGCACCCGGCGGACCGGGTGCCCACCACCAACATAAAGGAGCAGATAGAGAGCGATCTGCAGGAGGGGGCCTTCCGGGTGATCGTGGAGGGGCGGGAATCGGGTAAGGGGGTGGTCATCTTCCGGGGGGATGGGACGGTGGACGAGGACGAGCTGGAGGAGCTGGTGAGGGAGGTCCCGGATCTCAACCTCCTGGTGTGGGAGGCCCCTCTCCGGGAGCAGCAGCAGGACCTCATCCTCCGCTTCGGTCCCAACGTCAACCTGGGCAACATTTCCCCTCAAGAGGTGCTTTCGGTGGAGGCCCTGCGCCGGGGGCTCAGGGGGGACACCCTGCGGGCCAGCCTGCTCGGCCAGGTGCTCAAGGAGAGGATCGAGCCTCCCGGCGGGGCGGAAGCCCTCTGAGCACCCGGAGGAGGTCGCACCCCAGGAGATACCCCAGACGCCGCTGGGACTCCCGGGTGAGACCGGCCAGGTGAGGGGTGAGGAGCACGTTGGGGAGTTCCCTCAGGCGGAGGAACACGGGATCCTCCCCCGGGGGTTCGCGGGAAAAAACGTCCAGAGCCGCTCCGGCCAGGTGTCCTGACTCCAGGGCCTCGCAAAGGGCTTCCTCGTCCACCACCCCGCCCCTCCCCAGCGCCAGGAGGAAGGACTCCGGCTTCATCAGGGAAAGCTCCCGGCGGCCCACCATCCTGCGGGTCTCCGCGCTGAGGGGGAGAAGGACGGCCAGGAAATGCGCTTCCCGGAGACACTCCTCAAGCCCCACCTGCCGGACGAACTCCTCCGCGATGGGCCGGCGGCGGAAGCCGAGCACCCTCATTCCCAGGGCCCGAGCCCGGCGGCCGAGCTCCCTCCCCACCCTTCCGTAGCCCAGGATCCCCAGGGTCTTCCCCCGCAGCTCGCAGCCGAACTCCGCCGGGCGGGGCCATAAACCCTCCCGCCCCAGGCGCAGGGCCTGGGGAAAGCCTCTGGCGAGAGCCAGCATGAGTCCTACCGCCATCTCCGCCACCGCCGGGGCGTTGGCGCCTGGGGCATAGACCACCTTCACCCCCCGGGCACGGCACGCTTGCAGGTCCACGTTATCAAGCCCTGTGCCCATGCGGGCCACCACCTGGAGGTGGGGGAAGAGCCCGAGAAGGCGGCCGTCCACCTGCACCCGGTTCCGCACCACCAGGGCCTGGGCCTGACTCCATTCCGGCGACCAGAGGCTTTTCTCCCCCGGGGCCTCGACCACCTTATGCCCTGCCCTGGTCAGGAGAAGGCGGAGGGAGAGGGGGGCGGGTTCCAGGATAAGGATCATAGGGGCTTATTAACGGAGGCGGCTCTCCGGCTCCAGGCGGTTGGCCATGGGTTCCGCCCGTAAAAGCCCGGTCCTGGCTGCTCACCGGCTGGCCCAGCGGCGGAGGGCGTAGCGCACCGTCTCCCCCTGGAGGACGGATATGGCCCGGGTGAGGGGCACCCCCTTGGGGCAGGAGCGGACACAGTTCTGGGCCTGGCCGCAGCCCAGGATGCCGTCCGGTCCCATGATGGCCTCAAGCCTCCGGTCCCCGGTGAGGGCCCCGGAGGGATGGAGGTTGAAGAGGAGCACCTGGGCCAAGGGCTGGGGGCCCATGAAGGGGGAGCGGCGGTGATAGTTGGGGCAGGCCTCCAGGCACACCCCGCAGGTCATGCACCGGGAGAGCTCGTACCGGAAGGCCTGCAGGTTCTCGGAGTGCCGGGGGCCGGGGCCGAGGGGATGGCTTCCGTCCACCTCCACCCAGGCCTGCACTTTCTTCAGCCGCTCGAACATGGCCGACCGGTCCACCGCCAGGTCCCTCACCACGGGGAAGGAGGAGAGGGGCTCGAGGACGATGGGCTGCCGGAGCCCGTCCACGAGAGCCGAGCAGGCCTGGCGGGCCACCCCGTTCACCTTCATGCTGCAGGCGCCGCATACCTCCTCCAGGCAGTTGGATTCCCACACCACCGGGGTGGTGGCCTTTCCCCGGGCGTTTACCGGGTTTTTCCGGATCTCCATGAGGCAGGCCACTACGTTCATCCCCGGCTGCCAGGGAATAGAAAACTCCTCCCAGTAGGGCCTCTTCCCCGGTCCCTCCTGGCGGCGGATTCTCAGCCGGATAGTCTTCATCATCGGAGATTTTACGCTTTCCGCTCCCGGTTAGTCGGGGGTGGGGTACAAGCCGTCCTCTAGAATGAGGGAACGGTTTGTTTTATACTGAAATGAGTTTTGCAAGGTGGGCCTGGACCCACCTTTTTCACCGGATGGAGGGGAAGGTGTTGTCGGGAAAGAGTGTGGCCGAGGTGGTAATGGGACTGGCCGAGCCCATAGCGGACATGATGGGGCTCACGGTGGTGGACGTGGATTACCGGGAGGCCCGGGGGAAGGGGCTTCTCCGGGTCTACGTGGACCGGCGGGGGCGGGGCGGGACGGCCGCCGGAGGGGTCACCATGGAGGAGTGCGAGGAGTTCTCCCGGCATCTCTCCGACGAACTTGATGCCCGGGATCCCATCGCCGGCAGCTATCTCCTGGAGGTTTCCTCGCCGGGGCTGGACCGGGAGCTCACCAAGGAGAGGGACTTCGCCGTCTTCTCCGGCCGGAAGGTGTTTTTGCGCACCCGGCGACAGGAGGAGTTCCGCGGTTTTCTCCTGGGCCTGGAAGAGGGCCAGGTGGTGTTGGACCGGCCGGAGGGGCTTCTGCGTCTACCCCGGGAAGAGATAGCCCTGGCTCGCCTGGACGAGGTGGAGGGGGGGAAATGAGTCAGGAGCTCCTTCTGGCCCTAGAGGAAATCCAGCGGGAGAGGGGGATCGCCCGGGAATCCCTGATCGAGGCCCTGGAGAGCGCCCTCGTCGCCGCCTACCGGAAACACTACGGGACCTCCTCCAGTGTGGTCATCCGCTTCGACCAGCGGGCGGGCCGTATCCGGGTTTACGTCCAGCGGAGGGTGGTGGAGGAGGTGGCCGATCCAGACACCGAGATCTCCCTGGAGGAGGCCCGCCAGCGCCACCCTGGCTACCAGGTGGGGGATGTGTTCGAGGAGGAGGTGTCCCCCCGGGACTTCGGCCGCATCGCCGCCCAGACGGCCAAGCAGGTAATGCTCCAAAAGGTCCGGGAGGCGGAGCGGGATCTCATCTACCAGGAGTATGCCCAGAAGGAAGGGGATATTGTAACCGGAACCGTCCATCACCTGCAGGGCAAGGCCATCTTCGTGGATCTGGGGAAGATCGAGGCTCCTCTTCCTCCCTCCGCCCAGGTGCCCGGGGAGCACTACCGGGTGGGGGACCGGATCAAGGTCTACGTGGTGGAGGTCAGGAAAACGGGGCGGGGCCCGGAGGTGGAGATCTCCCGCAGTCACCCGGGGATGGTTAAAAGGCTCTTTGAGCTTGAAGTACCCGAGATCCAGGACGGCATCCTGGAGATAAAGGCGATTGCCCGGGAGGCGGGATCCCGCACCAAGATAGCGGTGGCTTCCCGGGACGAGAGAATAGACCCCGTGGGGGCCTGCGTGGGCCCGAAGGGGCTGCGGGTGCAGGCGGTGGTCAAGGAGCTGCACGGGGAAAAGGTGGACATCATCAAGTGGTCGCCCGATCCCGCAGAGTTCATCGCCAACGCCCTCAGCCCCTCCCGGGTGACGGAGGTCAAACTCGATGAAGAGGAGAGATCGGCCCGGGTTATCGTTCCCGACTACCAGCTCTCCCTAGCCATCGGCAAGGCCGGCCAGAACGCCCGGCTGGCAGCCAAGCTGACCGGATGGAAGATAGACATAAAGAGCGAGTCCCAGGTGGCTGAGGAGGCCATGCGGGAAGCCCTCCGCCGGGTGGCCGGTGAGCTTCCCCTGTCCATCGAGGAGGGAGCGGAGGCTCCTTTTGAGCCGGCTCCGGCGGAGAAAAAGGAGGAGAACGTGTGGGAGAAGGCCTGGGCCCAGGCCCTGGCCGAGGTGGCGAGATCGGGTCCCAGGGCTTCCGGGGAAGCGGAGAGGCGGTCCCGCAGCGAGGAGGAGGAAGAATGGTGAGCGTTCCGCTCAGGATGTGCGCTGCCTGCCGGAAGGTGGAGCCCAAAAGGGGGCTTTTGCGGTTGGTGCGCACACCGGAGGGGGAGCTGCTCTACGACCCTTCGGGGAAGAGGAGAGGCAGAGGGGCTTACGTTCACCGGGATCCGGATTGCCTCTCTCTGCTCTTCCGGGGAAAGAGGCTCAGCCAGGCCTTGAAGCGGGAGGTCTCCCCCGGGGAGGCGTCCCGGCTGAGGGCCGAGCTGGAGGTTGCCCTTTCCGCCCAGGCTTCCGATCGGCTGGAGGTGGGGGAGTGATGGCCCGCCCCATCCGGGTGCACGAGCTGGCCAAGGAGCTGGGGGTTTCGTCCAAAGAGATCTTGAGGGTGCTGAAGGAGCAAATGAACATAGAGTTTCAGACTCACATGGCTCTGGTAAACGATCAGGTGGCCAGGAAGGTGCGCTACTTGATCAAGGGAGAGGAAGGGGAGGCGGCGAAGGACCGGGGGGTGACCCAGGCTCCTTCCCCGGGGCTCGAGACCGAGGACGAGGAGGCTCTGGACCTCCTCGAGGACGAGGAGGCTCTGACCCGGGAGAAGATACGCCGGGCCCGCCGGGGCGACGAGGGGAGGAAGCGGGTGCTGAGCCGGGGCCCCAAGCTGGCGGAGAAGGAGAAGAAGGAGTGGCCGGTTCCCAAAGAGGTGGAGATCAAAGGTCCCCTCACGGTGGGGGAGCTGGCCAGTCTATTGCGCCTTCCGGCCGGAGAGGTGATAAAGAAGCTGCTCCTTTCCCTGGGGATAACGGCCACTGTTACCCAGACCCTGGACCCGGATACCGCCGCTCTCCTGGCCGAGGAGTTCGGATCCCAGGCCCGGCTGGCGGGGAAAGCGGAGGAGCCCAGCGACGAGGAGCTGCTCCGGCGTCTGGAAGAGGACCCCTCTTCCCTCCTGCCCCGCCCTCCGGTGGTGACGGTGATGGGCCACGTGGATCACGGCAAGACCACCCTCCTCGACGCCATCCGGGAGACCCGGGTGGCCGAATCGGAGGCGGGCGGCATAACCCAGCACATAGGGGCCAGCGTGGTGGAGAGGGGGGGGAGGAAGATGGTGTTCCTCGACACCCCGGGGCACGAGGCCTTCACCGCCATGCGCGCCCGAGGAGCCCAGGTGACGGACATCGTGGTGCTGGTGGTGGCGGCGGACGACGGGGTGATGCCCCAGACGGTGGAGGCCCTGAACCACGCCCGGGCCGCCGGGGTGCCCATCATCGTGGCCATAAACAAGATAGACAAACCGGAGGCCAATCCCGACCGGGTGAAGCAGCAGTTGGCCGAACAGGGGCTGGTTCCCGAGGAGTGGGGAGGGGACACCATGTTCGTTCCCGTCTCCGCCCTCCGCAAACAGGGCATCGAAGAGCTCCTGGATGCCATAAACCTTCTGGCGGAGCTGCATGAGTTCCGGGCCAATCCCCACCGGCCCGCCGTGGGCACGATCATCGAGGCCCGCATGGACCGGGGGCTGGGTCCGGTGGCCACCGTGCTGGTGCGGGCCGGAACCCTTAAGGTAGGGGAACCCTTCGTGGCCGGCTTGAGCGCGGGCAAGGTCCGGGCCATGCGGGACGACCGGGGCCGGCAGGTCAGGGAGGCCCCTCCCGCCACCCCGGTGGAGGTGCTGGGTTTCGACTCCCTGCCCGAGGCGGGAGACGTGTTCCGGGTGGTGGCCAGCGAGAAAGTGGCCCGGGAGATGGTGGAAGCCCGAAGGGAGAAGAGGAGGGCGGAGGAGGCCGCCTCCCGCCCGGGGATCTCGGTGGCCGATCTTTATCGGCGGATGCAGGAGGCCAGGGAGAAGGAGCTCAAGGTGATCCTGAAGGCCGACGTGCGGGGGAGCCTCGAGGCCATCGGGGCCGCCTTGAGCGCCATGGAACACGAGGGGATCAGGGTGCGCGTGATCCACGGCGGGGTGGGGCCGGTGAGCGAGTCCGACGTGGCCCTGGCTGCGGCCACCGACGGGCTGGTCCTGGGCTTCAACGTCAAGCTGGAGCCCCGGGCCCGGGAAGCGGCCCGGGAGCACCGGGTGGAGATCCGCCTCCACCGCATCATCTATGAGCTGCTCGATGACGTGAAGCGTATCCTGGCGGGCATGAGCGAGCCCCGCTACCAGGAGGTGCTCGTGGGACTGGCCGAGGTGCGGGCGCTCTTCCGGGTGCCGGGGGTGGGGCAGGTGGCCGGCCTTTACGTGAGGGAGGGCAAAATCACCCGCTCCTCCCGGGTTAGGGTGGTCCGGGAGGGCCGGGAGGTGGCCCGGGCTCCGGTGGCCTCCCTCAAGCGGTTCAAGGAGGACGTGAGGGAGGTGGGGCAGGGCTACGAATGCGGGCTGGCTCTGGAGGGGTTTTCCGACTTCCAGGTGGGGGATACGGTCGAGGCCTACGTGCTTCAGGAAGTCCCATGAGGCGCAGGCAGGTGAGGGTTGCGGAACTGCTCCGGGAGGAGGTCTCGGAGATCCTCCAGAAGATGAAGGACCCCCGGGTGGGGTTTGCTTCCGTCACCCGGGTAGAGGTATCGCCTGACCTGCGCCGCGCCCGGGTGATGGTGAGCGTGCTCGGGGACGAGGAGGCCCGGGAGAGGACGCTTCAGGCCATGGAAAGCGCCCGGGGCCACATCCGGGCCGCCCTGGCCGAGCGGCTGCACTTGAGGTTCGTTCCGGAGATCGTTTTTTCCCTGGACCGCTCCATCGAGCACGGGGCGCGCATCCAGGAGCTCCTGCGGGAGATAAGGGAGGAGGGCAAGGGAGTTGGGAGCCGTTAAGGGTTTGAAGAGATGCCTCCAGGTGCTGCGTTCCGGGAGGAGTTTCGCTCTCCTCCTCCACGTCCGGCCGGACGGGGACAGTGTGGGCTCCAGCCTGGCCCTGGGCCTGGGCCTGAAGAAGCTGGGCAAGGAAGTCTTGTTTTTACGGGCGGACGAGATGCCGGAAAACCTCCGCTTTCTCCTCGAGGCCTCGGGGGAGGATTTCCTTTTCTGGGAGGAAGCCAGAGGACGTTTCTTCGATGTGGCCGTCTGTCTTGACTGCTCCGATCCCCGGCGGGTGGGACCGGCGGAGGAGATACTGGGCCTGGCCAGGACGGTGGTGAACATAGACCATCACCTGTCCAACGCCCGCTTCGGGGACGTGAGCTGGGTGGACCCCGGGGCCTCGGCGGCAGGGGAGATGGTGTTCCGCCTGCTGAAGGAGCTTCGGGTGCGGCTTGACTACCCCATCGCCCTGGCCATCTATACCTCCCTGGTTACCGACACCGGTTCCTTCCGCTACGAGAACACCTCCCCGGAGGCCCATCTCCTGGCCGGGGAGCTGATCGGGCTGGGGGTGCGGCCGGAGGAGGTGGCCAGGAAGATATGGGAGGAAAAGCCCCTCTCCTCTTTCCGCCTTCTCTGCCGGGCCCTGGAGAGGATGGAGGTGCTGGAGAAGGGGCGGGTGGCTCTCATTGCCCTCTCCCGGGAGGATTACGAGGACACGGGGGCCGGGCCCTGGGAGAGCGAGGGGGTGGTCAACTACGGCCGCATGGTGCGGGGGGTGGAGGCGGCCTTTCTCCTCTCGGAGGAGGAGTCAGGGGAGGTCCGGGTCAGCATCCGCACCCGGGCGCCCCTCGATGCCTCCCGCCTGGCGGCCCGCCTGGGGGGAGGGGGACATGCCCGGGCCGCCGGCTGTACCCTGCCTGGCTCCCTCTCCGGGGTCCGCGCCCGGGTCCTGGAGGCGGTCCGCGAAGCCCTGAGCGCGGAGGGGGCGGAGCTGGCCGCCAGCCGCTCCTAGCGTGAACGGGGTCCTGGTGGTGCTGAAGCCCCCGGGGATGACCTCCCACGATGTGGTGGACTTCGTCCGGGGGCTGGCCGGTCAGAAGAGGGTGGGACATGCCGGAATACTGGATGCTGGGGCGGCCGGAGTGCTGCCGCTCTGTCTCGGGCGGGCCACCCGGATCAGCGAGTACTTCCTCTCCAGCGACAAGGCCTACCGGTGCCTGCTGGTCCTGGGGGTGGCCACGGACAGCTACGACCAGGCGGGGAGGATCACCCGCATGACCGATGCCTCCCACCTCACCCGGGAAATGCTGGAGGAGGCCCTGGAAAGATTCCGGGGGACCATCCTTCAGGTTCCGCCTCTGCTCTCTGCCGGCCGCTTCCAGGGAGAGAGGCTTTACCGCCTGGCCCGGCGGGGAGAGGAGGTGCCTCTTTCCCCCCGGGAGGTGAAGATCCACCGCCTGGAGCTTTTGGACTGGAAACCGGGGAGGCGTCCCCGGGCCCTCCTGGAGGTGGAGTGCGGAAAGGGCGCCTACATGCGCACCCTGTGTCACGATATCGGAAATGCCCTGGGGGTGGGGGGATACCTCCACTTCCTGGTCCGCACAAGACACGGTCCTTTCCGCCTGGAGGAGGCGGTGACCCTGGAGGAGCTGGAGCGGGAAGGGGTGGAGGCGCACCTGGTGGGAGCGGCGGCCGCCCTCTCCTTTCTCCCCCGGATAGGGGTGTGGGGGGAGGAGGCACGGAGGCTCCGCCACGGTCTTCCCCCTCCGCCCAGGAGGATCTCCGGTCGCCCCCCCGAGCCCGGAAGTCTCGTCTGTCTAGTGGATCCCCGGGGGGAGCTCCTGGCCATCTCCCGGGTTTACCCGGACCGGCTCAACCCCCAACTCGTCCGCTTCCGGCTGGAGAAGGTAGTGGCCGGGTCCTGATGCGCCTGGACTCCATCCCCCGGGGAAGCTGCGTGGCCATCGGGGTCTTCGACGGGGTACACCTCGGACACCGGGCTCTCCTCCAGAAGACGGTAGAAGAAGCCCGGAAGAGGGGGGTGCCCTCTGGGGTGATCACCTTCGACCCCCATCCCCGGAAGGTGCTCTCCCCCCACCGGGCCCCCTGTCTTCTGACCTCCCTCGAAGACCGGCTCTTCCTCTTTGAGGCCGCCGGGGTGGAAAACTGCCTGGTGCTTCCCTTTGACCGGGAGCTGGCCCGGATGGAGCCCGAGGATTTCGCCCGGGAATATCTTCAGGAGAGACTCGGGGTGGGGGCAGTTTTTGTGGGGTTCAACTTCACCTTCGGGCGGGGAGGAAGGGGGACGGTGGAACTCCTTTCCCGGCTTGGCACGGAGCTGGGCTTTGAGGTGGGGATCCTCCCTCCCGTAGAGGTGGAGGGTGAGGTAGTATCCTCCAGCCTCGTGCGCTCCCGGCTCGCCCGGGGAGAGGTGGAGGGGGTGGCCCGGGCGCTCGGCCGCTTCTTCTGCCTGCGGGGCCGGGTGACGGAGGGCGAGGGCCGGGGAAGGAGGCTCGGCTACCCCACCGCCAACCTGGAGGTCAGGGAGTACTGCCTGCCCGGGCCGGGGGTTTACGGGGTGGGAGTGGAGGTGCGGGGGAACATCTATCCCGGCGCGGCCAACGCAGGCTTCCGGCCCACCTTCCGCCCCCGTTCCCGGGGGCCGGTCCTGGAGGTCCATCTCCTGGACTTTGAGGGGGAGATCCGGGGGGAGGAGCTCCGGGTCCATTTCTTGAAGAAGATAAGGGAAGAAAAGGCCTTCCCCGACGGGGAGGCCCTGCGGGCCCGGATCGGCCGGGACGTGGAGGAGATAAGGTCACTCTGGTCGAAGGAGGGATCGCTTTGGCGGGCAAGGTGATCGAGGTAACGGATGAGACCTTCCGGGTGGAGGTGCTGGAGTCCCCGCTTCCGGTGCTGGTGGACTTCTGGGCGGCGTGGTGCGCTCCCTGCCGCATGCTGGCCCCGGTGGTGGAGGCTCTGGCCGAGGAGATGGAAGGGAGGCTCAAGGTGGCCAAGCTGAACGTGGACGAAAACCGGGAGACGGCCTCTCGCTACGGGATAATGAGTATCCCCACCCTCCTCCTCTTCAAGGGAGGGGAGGTGCGGGGCAAGGTCATAGGCTACCGGCCCAAGGCCGAGCTGGCCCGCACGGTGGAGAGCCTGCTGGCATGAGGGAGAGGGAGGTCCTCTACTCCTCCCTCCCCCCTTCCCGGGCGGAGACGGACGTCCTGGTGCTGGGGGCCTTCGCGGAGGGTTTGGAGGAGGAGGCCTTCCGCCTCGACGCTCTCCTCGGGGGGGCGCTGGAGGAGATGAGGAAGGAGGAGATGAAGGGGGAGGTGGGGGAGACCGCCTTTCTGCGCCTCCGGGGGGCGGAGGGGGTGAGGGCCCGCCGCATCTGCCTCGTGGGCCTGGGGAAGAGGGAGAAGCTGGATGCGGAAGTCCTGCGCCGGGCGGCGGGGAGCGCCGCCCGGGCTTCCCGGGAGCGGGGCGGGCGGGATCTGGCCCTGGCCCTCCCGACCGGAGAGGATGTCCCTTCCCACATCCGGGCGGTAGTGGAAGGGGCGCTACTGGGGCTCTACCGCTTCCCCGGCTACCGCTCCAAGCCCGAGGAGAGGGAAGTGGAGCGGCTGACGGTTCTCGGGCCTGAGGAGGGGCGGGAGGCCTTCGAAAAGGGACTTCTCCTCGCCCGCTGCACCTCCCTGGCCCGGGATCTGACCAACGAGCCCGCCAATCGCCTCACCCCGGAGATCTTCGCCCGCCGGGCGGAGGAGGAGGCTAGGAAAGCCGGGCTTGGGGTGGAGGTATGGGACGAGAAGCGGTGCGAGGAAGAGGGCATGGGGGCCTTTTTGGGGGTAGCCCGGGGATCCAAGGAGCCGCCGCGCCTGGTTCATCTCCGCTACCGGGCGGGCGAGGATCTTCCCACCCTGGCTCTGGTGGGCAAGGGAATCACCTTCGACTCCGGGGGCATCTCCATAAAGCCCTCCGAGGGGATGGACGAGATGAAAATGGACATGGCCGGGGCGGCGGCGGTCCTGGCGGCCTGCCTTGCCCTCCCCGTCCTGCGTCCCCGGGTAAACGTGTGGGGGCTTCTACCTCTCACCGAGAACATGCCCGGGGGCCGGGCTCAGAGGCCGGGGGACGTGGTCAGGGCCTGCAACGGGAAGACCATCGAGGTGGCCAACACCGACGCCGAGGGGCGTCTCATCCTGGCCGACGCCGTGGCCTGGGCGGTGAAGGGGGGGGCTCGCTGGGTGGTGGACATCGCTACCCTGACCGGGGCAGTGGTCATCGCCCTCGGCCACCAGGCGGCAGCTCTTCTGGGGAACGACGAAGGACTCCTGGAGAAGGTGCGCCGGGCGGGGGAGGAGGCGGGGGAGAGGCTGTGGGTCCTTCCCTCCTACCCCGAATACCGGGAGCAGTACAAAAGCCAGATCGCGGATCTCAAGAACGTGGGCGGACGGCCGGCGGGGACTATCACCGGTGCCCTCTTCATCGGGGAGTTCGCCGGAGATACCCCCTGGGCCCATCTGGACATAGCCGGGGTGGCATGGCATGACAAAGATCTCCCTTACCAGCCCAAGGGGGCGAGCGGCTTCGGCGTCCGCACCCTCGCCCTCCTGGCGGAGAACCTCCCGTAGAAGGAGCCGCCCCGGGCTCCTTCTCTTTCTTTTTTTCCTCCTGGTCCTGACCGCCGGGGCAGCCGTCTGGAGGGGAATCGGCCCTCGCCTGTCACCCGAAGGGCAATTTCGGGCTCCGGATTTCTCCCTTCCGGAGGTGGATGGAGGTACCGTATCCCTTTCCTCCCTGCGGGGGAGGCCGGTGATCCTGGTTTTTCACCGCTCCTATTTCTGCGCCCCCTGCCGGCAGCAGCTCTCCGAGCTGAAGAAGATCTACCCTCTGGTGAAGGAGGGGGGAGGGGAGATCCTGGTGCTGAGCGCGGAGGAGAGGGAGCTTTCCGCCCGGCTCAAAAGGGAGGAGAGTCTCCCCTTTCCTCTCCTCGTCGATGACGGCCGGGCGGGCCGGGCTTTCGGGGTACATGACCTTTTGGGGGACGGACTTGATGCTCCGGCCGTTTTCGTGATAGACGGCCAGGGGGTGATCAGGTGGAAGCAGGTGGGAAGGCACTTCGCTGACCTGGCCAGCCCCCAGAGGGTGAAAAACGTGTTCCGGAAGGTGGTGGGAAGATGAGGCGGCCGGAATGGCTTCCCGGGGAAGAGGTGGTGGATCTCCTCGACCCCCGGCCCGGAGAGCGGTGGGCCGATCTGGGCTGCGGGTCCGGCTTCTTCACCTTAGTCCTCTCCGCCCGGGTTGGGGGGGAAGGGTTGGTCTACGCCATAGACATAGCGCCGGAGGCTCTCCGGGCGGTGGAAGAGGAGGCCAAAAGGCGGGGGGCAGGAAACGTTCGCCCTCTCCTCTCCGCCGACTGGGAGATACCCCTGCCCGAGGGGGAGGTGGACGGGGTGCTGGTGGTGGACGTGCTCTCCGAGGCCGCCGATCCGGGATTGCTTCTCGAGGAGGCGCGGAGGATCACCCGAAGGGGAGGCAGGCTTTTGGTGGTGGAATGGAAAAGGGATGCTCCCCATCCCCCCGGGCCTCCCGTAGCGGAGCGCCTTACCCCGGCGGCTCTATGGGGGCTCTGTGCCTCGAGCGGCTGGGTGGCCGGAAGGAGGGAGGAGGCCGGCCCTTACCACTTCGCCGCTCTCTTCACCGCCGGTGATCCCCTCCCCCGTCCCTCGGCCCTGGACTGGTGAAGCTCCTTCCTATCCTGAAGGCGTGGAGGGCGGCGGTCAGGGTCTGCCCGGCGGCCAGAGCCAGGATCGCTGCCTCTATTCCTCCCCGGGGAACAAGGAAGTAGATCAGCGCCAGCCGGAAAGCCACCCCGGCCAGGTGATGGCGGAGTTCCTCCGCAGTCTTCCCCAGCCCGGTCAGGAGGCTGGCCAAAACGTTTTGCAGGCTGAGGGGGGGGATGGCCAGGGCGGTCAGGAAGATCAGCCGCTCCGCCTCCGGCGATCCCAGGAGAAGCCGGGAGAAGAACTCGGGGAGAGCCAGTAGAGCAGCCGAGGGAGCGAGGGAGAGGAGGAGGGCCGTCCGGGTCCCGTATCCCAGGAGCTGCCGGATTCTGGCCCTGTCAGCGGAGGCCGCTTCGGGGATGAGCGCCAGTGCCACCGGGTGCAGAAAGACGAGAGGGAGGTAGAGGAGGGGCAGGGCCAGTCCGCTGTAGAGCCCGTAGGCGGAAAGGGCTTCCGAGGCAGAGTGCCCCCCGGACCTGATCCGCCAGGGGATGAGCGCGGCTTCCGCCACCCCCAGGGCAGCACCCAGGAGATGGCCGCCGAGAAGAGGCAGGGAGGGGCGGAGGAGGAGGGAGAGGGGGAGTCTTGGGGGTGGGGAGGCGGGCCAGGGTTCCCAGGGGGAGAGCCTGCGGTCCAGGATCAGAAGGAGGAGAAGAGCTCCCAGTTCCCCTATCACCACCGAGAGGGCGGCTCCCCGGGCTCCTTGCTCCACCGAGGAAGGGAAGCTGAGGATGAGGAGGGCGGCGCAGGGGAGCCGGATGGCTATCTCTCCCACCTCGGCTAGGGCGTAAAGGCCGAAAGCCTTCCGGCCCTGGTGATAGCCCTTCAGGATGGAGGTCAGGGAGGCCAGCATGGCCGCCGGGGCGAGAAGGCGGAGGAGGGAGGCGGCCTGGGGGGTTTGCAGGAGGGTAGCCATAGGGGGGGCCAGGAGGGCCATTCCGCCGGCGGCCAGGGCGGCCGCCAGGGAAGCGAGGAAGAGAGCGCTTCTCAGGAGGGTTGTCCTCCCGGCTGGCGTCCTGGCCACCTGGCGGGCCACGATCAGGGGAAGGCCCAGGGTGCCCAGGGAGACGGCCAGGTGGAAGACGGGGATCACCAACTGGAAAAGCCCGGTGGCCTCCTCTCCGGCCAGGCGGAGGAGCAGGAGGCGGAAGAGGGATCCTCCCACCCGGGCCCCGATACTCGCCAGGAAAAGCGAGGCCAACTCCGGTTGAAGACTTATGCCCGGTGAAATTTCTTGACGCCCCGGGGGGCAAACTATAAAATCTTCCGCGTTGAGAACCAGGCAGTGCCGTTTTCACCCTTGAAGGGTTGGGCAGCGAAACACCCGACTTGCCCCCGCGGTGAAAACGCCTGCCGCTTCCGGTGAAAGGCCGGAAACATCCTTGGGGAAAGGGGGCGTTTTTCTATGTCCGGAAGGTTCGATACCGTAGGGCGTCACGTGCTTCTGGACGTCTGGGGAGTGGAATCAGAGGTGCTGAACGATCTCCCGCTCATGAAGAAAACGGTCACCGCCGCCGCCCGGGCCTCGGGGGCCACGGTGCTGCGCACCGTTTTCCGCCGCTTCCCGGTGCAGGGGCTGAGCGGGGTGCTGGTGTTGGCCGAGTCCCACATCTCCGTGCACACTTATCCCGAGCACGGCTACGCTTCCTTCGACGTTTACACCTGCGGGCGAACCCTCGACCCCCTGGCTGCCTGCCGGCACATCATCCTTTCCCTCCACCCGCCCCGCTTCTTCGCCCGGGAGTTCTTGCGGGGGAGTCTGGAGGGCATAAAGGACCTGCTATCCCTAGGCCAGGCGGAGGACAACCTTCCCCAGGTGCTCCCTTCCCTCTACGTGCCGGTGGGCTAGGGCGATCTCCTGGGCGGGGAAGACCCGGCTGATCACCGGTCTTATCCGGCGGGCCTCGAGGAGCGAGAGGACGGCGAGCATATCCCCCTTTGTCCCCATGAAGGATCCCAGGATGGATATCTGGCGGCGGTAGAGCTCCCGCAGGTTCAGCTGAGCCTCCGATCCTCCGGTGGAGCCGCAGGTGACGATCCTCCCACCTCTCCGCAGGATGCCGGGGAGGAGGGGGAATATTTTTCCTCCCACGTGGTCCACCACCACGTCGCATCCCTCTCCCCCCGACCACTTCCTCACCCGCTCCTCGAAGGCGGGATCGAGGGGGCTGACCACCTCTTCCGCCCCCAGAGCCCGCAGCTCCTCCTCCCTCTCCGGGCGGGTGGTGGCAGCCATCACCCGGGCCCCGAGGGCGCAGGCGATCTGGAGGGCTGCCGTACCCACTCCCCCGGTGGCCCCGGTGACCAGCACCCTTTCTCCTCCTTCCAGGCGGGCCCGGCGGGCCAGCATGTGCCAGGCGGTGAGGAAGGTGAGGGGGAAGGCCGCCGCCTCCTCGGGGAAGAGTCCGGCGGGAGCCGGGAGCACGTTCTCTACCGGGCAGGCCAGGAGTTCCGCCGCTCCCCCGTCGAGGTGCCAGCCGAATATGCGGTAATCAGGGCAGCGGTTGTCCTTTCCCCTTCGGCAGGCGGGGCAGCGGCCGCATCCCAGGCCGGGGTGGACCACCACCAGCCGCCCGGGGGTAAGCCCCCACTCCTCGAGCCGCACGTCCGGGGCCACTCCCACTATCTCCCCGGCCACGTCGGCCCCGGGAATGCGGGGCAGAGCCACCCGCCCCTCCCCTTGGGGGGAGCGGTTTCTCAGCTCGAAGTGGTTGACCCCGCAGGCCAGCACCCGGATGAGCACCTGTCCCGGCCCGGGTGACGGATCCGGCACCTCCGTCCACTCCATGACCTCCGGAGGGCCGTGGCGCCTGAAGAGGCAGGCTTTCATGGTCTCACTCCTTCGTGCCGGAGAAGCTTTTCCTTGACTTCTTTTCCCGCCAGGTAACCTCCTGTTTCTCCCCTCGATCCCACCACCCGGTGGCAGGGGATGAAGAGAAGAAGCGGGTTCCGGCCCAGAGCCCGCCCCACCGTCCGGGGACTTCCCCGGCCTAGCCTCCGGGCCAGCTCCTTATAAGTCCGGATCTCCCCCCAGGGTATGGAGAGCACTGCCCGGTAAACCTCGCGGTGGAAGGGGGGGATGTCTGTCAGGTCCAGGGGCGGGAGGGGATGAGGGCGGCCTTCCGCGTAAGCCCGGAGGAAGAGGAGGGCTTCCTTCAGTACCGTTTCGCTTTCCCTTTCCGGTGGCGGGGGGTGGTCAGCCATCCGGGCGCAGGTCTCGAACCGGGCCTCCCGGAGACCCCGGGGGGTAGCCCGAAGCACCATCGTCCCCCAGGGGGTTTCAACCTTCATCCGAGTGGGGGGCAGGGGCGGGGGCCTTCCTCCTGGCCCGCCTCCGGGCAGGGGCTTTCTTTTCTTCCGCAAAGCGGCGCATGGTCTCCGCCATCTCCCGGAGCCTCCGGTCCACCAGGTAGTTGATGGTCCCTTCCGGGTAGGTGCCATCCGCCTGCCTCTCCCCGGCGGGCATCCCGGTGAGCACTTCCATTCCCTCGTCCACCGTGCGCACCGCCCAGATGTGGAAGCGCCCCTCCTCCACCGCCCGGCGTACCTCCTCCTTCAGCATGAGGTGCTTGACGTTCTGCCAGGGGATCATCACCCCCTGGCGACCGTTGAGTCCCTTTATCTTGCAGACGTGATAGAATCCCTCGATTTTCTGGTTTACCCCGCCTATGGGCTGGATCTCCCCCTTCTGGTTCACCGAGCCGGTCACCGCGATCCCCTGCTCGAGGGGCACCCCGGCCAGCTCCGAGAGCAGGCAGTAAAGCTCGGCCGAGGAGGCGGAGTCTCCCTCCACCTCTTCATAAAGCTGCTCGAAGCAGAGGCTGGCCGAGAGGGCCAGAGGCTTGTCCTGGGCGTACTTGCCGGCCAGGTAGGCGCTCAGGATGTAAACCCCCTTGGAGTGAAGGGGGCCGGACATCTCCGTCTCCCGCTCGATGTTGACCACGCCCTTTTCTCCCAGGGCCACCCGGGCGGTGATGCGGGCGGGCTTGCCGAAGGAGTAATCCCCGAGGTCCAGGACGGCCAGGCCGTTTATCTGGCCCACCGCCTGGCCCTCCGTGGTCACCATAAGCGTCCCCTCCCGGATCAGCTCCAGAATCTTCTCCTCGATGCGGTTGGAGCGGTAAATTTTCTCCTCCAGGGCCCTCTCCACGTGCCGGGCGGAGACCCTGGTCTCCCCCTCCTTCCGGGCCCAGGCCGAGGCTTCGGTGATGATCTCCGTGAGTTCGTGGAACCGGGTGGTCAGCTTGTCCTGGTGCTCGGCCAGGCGGGAGCTCCAGTCCAGGATGCGGGCCACTCCGGTGGGGTCGAAGGGCAAAAGCCCCTCCCGGCGGCAGTAGTCGGCGATGAAGGAGGCATGTAGCCTCTCGTTCTCTTCCGTCCGGTCCATCGCCGTGTCGAAGTCCACCCGGACCTTGAATAGCTTCCGGAAATCCTCTTCAAATGTGTAAAGTATATGGTAAAGAAGAGGGCTCCCTATGAGCACCACCTTTACCCTGGTGGGTATGGGTTCGGGCTTGAGGCTTACCGTGGCCACAAGCCCGTACTGTTCCCCCAGGTTCTCGATGCGGATCTGGCCCGTTTTCAGGGCCCGCTTCAGGGCCTGCCAGGAGAAGGGGTTGAGGAGAAGGTCGAGGGCGTTCAGCACGAGGTATCCGCCGTTGGCCAGGTGCAGGCTTCCCGGCTTCACCATGGTGAAGTCGGTGACCATAGTGCCCATCTCCCCCCGGTACTCCACCCGGCCGAGGAGGTTGTAGTAGGTGGGATTGGGTTCGTAGACCACCGGGGCCCCCTGGGTCTGGGAGTGGTCCACCAGGAGGTTCACCTGGTAGCGCAAAAGCCTTTGTTCGCGCCCCGGGGGACGGAAGGGGAAGAAGGGGGGCAGTTCCCCCTCCTCCGCTCCCGGCTCGGCCCGGAAGGCGTCCAGGTGCTCCACCACGTCCTCCAGGACCTGGTCCAGGTACTCGCACACCCGGGGGACGTGGCAGTACTTCTCCCGTAGGTGGTCTATGAGGTGCCGGGCGTTGGAAAGCCCGGTCTCCCTCTCCAGCTCCCGGAGGGCGTGGCGAGCCTCTCTCTCCAGATTACGCACCCGGCGGAGGGTATCGGCCACGAGATTCTGCACCTCCCGGCTTTTGGTGGCCAGCGTCTCCCGCATTTTCTCCGGAAGCTGGGCGTATTCCTCCGCCGTCAGGGGCTCCCCCCCCGTGGAGAGGGGTATGGAGACTATGCCGGTGGGGGTTCTCTGGATGGCGAAACCGTGCTGCTGGGCGGCGATCCTCAGCTCTTCCCAGGCGGCGTTTATGGCTTTCTCAAAGCGGGCCACGAGTTCTGCCCGGCTCCTCTCATACTCCTCGCTCTCAAAGGCCTTCTTTATCTCCGTTTTCAGGTCTTCCACCAGCTCCTCCATGTCCTTTCGGAAGGCGGCTCCCTGGCCCGGGGGCAGGCTTATGGCCATGGGGCTGTCGGGGTGGCGGAAGTTGTAGACGTAGCACCAGTCCGGAGGAGTCTCCTCCTCCCGGGCCGCCTGCCGGAGCTTGGTCAGGGCGTAGGTGGTGCGGCCGGTACCCACCATGCCGGTGATGAAGAGGTTGTAGCCGGGCTGCTTCACCCCCAGCCCGAACTCCATGGCCCGGACGGCCCGCTCCTGGCCGATGATGCCCTCCCGAAGGGGCTCGAGCTCCTCGGTGGTGGAAAAGGCAAAGGCGGCTGGGTCGGTGAGCCGGGCCAGCCGATCCGGGGGAAGGCGCCGGCTATCTCGCCGATTCTGTGCTTCTGCCACCTGGTACCTCCTTTCTCCCCTATCCTTTCCGATCTATCATAAAAGGAAAGGAAATGCCAAAACTCAGGGTCGTTTTCCGCCATCCGGTTATCCTCTCCCTTCTTTTACTTGTCAATCTGGGGGGAGCGGTCTACGGCTTCTGGTGGTACCGGGAGCAGCTGGCCGTCACTCCCCTTCATTACCTGGTGTTCGTTCCCGACTCCCCGGTGGCCGTTCTGCTCTTTGCTCTTTTTCTGGCCTTTCTGCTCTTCGGCCGGGAAGTTTCCTGGCTGAAAAATCTGGCCTTTGCTTGCAGCCTGAAATACGGTCTTTGGACGGCACTCCTTCTCCTTCAGACCTGGCGGGTGACCGGGGTCTTCGATTTCGAGAGCCTCCATCTCACTCTCACCCACCTGGGCATGGCTCTGGAAGCCCTGCTCTTCGCCTGGATCCTGGGAGTGGACCGGTTCTGGCTCTTCGTCTCCGGGGCCCTTCTCCTTTCGAACGACGCGGTGGATTACGGGCTCGGCCAGCATCCCCGGCTGCCAGCCTCCGAGCTCACCGTTTTTGCCGCTTACCTGGCCGTGGTGCTCACCCTGGCCTCCCCTCCCCTTCTCCTCTGGGCGGGAAGGGGTTGGGGGGAGGAGAAGGTCTCCCGCCTCAAGGCCATGGCCACTTTTCTTCCGGTCATATTCTTCATGGTGGTCCACGCCCTCTCCGAACTCTTCGTGGAGCACAGCGTCTCCAACTGGCTGGAGTGGTTTTTGGTGTCCGTGGCCGTATTCTTGGGGGCGGCGGCCTTCGCCGAAAGCCTCTTCCGCTCCCTCACCCGCTACCAGTCCCTTCTCCGGGAGGCCCGGGAGAGGATCCACGCCCTCTTCGTTCACACTCCCGACGCTGTCTTCCTCTTCGACCGGGAGGGGAGGATAAAGGAGGCCAACCCGGCCGGGGAAGCCCTCTTGGGGTTCGAGGTGCGGGGGACGCCCTTTTTCTCCTACTTCGCCACGGAGGGGAAGGCGGAAGAGCTGAGGGGAGCCTTGAGGGCGAGCGACAGAATCCCCTATTTCGAAGGCCGCGTCCGCCATCCCCGGGGGGAAGAAATCCCGGTGTCCGGAAGCGCGGTCAAGCTTCCCGGGGAGGAGGAGCTCTATGCTGTCATCCTCCGGGACCTGCGGGAGAAGGAGGCTCTGGAGGCGGAGATAGAGAAGCGCCAGAGACAGGCCGAGACCCTCTACCGGATAGGCCTTTTGCTTTCCGAGAACCTGAGAGAGCTGGAGAGGGGGCTTCTGACGGCGGTGGAAGAACTCCGGTCGTCGTTCCCTGATCTCCGGTTTGCCGCCTGGCTTCTGGACGGGGTCGCCGGGGGATGGGAGGTGATCCCCCCCGCCCGGCGGGAGGCGGCGAGGGAGCTGGTGCAGGAGGCCCGGGCCCGGGGGGAGACCGTTCTTTCTACCCTGGGGGAGGCCACCCTCATGGCCGTGCCGGTGCGGCTCGACCGGGAGGTGGCGGGAGCGCTGGTGGTGGGCTTCGATCCCCAGCGGGCGATCTCCTCGGCGGACATGCTCTTTTTCTCCAGCGTGGCCCACCAGGCGGCGGTGGCCCTGGAGAACCATCATCTTTACCTTCAGGCCCAGGGGCGGGGAATACTGGAGGAGAGGGAGCGGCTGGCCAAGGAGATGCACGACGGGCTGGGCCAGACCCTCACCTATCTCTCCGCCATGGTGGGGACCATGGAGCAGCTTCTGCGGAAGGGCCGGACGGAGGAGGCGCAAAGGCAGCTCGCCCAGGCCAAGGAAATGCTGGCCGAGGCTCACCAGGAGATCCGCCAGGCCATATTTCATTTGCGCCAGAAGCCGACGGAAGGGGGCCTTCTGGCCCAGGTGGCGGAGCTTCTGCGCCAGATGGAGACCCAGTGGAGGGTGAAGACGGACTTGCGGGTGGAGACCGAGCCCTCCTTCTCCCTACCTCTCGAGGTGGAAAGCCAGGCGCTGCGCATCATCCAGGAGGCGCTCACCAACGTGCGCAAGCACGCCCAGGCCCGGAACGTGGCGGTGAGGTTCCGCTCGGAGGGAGCGGGGCTCAGGGTGGAGGTGGAGGACGATGGCCGGGGGTTTGATCTCCGGGAAGCGAGGGAAATGCCGGGGCGCTTTGGCCTGCGCATCATGGAGGAGAGGGCCCAGGCCATCGGGGCGGAGCTCCGGGTGGTCTCCGCGCCCGGCCAGGGCACGCGGGTGGAGTTGCTGGTTCCCGTTCTCGCCCCGGTGGGGGGAAGGAGGTGAGGGGATGGAGCCTATAAGGATCCTTCTAGTGGACGATCACGTGCTGGTGCGCAAGGGAATAGCCAGCCTCCTGGCTACCCAGGACGATCTCGAGGTGGTGGGGGAGGCGGGGGATGGCTTCGAGGCCCTGGAGAGGGCGGAGGAGCTCATGCCCGACGTGATTCTCATGGACATCAGCATGCCCCGCTGCGACGGGCTTACGGCCATAGATCTCATCAAGAGGGAGATGCCTTATGTGAAGATCGTAATGCTCACCTACTCGGATGACGATGAAAACCTCTTTGAGGCCATAAAGAGGGGAGCTCAGGGGTATCTACTGAAGGATCTCCAGCCGGAGGTGCTCTTCGAGAGCATAAGGGGGGCCGCCCGGGGAGAGGCCCCCATCTCCGGGGCCATGGCGGCCAAGCTCCTGCGGGAACTCTCTCCCCGGGAGAGGGCGGAGCTTCCCGCAGCGGGGCCCGAGGAGGAACGTCTTTCCGAGAGGCCCTCGCGGAAAGGCCTTCTCACCCGCCGGGAGAAGGAGGTCCTGCAACTGGTGGCCGAGGGGCTCTCCAACCGGGACATCGCCGAGCGGCTACGCATTGCGGAGAACACGGTCAAAAACCATCTCCGCAATATCCTGGAGAAGCTCCACATGCAGAACCGGGCCCAGGCGGTGGCCTATGCCATCAGGCAGGGGTGGCTGGAGAGCACCCGCTAGGGCGAGTCTCTGGGTGGCCGCTCCTCATCCCCTTTCCCCCTCTCCTCTTCCCCCGGGAGATGATCCGGCGCTCCGCTATTTCCGGGAGTTAGAGGGCCAGGGGCTCTGGGTGGGGATCTGGGAGGGAGATTGGGAGGAGCTGGTGGAGAGAGGGGTTCCGGTTTTCTTCTCCCCCTCTTCCTCTGGCCACTGATCCTACCCCGGTTGGCAGTGGGACTGGGTCCTGGTCACGGCGGTACCGGCGGGTAGTCCGGACGGCCCCGGGGATCATCCCTCCCCGGGCTTCCCAGACGGTAGAGCTCCCCCAGAGGCAAAAGCTCGTATCCCCGGCTGCGCAGAGCCCGGATCACCGGTTCCAGGGCCTGGGCGATCTGGCGGGAGGAGTCGCTGGCGTGGAAGAGGACTATGGCTCCGGGGAAGGCCAGCTCCAGAACCCTTCTCACCATGTAGTCGGCTCCGGGGTTCTTCCAGTCCAGGCTGTCCACGCTCCAGATCACCGTCTCCATCCCCTCCTCCCGGGCCAGGGAAACCACCAGGTCGTCGTAATCCCCGTTGGGGGGACGGAAAAATAGAGGGGGCTTTCCGGTCAGATTCTCCAGGGCCTCCCGGGAGCGCCGGAGATTTTCCCGCACCTCGGAAGCCGAGTACTGGCTCAGGTTGACATGCTCTTCCCCGTGGCTGGCGATCTCGTGTCCCTGGGCGGCGATGGCCCGGACCAGTTCCGGGTGGCGGCGGGCCCAGGGGCCGGAGAGGAAGAAGGTGGCCCGGGTTTGGGTTTCGCCCAGTATCCGGAGCACCTGAGGAAGCGTGCTTTCCCCCCAGCTTACGTCAAAGGTGAGGGCCAGGGCCTTCCGGGAGGGCCGTACGTAAAAGAGGGGGGGATGGGATCCCGGGGCGGAGGTCCTGATTCCCTCGCTCACCGGCCACTCCCGGCGGAGGCCGGGGAGGAGAAGGAGAAGGGCGGCCAGGAGGAGAAGCGATTTGCGCCAGACCATGCCAGTTGGATCTACGACCCGCTATCCGGTTTTAGAACTGGCCAGACGGCAGGAGACTCTGGCCTCCCTGGTCTCTCGGGAAGACCTATTACCTCCCGGTAAGGTGAGGCTGGTGGCGGGAGGGGACGTGACCTTTCTCCCTTCCCGGGGAGCCCGGGCCTGGGGACTGGCCTGCTTCGCCTTCTTCCGCCTGCCGGAGCTGGAGTTGGTCTCCCTATCCTTTGCCGAGGGGGAGGTCCGGTTTCCCTATCTTCCAGGCTACCTCTCCTTCCGGGAGCTCCCCCTGCTCCTTGAGGCTGCCCGCCGGGCCCCCCTCCGAGCCGAGGTTTACCTTCTCGATGCCCAGGGTATTGCCCATCCCCGGGGTCTGGGCCTGGCCAGCCACTTCGGGGTGGTGATGGGCGTGCCCTCCGTGGGCTGCGCTAAGTCCCGCCTCTTCGGCCACCCGGAGCGCCTTCCCGCGCCGGGGGAGGCGGTTTCTCTCCTCCATCCGGAAGGGGGAGTTATCGGGGCGGTGATCCGCCCCGGTGGGGGAAAGAGATGCCTTTACGTTTCCCCGGGGCACCGGGTTTCGGTGGAGGGGTCTCTGGGCCTGGTGCGCCGCCTTCTCCGTTTCTCTCTTCCCGAGCCCACCCGGGTGGCCCACCTCCTCTTGCGGGAAAGGGTCAAAAGCGGCGCCTTTTTGCCGCTCAAAAGGGATTTGAGTTAACATTTAGGGCCGAGAAGATGGATAACCTCCTTCTGATCCCCGGACCGACCATGGTTCCTGAGGAGGTCAGCCGGGCGGTGGCCCGGCCCATGATCAGTCACCGCTCCTCGGAGTGCTCGACCCTCTTCCGGGAGATTCGGGAGGGCTTGGTACCCTTCTTCGGGGGGGAGGGGGAGATCCTGCTCTTCCCCTCTTCGGGCACGGGGATGATGGAGTCGGCGCTGGCCAACCTCTTCTCCCCGGGAGACCGGGTGCTGGCCGTGGTCATGGGGGCCTTCGGCCGCCGCTTCGCTCACCTCGCCCGCTCCTTTGGGCTGGAGGTGGAGGCGTATGAGCTCCCTCCTGGGGAGGCCCCTACTTTCGAGGATGTACTGCGGCGGCTGAGAAACGGCCGTTTCCGGGGAGTGCTCCTCACCCACAACGAGACGGCTACCGGGACCTTTCTTCATCTCTCTGAGGTCAGCGCCCCCCTGGTGGAGCGGGGGTACATCGTGGCCGTAGACGGGGTGAGCTCGGTGGGGGGTATGCCGGTGGAGGCAGCCCGGGCAAAAAGCCACGTGATTGTCACCGCCTCCCAGAAGGCCCTCATGAGCCCCCCGGGGGTGGGAGTGGCCTTTGTCTCTCCGGAAGCCTGGGAAGAGGTGGAGAAGGCTCGCCTGCCCCGCTATTACTGGAACTACCTGCAGGCCCGGGAGGCGGCGGCCAGGGGCCAGACGCCCTACACCCCGGCGGTGGGGATTTGGTTTGGCCTCCGGGAGGCGCTCCGTCTCCTGGGCGCGGAGGGCCGGGAGAAGGTGTTTTTACGGCATCGCCTGCTCGGACAGGCGGTGAGGACGGGGCTTCTGGCCCTGGGCTTCCGGCTTCTGGCCCGGGAAGAGGCGGCCTCCCCGGTGGTCACCGCCGTCTATCCCCCGGAGGGGGTGGAGGCTCCCGCTATTATCCGGCTTTTGAAGGAAAGGTTCGGGGTGGTGGTAGCCGGCGGCCAGGATGAGCTGCAGGGCCTGATCATCCGCGTGGCCCACATGGGAGCGGTGCGCTGGCCGCACCTGGAGAGGTTCTTCCGGGCTTTAGAAGCGGTGCTGGGAGAGCTCGGCCGGGGGGAGAGGGGAGGACTCGAGGCGGCGGAGGGAGTGCTCCGGGGGCAAGAGAAGGCCTCTTTGACCGCTTTACCCTGAATGATGCGGGTTCTGGTCTCGGAAAACCTGGCTGAAGAGGGCCTGGAGAGGATGAGGCGGAGCCTGGAGGTGGACTACCGCCCCCGCCTCTCCCCGGAGGAGCTTTTGGAGATCATCCCCCACTATGACGCCCTGGTGGTGCGCAGCGCCACCCGGGTGACGCGGGAGGTCATATCCCGGGGCTCCCGGCTCCGGGTGATCGGCCGGGCCGGGGTGGGGGTGGACAACGTGGACCTGGAAGCGGCCACGGAGCGGGGGATCGCCGTTTTGAACGTCCCCGACGGTAACGTCATCGCCGCCTGCGAGCACACCTTCGCCCTCATGCTGGCCCTGGCCCGGCAGATCCCGGACGCTGTCTTGAGCCTCCGCCAGGGGAAGTGGGAAAGGCAGCGGTTTCTGGGAAGGGAGCTTTACCGGAAGACCCTGGGGATAGTGGGACTCGGCCGCATAGGGAGCGAGGTGGCCAGAAGAGCCCGGGCCTTCGGGATGGAGGTATTTGCCTATGACCCCTTTGTCTCCCCCGCCCGGGCCCAGAAGCTGGGAGCGGAGGTCCTCAGTCTTGAGGAGCTTCTGCCCCGGGCTGACTTTTTGACCCTGCACGTCCCCCTCACTCCTCAGACCCGTTCCCTCATCGGACGGGGCGAGCTTGCCCGCATGAAAAGGGGGGCTTTCCTCGTGAACACCTCCCGGGGAGGAGTGGTGGACGAGGAGGCCCTTTACGAGGCCCTGGCCGGAGGCCATCTCGGGGGAGCGGCTCTCGACGTGTTCGAGAAGGAGCCGCCGGGCGACCATCCCCTCCTGCGTCTCCCCAACTTTGTGGCCACCCCTCACCTCGGAGCCTCCACCGTGGAGGCCCAGATCACCTGCGCGGTGGAGATAGCGGAGCAGGTGGTGCAGTGTCTCCTCCAGGGAGTGGTGAGGAACGCGGTCAACCTGCCCTCTGTCTCCCCCGAGGCCTGGGAGGAGATCTCCCCTCTTTTGCCTCTCGGCGAGTGCCTGGGGCGGATCTTCATCCAGGCCCTGGGCGGCCCGATAGAGGAAGTGGAGGTGTCTTTAAGGGGCGAGGTGGAGGAAAAGGCGGTGGATCTGGTGGCCAATGCCGCTCTGGCGGGCCTTCTCACCGGCATCACCGACCGGCCGGTGAACCAGGTAAACGCCCCGGTGATCGCCCGGCAGAAGGGGATCACCCTGAAGGTCATCCGTTCTGGGGACGGCCAGGCCCGGGTGCCGTTTCTGGAGCTGCGGGCGGGGAGGCATTCCGTCTCCGGCTACCTCACTCCCCATGGCCAGATGAGGCTTTTGGAGGTAGACGGGCTACCTCTGGACATGGCTCCGGCCGAGCACATGCTCTTCGATTTCCACCAGGACCGGCCGGGGATCATCGGCCGGGTGGGGACCATCTTGGGGGAGCACGGGATCAACATCGCCGCCATGTCCGTGGGCCGACGGGAGGCGCGGGGAGAGGCGGTAATGGTCCTGAGCGTGGACGACCCCGTTCCCCCGGAGGTACTGGAGAAACTCCGCGGCATCCCCGGGGTGCACCAGTTCCGGTCCGTTTCCCTGCCCCGGGTGCTTCTGGAGCGTCGCCCCCTGCAACTTGCCCCTAGCTGACTGGCTCTTCCGGGCGGAGGCCATCTGTCCTCTCTGCGAACGGGCCTTTTCGCTACTACGGGTCCGCTATTCCCGCCTTACGGTGGTGAGGAGAGACGAGGACTTCTGCACCCACTACCGGGAGGGTAACCCCTACCGGTACTGGGTCTGGGTCTGCTCCCACTGCGGCTACGCCTCCCCGGAGACAAGCTTCTCCTCCCCCTGGCGCCCGGAGTCGCTCCGCTCCCTCCTGCAGGGGAAAAGACCGGCTGTGGATTTCTCCGGCGAGAGATCCTTCGAGCTGGCCCTGGCCTCCTTCAAGCTAGCTCTTTTCCAGGCGGAAAGGGTTTTTGCCCCTTACTCCCAGCGGGCCGGGCTGAGCCTGAGAGCGGCCTGGCTTTTGCGGGTGGAAGGGAGGGGGCGGGAGGAGGAGATCCCCTTCCTCCGGCTGGCCCGGGAGGGATACCTTTTAGCCCTGGACCGGGAGAAGTTCCCGGTGGGGAAGATGACCGAGGAGACGGTGCGCTATATGATAGGGGAGCTGAGCCTGAGGCTCGGGGAGGCCCGGGAGGCCATGGGCTGGTTCTCCCGCCTGGCCGAGAGCCGGGACGGGGATCCCAAGCTCCGGAACATGGCCCGGGAGGGCTGGAGGCGGGCCCGGGAGGCGCTTGAGGGTGCTGGTTGACTACCACATGCATCTCGAGGAGGGAGGGTTTTCCCGGGACTGGCTCCTCCGGTTTTTAGAGCGGGCCCGGGAGGCGGGGGTAGAGGAGGTGGCCTTCACCGAGCACTCCTACCGCTTCCGGCAGGCCCGGGGGTGCCTGGACAACGAGTGGGCCCGGGCCCGGGAGACGGAGGACGTGGAGGAATACGTGCAACTGGTTCTCCAGGCCCGGGAGGAGGGCTATCCCGTGCTTCTGGGGATCGAGATGGACTACGTGGAGGGAAAGGAGGAGGAGATAGCCCGGTTTTTGGAGCCCTACCCTTGGGATCTGGTCCTGGGATCGGTCCACTGGCTGGGGGACTTCGGCCTGGACCTCGATCCCCGGGACTGGCGGGGACGGGAGGTGGAATGGGTGTGGAGGGAGTACTTCCGGCTTCTTTCCCGGGCGGCGGAGAGCGGGCTTTTCCAGGTGCTTTCCCATCCCGATCTGGTCAAGATATTCGGCTTCCGGCCGGCTTCTCTTCCCCTCGAGGAGATGGAGCGGGCGGCGGAGAGCGCTGCCCTGCGGGGGGTGTGCTTCGAGGTCTCCAGCGCCGGGCTCAGGAAGCCCTGCGGGGAGATCTACCCCTCCCTGGAGTTCCTCTTGCTGGCCCGTCGGCGCGGGGTGGAAATCACCCTGGCCTCCGATGCCCACCTGCCCGAACACGTGGGTTTCGGATTCCAGGAGCTGGTGAGACACGTGCGGGCGGCGGGCTACCGGGAGATGGTGCGCTTCCGTGAACGCATCCCTCGGACGGAGGCTCTGGGCTAGCCTTTTAGCCCTTCTTTTTGCTCTTCTTGCTCTCCTCTCGGTGGCCGGCTGCTCCTCTTCCCCGGGGGGACGGACCCCCGCCTGGGTGGAGAGGGTGCTGGACGGGGATACGCTTTTGGCCGAGGTGGGCGGGAAGAGGGAGAGGGTGAGGCTTATCGGCGTGGATGCGCCGGAGTACGGCCCGGCCAGGACCGATCCTCTCGGCCCCGAGGCCACGGCCTTTGTCCGCCGGGAGGTGGAGGGGAGGATGGTCTATCTGGAGCCGGGCAGGGAGAGGCGCGACCGCTACCAGCGCCTCCTGGCCTATGTCTGGCTGAGCCGGAGCTCCACCGCCCCGGAGGATCTTTTGAACTACCGGCTTCTGGCACGGGGTCTGGCCCGGCTCTACCTCCACCCTCCCAATCTGGATTACGCTCTGGCCCTCTGGAGGGCGGAGAGGGAGGCCCGGAAGCAGGGCCTGGGGATATGGAAGGTCTCTCCCGCCTGGCGGTGATCACCGCCCACCCCGATGACGAGACCTTCGGCCCGGGGGGCACCCTGGCCTACCTGAGCGATGGGGGAACGGAGATACTGCTTCTCGTCGCCAGCCGGGGGGAGAGGGGCCGCTTCGGGGAGCTTTCCCTCTCCTCGGCCGAGGAGCTGGGCCGGGTGCGGGAGGAGGAGCTGAAAAGTGCCGCCCGAGTGCTGGGCATCCGGCAGGTGGTCATTCTGGGATGGCCGGACAGAGGAGTGGCCGCCCTTCCCCGGAACGAGGCCCTGAAGACCCTTCTCGGGAGGCTCGAGGAGTTCTCCCCCCAGGCGGTGCTCACCTTCCCCCCCGGGGGCATATCCGGTCATCCCGACCATCAGGCGGTCAGCCTTCTCGGTTCTCTCGCCGCCAGGAGGCTGGGGATAGGACTTTACTATTTCACCCTTTCTTTGGAAGTCCTGGAGAGGGTTTTCGGGAAACCCTTCCATCCTCTCGATGCCCGGGTTTCCCTGCGGATGGACGTCTCGTCCTTCCTTGACCGGAAGGCCCAGGCCATCAACTTCTACCGCACCCAGAGCTTTTCCGTCCGCCGGGTCTTCGGCTCCTTCCCGGTGCGGGAAGAGGATCTCCCCCGGGAGGAAGGCTTCCTTGAGCTTTTGCCTATCCCCTTATCCACCGGATGAGATCCTCAAGGGGCTTTCTCCCCGGCCCGGCCGGCATCGGGGATGGTTTTCCCACCGCTATGAGCAGGGCGGGGAAGAGGGGCTCCGGTATTCCCAGGATCCGGGCGATATCCTTTCCGGCCAGGATGGTAGGCCCGGTCATAGCGCAGGCCCCGTAGCCCAGGGCGTGGATGGCCAGAAGGAAGTTCTGGGCGGCCAGGGAGACGCTTTTTATCGCCTCTTCCCGCTCCAGCTCCGCCATCTCCCGGGGGGAGAGGAGGGGCCGGAAGATCTCCTCGGTGAAGCGGGAGCGGTAGGGCTCGGCCACCATCACCACCACCGCCGGGGCCCGGGCGAAAACGGTGGCGTAGCGGCCGAAAACCCGGAGCTTCCGGGCCACCTCCGGCCGTCCCTCCCTCTCCGCCCTTTCCTGCCAGGCGGAAAGCCTCTCCTCCACCACCTCTGCCACCTGCCCTATGGTGCGGGGATCGGTGACCACCCAGAACCGCCAGGGCTGCTGGTTGGTGTCGCTGGGGGCCCAGCGAGCGCACTCTAAGGCCTGGAGGAGCACCTCATCAGGCACGGGATCAGGGGCGAACTGGCGCACGCTCCTCCTGGCGGCGCAGAGCTCCCGGAACGACGGATAGTCCAACTCCTCTCACCTCCGGCACTTTCCCCCGGCTCCCCGGGTTCAAGCCCCTGTTCCCGGGGCAGGCGGGGACTATTGCTTATTTCCTTCTGTCCCCTCCGGAGTTCCTTCTCGGAGGCGGAGGGATTCCTGATGGGGGGATCTTGGCGGCTGATAGCGGGGGCGAAGTGGCGGAGTAGGACAGTGGGTTGAATGAGAAAGGGAGGAGGGATAAGATCCGTTCGGATCATGGTGCGGGTTTCCATAGTGGGGGTTACGGGCTACGCGGGAATGGAGCTCCTGCGGCTTTGCCTCTCCCATCCCGAGATCCGGGTAACCCTTCTCTGCAGCCGCTCGGCGGAGGAGACAGGGAAGGAGGACCTCTTCCCCCACCTCCCCCAGGCCCATGATCTCCCCCTTCTTCCCCCCGATCCCGGGGAGATAGCCTCCCGGGCAGAGGTGGCCTTCCTCTCCGTCCCTCATGGCAGCGCCGCCCCTCTGGCCCGGAAGCTGCTCTCGGAGGGAGTCCGGGTGGTGGACCTCTCCGCCGACTTCCGCCTCCGCTCCCCGGAGCTCTACCCCCTCTGGTACGGGTGGGAGCACCCCTTCCCGGATCTCCTGGAGGAAGCGGTCTACGGCCTGCCCGAAATCCACCGATCAAGGATCCGGGAAGCCTCGCTGGTGGCCAACCCGGGCTGCTATCCCACCGCCTTTCTCCTCTCCCTGGCCCCTCTTTACCGGGCCGGGGTGATCGGCGGGGGGAAGGTGGTGGTGGACGCTAAATCGGGGATCTCGGGGGCCGGCCGCTCTCCGGCCCGGGACTACCTTTTTTCCGAGGTGGACGGGACGGTACGCCCCTACGCCGTGGGAGGGAAGCACCGCCACCTCCCGGAGATGGAGCAGGAGGCAGAGGCCCTGGCCGGGGAGCCGGTGCGCGTGGTCTTTACCCCTCACCTCATCCCCATGTCCCGGGGTCTCCTCTCGGTGGCCTACCTGACCCCATGCCGCGAGGTAGGGGAGGAGGAGCTTTGCCGGTGGGCCACCGAATTTTACGCCTCTTCCCCTTTCGTCCGCGTTCTCCCGCCCGGTCGGATTCCGGAGACCAAGTGGACCTTGGGCTCCAATTACTGCCTTCTGGGTTATACGGTGGACAGGCGGTCCGGGCTGATCCTGGCCTTTGCTGCCCTTGACAACCTGGTGAAGGGGGCGGCGGGCCAGGCGGTGCAGAACCTGAACCTGATGTTCGGATTTTCGGAGACGGCGGGACTTCTCTCCGCCCCCGCCTTTCCGTAAGGCCGGGGAGGGAAAGGATGGGCGGGGACCGGAAGATGGAGAAGATGGTGAGAACCAGCCCTCTTGAGCTGGCAGCCATCCTGGAGGAGGCGGCCCGGAGTCTCCGGGAGAGGGGGGTTTTCTCCGCCGCCGGGCTGGAGGTGGCGCCGGGTGAGGAACTGGAGCTGGAGGTGGAGTTCGAGGAGAAGAAGGGGAGAGGGGAGCTGGAGCTGGAGATCCGGTGGCGGATGGAGAAGGAGCCGGCGGAGGTGCCCCGGCCCTTGCCTTCAGCTCCCGGCTTCCGGGGACTGAAGCGGGAGATGGACTCTCTTCTCCGCGTTCTGCGAGAGCGACCCGAGGCCCAGGCAGCGGAAAGATGGGAGGAGCTAGTGGAGGCCTTCGCCGCTCAGGCCCGGCCGGAGTGGCAGTCGGGGATGGAGGAGCTGAAGAGAGCCGGAGAGAAGCTCAAGGAGGCTCTCTCCCGGGGCGACCGGGCGGCCGCTTCGGCGGCGGTGGAGGAGCTTTTGCGGGTGAAAAAGGAATGTCATCGCCGGTTCCGCTAGGCTTTTTCGCTGCCACTGCTCGGGCGGGCTGGAGGAAGGGAGGTGACCGCCGGCCCGAGGTGGCGGTCTTCTTTGCCCCGGGCGGGGCCCGGGTGGCGGGGAGGCTCACCCGCCACCGGTTTTCCGCCTCCCCGGTCCAGGCCACCCGGGAGAGGCTTGGCCGGGGAAGGGCCCGGGCAGTGGTGGTGGTGAGCGGTTATGCTCTCGCCGGGGTGGGGGAGGAGGGGAGGAGGCTTACCGGGGAGATGTGCCGGGTTTGCGCGGGGGAGCTGGGCGTGGGGGAAGAGGAGGTGCTGCCTGCGGCCACGGGCGTGATCGGTCTTCTTCCCCCGGAGGAGCCTCTTTTGCGGGCGGTGGCGGAAGCCGCCCGCCGGGCCCGGGCGGGGGAGAGGGATTTTGATTCCGCCTCCCGGGCCATTACCACCACCGATACCCGGCCTAAGGTGGCGGCCAAAGAGCTCCCCGGAGGGCGGGTGATACTGGGCCTGGCCAAGGGAGCGGGGATGATCCACCCTTCCCTGGCCACCATGCTCTGCTTCCTCTTCACCGATGCCGGGGTCTCTCTCCCGGAGATGGAGAAGGCTCTCGGGACGGCGGTGGAGCGGAGCTTTCACGGACTGAGCGTGGACGGGGACATGAGCACCAACGACACCGTGCTGCTCCTCGACTCCGGGAAGGGAAGTCCGGGTGGGAAGGTGGATCCCTTCTTTTCCTCCGCCCTGGAGGAGGTTTGCGTCTTTCTGGCCCGCCAGTTGGCCCGGGACGGGGAGGGGGCCACGAAGCTTCTCGAGGTGGAGGTGGAGGGAGCCCCTTCTGAGGAGGCGGCGAGGGAGATGGCCCGGAGGATCGTGTCCTCCCCTCTGGTGAAGGCCGCGGTCTGGGGGGCCGATCCCAACTGGGGGCGGATCCTGGCCGCTTTGGGAACCACCTCCTGGCCCCTCCGGGAGGAAGAGCTGGAGATCCACCTGGGGGACCTCTGTCTGGCCCGGGGAGGGAAGGGGGCGCCCTTTGACGAAGAGAAGGCCCGGGAGCTCCTCCGGGGGGAGGAGGTTTTCTTCCGCCTCCGGGTGGGATGGGGTCCCGGCCGGGCCCGGGCCTTCGGCTGCGACCTCACCCCGGAATACGTGAAGATCAATGGCTCCTACCGGTCTTGATCTTTTGGTCAAGCTGGGAGGAAGGGTGCTTGAGGATCCCGATCCCCTGCTCTTGAGTGCTCTCCGGGAGCTCTGGCAGAAGGGGAAGAGGTTTATCCTGGTCCACGGAGGGGGGAGGGAGGTCAGCCGCTACCTGGAGAAGCTGGGGATCCCCACCCGCTTCCATCAGGGGTTCCGGGTGACCGATGAGGCGGCCCTCGAGGTGGTGGAAATGGTCCTCTCGGGGAGAGCGAACAGGAGGCTGACGCGGAGGCTGATCCGGGAGGGCCTCCCGGCGGTGGGGCTGTCCGGAAGCGACGGGATTCTGTACGCCCGGAGAAAGGAGAGAGAGCTGGGCCTGGTGGGGGAAGTGGTCCGGGTGGAGGGAAGGCTTCTCCAGCTTCTGCTCGAGGGTGGCTTTCTCCCCGTGGTCAGCACCCTGGCCCTGGGCAAGGAGGAGGAGCTTTTGAACGTGAACGCCGATCTGGCCGCGGCGGCCCTGGCGGCGGCCCTGGCGGCCCGCTTGGCCATCTTCCTCACCGACGTGCCCGGGTTTCTCCGCCGCCCTCCCCACGAGGATACCCTGGTTCCCCGCCTCACGGCGGGAGAGATCGAGGAACTCCTTTCCCGGGGAGAGGTGGAGGGGGGGATGATACCCAAGCTTTTGGCGGCCCGGAGGGCGGTTCAGGGAGGGGTGGGGAAGGCCCTTCTTCTGGATGGTCGGACAGGCGAAGCTTTGGCCGCTTTCGTCCGCGAGGGGCGGGAGGTGGGCACGGTTGTGGTCCCCTGAGCCCTGGACCACAGATAGAGTGATGGAGGGGGATTTCCTCTACCTCATGCCTACCTACACCCGCTTCCCCCGGGTCTTTGTCCGGGGGCGGGGAACGGTGCTCTTCGATCTCGAAGGCCGGGAATATCTTGACTTTGTGGCCGGGATAGCCGCCAACATTCTCGGCCACTGCCACCCGGTGGTGGTGGAGGCCCTCCGGCGCCAGGCCGAGACCCTCATCCACTGCTCCAATCTTTACTACACCCTTCCCCAGGTGGAACTGGCCGGGCTTCTTGTCCGCCTGGCCTTCGGGGGCCGGGGGAAGGCGTTTTTTTGCCAGAGCGGGGCGGAGGCGGTGGAAGGGGCTATCAAGCTGGCCCGCAAATACGCCTATAGGCGGGGAAGGGCGGGACAGCCCATTGTGTGCTTCAAAAACGCCTTCCACGGCCGGACCCTGGGGGCGCTGGCGGCTACCGGCCGGTACACGGAGGGGTTCGATCCTCTGCCCGCGGGATTCGTTTCCTGCCCCTTCGGGGAGCTCGGCCCGGTGGAGGCGGAGCTCCAGGGGGGAGCCATAGCCGTTCTGGTGGAACCCATCCAGGGGGAAGGGGGGGTGTGGGTGGCCGGACCCGAGTTCCTCCGCGGGCTCAGGGAGCTCTGCGACCGCTACGGTGCCCTCCTCATCCTGGACGAGGTGCAGACGGCTATGGGGCGGACGGGGCGCATGTTTGCCTGGGAGCACTGGGGGGCGGTTCCCGACATCCTGGTCCTGGCCAAGGGATTGGGCGGGGGGTTTCCCATAGGCTGTGTTCTGGCCCGGTCGGAGGTGGCGGAGGCCTTCTCCCCCGGGGATCACGGCTCCACCTTCGGAGGGAATCCCCTCGGGGCGGCGGTGGCCCTGGCGGTGGTTCGCTTCCTTCTGAAGGAGGACCTGCCCCGCCGGGCCGGGGAGAAGGGGGAGCTTTTGGGCTCGGGCCTCCGGGAGCTGGAAGCCCGCTTTCCCTTCATCCGGGAGGTGCGGGGGAGGGGCCTCATGTGGGGGGTGGAGCTCACCGGGCCCGCCCGGCCCCTGGCTTTTGAGTGCCTGGAAGAGGGGCTTCTGGTCAGCGTTGCGGCGGAGAGGGTGCTCCGGTTTCTCCCTCCCCTCACGGTGGAGGGAGAGGAGATCACCCGGGCCCTGGAGGTGGTGGAGAGGGTTTTTCGCCGCTTCAGCGAAAAAATGAGCGGAGGAGGGTGAAGTTGCACTCGGATCGGGTGGTTTACATAAACGGGGAGTTTCTTCCCCAGCCCGAAGCTAAGGTCTCGGTGTTCGATCACGGTTTTCTCTATGGGGACGGGGTTTTCGAGGGGATAAGGGCTTATAACGGCCGGGTCTTCAAACTGAAGGAGCATCTGGAACGGCTTTACGAGTCAGCGCAGGCCATTTTTCTGACCATTCCTCTTTCCTTCGAGGAGCTACGCCAGGCGGTTCTCGAGACCTGCCGGCGCAACGGGATCCGGGACGGTTACATCCGGCTGGTGGTGTCCCGGGGGCCGGGGGATCTGGGCCTCGACCCCCGCAAGTGCTCCCGGCCCACCGTGGTCATCATCGCCGATACCATCCAGCTCTATCCGGAAGAGCTCTACCGCCAGGGGATGAAGATAGCCACCGTGGCCACGAGGAGAAACGCTCCCGAGGCTTTAAACCCCCGCATAAAGTCGCTCAATTACCTCAACAACATCCTGGCCAAAATAGAGGCCAATCTCTCCGGCTACCCCGAAGTGCTGATGCTCACCCAGGAGGGCTACGTGGCCGAATGCACCGGGGACAACATATTTATCGTGCGCCGGGGGACACTCCTCACCCCTCCCGATTACCTGGGCATACTGGAAGGAATAACCAGAAACACGGTGATGGAGCTGGCGAGGGAGATGGGCGTTCCGGTGAGGGAGAAGGTGCTCACCCGCCATGAGGTTTACAACGCCGAGGAATGCTTTCTCACCGGGACGGCGGCCGAGGTGATCCCGGTGGTGGAGGTGGACGGCCGCCGCATCGGGACCGGCCGGCCGGGCCCCATCACCCTGCGCTTGATGGACGGTTTCCGGCGCCTTACGCTTGCGGAAGGCGATGCTATCTACGACTGAAGCCGACTCCGTCTCCGCTTTTTTTCGTCATCACCCTTCCTGGCCGGGCGAGACTAACCGTAGGCCGGACGGGTCGTCCGCCGGCCAGGGAGGTGAGACCATGGCCACAGGCCAGCGGAGGAACCGGGTCCTCGTGCGGGGGGCGGAGCAGGCCATAGATCGCCTCAAGTACGAGGTGGCCCCGGAGGTGGGGATCACCCCGCCTCAGGGGGGCTACTGGGGAGACCTGCCTGCCCGCCAGTGCGGGGCCGTGGGCGGCCACATAGTCCGCCGGCTGATCCAGCAGGCGGAGCAGCAGATGGCTCAGGCCACGCCGCCTGCGCGGTGAATTTCGGATCGCCCGGGGATGACCCCGGGCGATCCTTTTCCCTTTCCGGGAAGGGGGTGAGGCTATGGAGGGAGAGGAGACCAGAATCCTCCGGGGGAGGCCGGAGCCGGTGGAGGTGGAGCGGATCCTCTCCGAGATATACGCGGCCCTGGAGGAGAAGGGCTACGATCCCGTGAGGCAACTGGCCTACTTCCTCATCACCGGCGAGCCCGCCTACATCACCGCTCACCGAAACGCCCGGGTTCTCGCCGCCTCTCTACCCCGCGACGGGGTGGTGGAGGAACTGCTCCGCCATTACCTGAAGAACCGGGGCGCCCGGGGGGCATAATAAGCCCGAGATGAGAGCCACAGGGATAGTGAGGAGGATTGACGAGCTGGGGCGGATAGTCATCCCCATCGAGATCCGGAGGAACATGAACATCCGGGAGGGGGATCCTCTGGAGATCTTCGTGGACCGGGAAGGGGAGGTGATTCTTAAGAAGTACTCCGCGCTCGCCGAGATGGTGGACGTCTGCCGGGCGGCGGCGGAGGCCCTCTGGGAGTCCACCGGGGAGGTGGTGATGATCACCGACCGGGATGAGGTCATCGCCGTGGCCGGGGCCGGGCCCCGGGAGTTCCAGGGGAAAAAGATCGGTCCGGTGGTGCTTCAGGCCATGGACGAACGGCAGGTGCTGGTGTTCACCTCCTACTACCACCGCCATCCCGGAGGCCTTCTGGGCCAGGAGGTAGAGAAGTGCCAGTTCGGAAGCGAGGTGATCGTCCCTGTCATCTCCGCCGGCGACCCTCTCGGGGCGGTGATCGTGGCCTCGAGGGAGGGAGGACGGGATCTCGGGGAGACGGAGAGGAAACTGGCCGAGGCCACGGCCGGGTTCTTAGCCCGCCACATGGAGGAATAAGCCCGGGTAGTAGGGAAATTTAGCCCTTGGCATGCCGGAGGGCCTGATCATATCTCTCGGGCGGAGGCGGCCGGAGCTGGGGGAAGATAGTTTCGTCTTCCCGGGAGCGGCCCTGATCGGGGAGGTCTACCTCGGCGAGAGGGTCAATGTGTGGTTTTCAGCCGTCTTGCGGGCGGATCTCGAACCCATCATCGTGGGAGCGGAGACCAACATCCAGGACGGGGCCATCCTCCACGTGGACCGGGGATACCCCTTGATCATCGGCCGGAAGGTGACCGTGGGCCACCGGGCGGTGCTCCACGGCTGCACGGTGGGGGACGGGGCGCTTATAGGCATGGGGGCCACGGTGCTGAACGGGGCAGACGTGGGGGCCCAGGCGGTACTGGCTGCCGGAGCCCTCCTCCCCGAAGGGAAGAGAGTTCCTCCCCGCTCCCTGGCCATGGGCGTTCCGGCCCGGGTGGTGCGGGAGCTCTCCCCGGAGGAGCTGGAGAGCCTCCGCCGCTCCAGCCTCAACTACCTTCTCCTGGCGGAGATGGTTCGGACTTCCCTGCCTTAGCCTTAGGCTGCAAAAAGAGATTCCCCTTTCTGTCCACGGTGAGGAGGAAAACGTCTTCCGGACCTTTAAGCCCGTGGGCCTGGATCTGGGCTTCCAGCCACTTTCTGCTCTTTCCCGCCTCCTCCAGGGCCTTATCATCTACCTTTCCGTCTCGGACCAAGGGGATGGCCAGGTCCGTTGGGGGAGGAGCCATTCCCAGATCCTGGGGAGTGGCCGGCCTTTTCTCCGCCTTGGGAAAGACGCTCAGCTTACCCCCTGTTTCCAGGACGGCGAATTCCACCTCCCGGGGATCGGGGATCTGCTTCTCCCGCAACTGGGAGAGGAGTTCGTCCAGGTTGTAGCGGAGAGAGCGGAGCTTCTCTTCGTCTATTTCTCCCCGGGAGATGACCAGGGTGGGGGTTCCTTCCACCCACCGCCTGATCCTCTCGCTTTTGAGCATCCCCCAGGAGAGGCCTATCTCGGCGAGGGCGATAGTGGTTACTGGGATGACTCCCGTCCACACCGGGTAGCGGTCCTCCTCGATGGCGATGATGGCGGCGTCGGCTATCATGATGGTGACCACGAGATCGAGGGGAGATAGCCGGGCCAGCTCCCTTTTCCCCATTAGGCGCAGGACCAGGACCAGTAGAAAATAGAAGAAGAGGGTCTTCCAGAAGAGGCCCAGCGGAGAAGGAGGGCTTCCCATCGGTTTAGGTCTCTGCCGCCGGGAGGGGGCGGATGCAGGGAAAAGAGGGAGGCTCTTTTAAAGAAGCGGAAGGATAGGGAAGGGTAAACGCTTTTGGGGCTTAGTCGGGGGGTGGGAGCTTGGAAGAAGAAGAAAGGGAGATGACGCTAGAGGAGCACCTGAAGGAGCTCCGCTCCCGCCTCATCGTAATGCTGGTGGCCTTCGCCCTGGCTGCCGTGCCGGGATGGTTCGCCGCCCCGCCGGCCCTGGAGATACTCCTCCGGCCGGCCCAGGCAGCCCAGCTCCGCTTCGTCTACTTCACCCCGGGGGAGATATTCGGGGTGTATCTCCGCACCGCTCTGGTGCTGGCCCTCATCATCTCCTCCCCAGTGATCGTTTATGAGGTGCTAGCCTTCATCTGGCCGGGACTCCGGCCCGGGGAGAGGACGTTCCTCAAGAGGATGCTCCTCCCGGGATTTCTCCTTCTGGGCGGGGGGATACTCACCGGGTATTTTCTTCTCCTCCCCGGTAGTCTTCGCTTCCTCTCCTACTTCCGCCTGGCCCAGGTGGAACCCACCCTGTCCGTAGGGAAGTACGTGGGCTTCGTTTTCTCCCTGATTCTTCCTTTCGCCTTTCTCTGGGAATACCCGCTTTTGGTCTACGCCCTGGCTCGGGTGGGGATCCTCACCCCGGCCTTTTTACGCCATCTCCGGAAGTACGCCTATGTGGCCATCCTGGTGCTGGCTGCCCTGCTCACGCCCTCTCCGGACCCTATCTCCCAAGTGCTACTGGCTCTTCCCCTGGTTTTGCTTTACGAGGGCTCGATTCACCTTTCCCGTTGGGCGATCCGGGCTCGGGAAAGGGGATGAAGTAGGAGCAGCACCATCCCCCGTGGGCCATGCAGTTCTTCTGCTCCACGGGTACGTCAAGGCAGGTGAGGTAGGCCTCTTTAGTCAGCTGGCAGAGGTAAGGGAACATCTTGACCATGTGGAAGAGGGTGCAGTTATGGATGGTGAGAGACCAGCCCTCCCTCTCCCGGTTGGCGGTGGCCATGAACCCCTCTTCGTCCAGGAGCTCCGCCAGCCGGCCCACCTTCTCCTCCAGAGGCAGTCCCTCCAGGTAGCGGCGGTACTCCATCCCCCTCTGCTTCATCCACT
>Ga0197143_1000494_pt1 | contig 42663 bp, 40 predicted proteins | sample GBS70_MetaG_FD_148603 | JGI IMG/M metagenome (GOLD analysis project Ga0197143, IMG submission 148603) | Sediment microbial communities from Great Boiling Springs, Gerlach, Nevada, United States - GBS 70_MetaG | ecosystem: Environmental > Aquatic > Thermal springs > Hot (42-90C) > Sediment... | reverse complement strand
TTTTCCCCTTATTCAATCCATATTTTTACTCTTTCACCATCTTCATTTTCAATATCAAGAATTGGTTCAGAAGTTCCTTCTTGAATAAAAGAAACGAGGTCATTTAGATTAAATCCATGTTCTTCAATTTTTTCCTTTGCTTCTTTTGGTATAAATTTGTCAATCAATTTTACAAGATTTAAAGGAACAGAAACTTTTACCTTTTCACCATCTTCATCCTCTATATGAATTTTTAAAAATTTCCCTTCTTTTTTTTGCGATTTTTCAACTTCACTAATTGCATCAATAAGTTTATAGGCATCCTCTGCCTTTATTTTACCTTCTTCTACCATTTTTAAAATTTTCATAATTTCTTCCTTCATTTATTCCTCCTTAATTTTTTCCATGAATTTTATTCCATGACCACGAAATCTAAATCTACATCTCAATCTATGGGGATGACACCATGTTTTCCAATAAATTTCTTCTGGTTCAGAAATTTCTTTTATTGCCCTTATAAGTTTTTCCGCCTCATTTGCATTAATCTTACCTTCTTCAAGCATCTTTATTACCCTTTTTATTTCCTCCTCCATTTTTCCACCTCCTTTTTATTTTTCTAAAATTTAAATTTACTTTTATAAATAATAAACATTTCTATATAAATTATAAAAACATTTTTATAAAATTTCAAGGGGGTATTTAAGGGTTTTGGGGGTATTTTAGTTTTGGTTTATTGAATTTGGGGTGAATTTATGGACATCTTCAGGGTTTACATAGAATATGAGGTTTTGAGACTCGGGTTTTTTATTCGATAAAATTTTTATTTCGTTCTTTTTAAAATTTAGGCTTTTATTCATATAAACTATATCTACTATTTCACCTTTTAAGAGGTATTTATCTCCGAGAAAGTCAAAAGAATGAATTTTTACAAAAAATTCATAATTTTGGGTTCCACTTCTTATAGTATTAAATTTTTCAGGTCTTATGCATAATATAGAGTTTTCGCTTTCTATTATATTTATTCCATAGTTTCCGACAAAACTTGCAACAAATAAATCTTGTGGACTTTCATATATTTCTTTTGGGGTTCCAATTTGTTTTATTTTTCCTTTATGCATTACACATATCCTATCAGCAAGAGTCATTGCCTCAATCTGGTCATGGGTAACATATATTGTGGTTATGTATAATCTTCTTTGTAAATTCTTTAGTTCTTCTCTCATTTCTGCTCTTAATTTTGCATCAAGATTTGAGAGTGGTTCATCCATTAAAAATATTTTTGGTTTTCTAATAAGAGCTCTTGCAAGAGCAACTCTTTGCATTTCACCACCTGAAATTTGGTTTGGCTTTTTATCGAGAAGCTTTTCTATTTTTAAAAATTCTGAAACCCATTTTAAACTTTTTTCCTCCTCTTCCTTTTTTACCTTTCTTACTCTTAAAGGAAAAAGAATGTTATCTCTTACCTTCATATGAGGATATAAAGCATAATTCTGAAAAACCATTGCAATATCTCTTTTAGATGGTTCAAGTTTTGTTATATCTTTTCCATTTAAAATTAAACTTCCTCTATCTGGTTTTAAAAGACCAGCAATTATCTTTAAAAGGGTTGTTTTACCACAACCAGAAGGTCCTAAAATAACAAAAAATTCGCCTTCCTTTACATTTAAATTTATATCGCTTAATATCTCTTCTCCTCTAAATCTCTTTGATAAATCTTTTATTTCTAAGAAGTTCAACTCTATTTAAATTTTATAATTTTTTTATCTTTACTTATATAAATTCCGCTCCTTTTAAGTGTTGAAATTTTCCTTCCTGTTATATCGTAAATTGGAAATTTCCTTTTTGTTGTAAATAAAGTTAAATTACCCTTTTCCTTAACTTCTGTAGCACCGTAAAGATGAATTAGTTTTATTGCATTTATTATTATAGCAGGAGTACCAGAAGAATAACCGGAAAGTTCCAAAATTTGATTTGATTTTTTGATAAATGCAAGATCATAAACATCAGGATCTGCCCAATCCGAGATTCCACCACCTCCCCTATACTGGGATGCAAGAGAATCAACTTCTCTAAAATTACCGAGGTCTTCGAGTCCTATTCCAAGACTTCCAAAAAATTTTTTATGATACAAGTTTAAGCTATCTATTTTTATACCTGCTTCATAAATATTATGTTGATGAGCAAATACTCCAGAATACAAAGTGTTATAGTTTGCATCTAAAAGTACTGCATTATACATGGAGAATATACACGAAAATTCCCATTCACCTTCAATTTTTATATCTGCATATTGAGGAACAAATTTAGAATTTTGAAGGATGGTAGAGGTATCAATTGTAAAGTATGCTATAAAGGAAGGCCAATCCTCTCCTCCATTAAAAGTATCTCCTAAAATTATTAGAAAATAAAGGAAAGTATCTGTACTTGTTGCTCCTTCTGTTAATCTGAATTCGATTAAATCTCCTTCTTTGTTTTTAAATCTCGGTATACCACCTGAAATAGTATCAGTAGGGTAGGTATAATCACCATCTCCCACATCATCTTCAATTTCATCGATCCATATAGCTTCTACTTTATCGTTAAGAAATCCCGGATGTTCCACATAGAAAAAAGTATCCCTTATTGAAACTGAATGAGAAAACCAGTCAGATGGGTCTCCATCCACAGTAATTATATGTGCCTTTAAAATTAAGGGTATTATTGATAAGAAAATAATTAAACTTTTATTTTTCATAATATAATTTTATTTATTACTCTATCGGAATATCAAGAAATGGAGGGTGTTTTTCCCCAAGTATTTTATATATTTTCTTCAATGTTTCTCTAAAAGAAAAATCAAAAAAGTTCCCGGGGATTTCCTGGTCTTTTCCATACCACCAGAACCAATCAGAACCTTCGGCGGCGTATATAAGTTTCATCACCTCTTCTTTTTTTCTTTCATCAAGCTCTGGTAAATATTTTTCAATATCCTTTCTCACATAGGCAAGGTATTCCCAAGCCATGTTTTCTTCTGGTTCTCCTATCCAGGTGGCAAAATTACCCCCTATCCAGGAACCAGGGAAAAGATAGTAGAGGGTATTTGGGGGTTTATATTTTTCTATATATTCATTGATTGTCATTGTTTTTATAAATTTTGCTTTTGAAAGAGATTTATATAAATTATGTAAAAATTCCTTACCGTCATGAGGATAATGTTCCCAGGCATTTTCTCCATCCAGGATAACAGCAACAACAGGTGGATTTTCTTCATCCTTCCAATATTTATAAATATTTGCAAGTTCAAGAATAAATCTGTTTGCTGCCTCAACAGGGTTCATTTTTTGATATACAAAACCTATTGCATCAGAAAGATATGTATCCCTGAAAACAACATATACACTGTCTTTTTTATTTTTAACCTTATAGACCCTATATTTTTCTTCAAGTGTTAAGGAATTCTTTTTAAGGGATTTCATTAAAATTTTCTCGTCAGTTGCAATCCATTTTATACCATTTTTTGAAAAAAGTGGGACAAGTTCATAGGCAACAGAACCTTCACCTGGCCACATCCCTTCAGGTTTTCTATTGAATATTTTTTCATAAAATTTAATTGACTTTCTTATATGCTCTTCAGCATCTTCCGGATAAGAAAAATCTGTATTTGGCATTGGGGTCCCTGGAAGTCCAGGAATTGCAAGTTTTATATCATAAATAAGAGGGAGTATGGGATGATAGAAAGGGGTTGTTGAAATTTCAATCTGCCCCTTTTCCATTAACTCCTTATGGAGAGGTATTATTGAGTTAAGAATTTTCATATGAACATCAACTATTCTTTTAACATCATCTTCTTTGAAATTTCTTCCCTTTTCAATAAACTCTTTTACACTCACCTTTTCCCCTGTTTCAAGAATTACCTCCTTTTCCCTAAAATCAGGGTCAAGCCATGCAAGATTAAACCATGCCTTTAAATCAATCAAATCTTTTTCAGAAAATTTTTCACCCCTTAATTTTTTATCAAGAAGTTCAGAATATCTGGGAAAAATCCTTATAACATTATCCCAGTTTGCATCAAAGAACCTTTCTATTAAATAATTTTTTTCCTCTTCCTTCATTTCTTTCACAGGTTTTAAAGATAATCTCATGGGTTTATCCATTGTTCCCTCTAAAAGATCAAGAAGCATTTCCAAAAGTGAAGGGGTGAGATTTATTGTAAGATGAATATCAGGATAATCTTTTAAAATTTTTGCCATATCATAATAATCCTTTGTCCCATGCAATCTTGTCCAGGGAGATAAATAATCACCTTTTTCGTCCTTTGGATATCTCGGTTGGTGTTGATGCCATAAAATCAGCAAAATCAAAGGGAATCCCCTTTCTTCAATCTCTTCTGCTATTAATCTGTCTTTTGGAACAATTTCAATTTCTTCTGTTTTCATTAAAATTTTTCCTTCAGGTGTCAAAATAAAAACAGAATTGAATCCACCAAAGCCATCATCTGCCTTTGCAGGGTTATTAGGGTCTTCCTTCCAGGTATTATCATCTATAACAAATTTATATTGATATTTTCCGGGTGGAAGCGGGAGGATTATCTCAAAAAATCCTGAAATTTTCTTTTCCATAATATTTGCATTTTTATCCCAGTTGTTAAAGGTACCTGCAAGGGCAACCTTTTTTGCATTTGGAGCAAAAAATCTGAATTTAACTCCCCTTTCGGTATATTCAAGAGAAGGAAACTTTTGAGGTTCTGTTAGAATTTTTCCGTCTTCTGTTAATAAAAAGGCAGAATTAAATCCTCCGAATCCATCATCTACCTTCCAGGGGTTTTCTGGGTCTTCCTTCCATACTTTACCATTTATAACAAATTTATATGCATAAAAACCGGGTTTCAAGGAAATCTCACTCTTAAAGGTTCCCTCAGGTGTTCTTTCCATTGGATGGGAATATTGATTCCAGTTATTGAAATTACCAGCGAGATTAACCCTCTCTGCCTCAGGGAAGTATACCTCGAATATAACCTTTCCATTTTTAAAGATTACTGATGAAAAAAGTAGCAAAATTAAAAAGTTCATATTATAATTTTAAATAAAACCCTTATCTTTTGAAAAGAAGAGTATTTTTTTATTAAACTTTTAAAAATTTATTTTTTTCCATTAAAAGGTTCAATCCCTGATAAGTGCTTTTTAAATTTAAAATTTAAAGTGAGAATACCATTTTTATCAATAATTATTTTTTCACCATTTGTTGGTGCATTTTTAATGTTATTTATGAGGAGAAGACCTCTTCTTGTGAGGATTACATCTGCGATTGCATCTGGAATATCACTTATCCTTTCAATATCCCTTTTTTTCTTGTATGATTTCAGCAAAGGGGGTTTTCAGTTTATTGAAGAAATTCCTATTGTTCCTTCACTGGGGATAACTTACTATCTTGGTGCTGATGGGATTTCTCTTTCTCTTCTCCTTCTTACAGCAATAATTATTTTTACAGGGGTCTTTGCTTCCTGGACTATTAAATTCAGGTCTCAGGAGTTTTATATGCTTCTTCTTGTTCTTGTTACAGGTGTTTTTGGTGTTTTTGCATGTCTTGATTTCTTTGTATTTTTCCTCTTTTATGAAATTGCTGTTCTTCCCATGTATCTTCTTATAGGCATATGGGGGACTGGTGCTGATTTAAAACCTAAAATTCCTCCTAACAATTTTATACAGTATATAATGAGACCAATTGATGCGGCAATGAGAAATGTCACGCTGGGAACAAAGGAGTATGCTGCTGCAAAGTTAACCCTTTATCTTCTTTTGGGTTCTGCCTTTATTCTTGTTGGTATGCTTGTTGTTTATTTCAAAGGTGGACATACATTTTCCTATACCCTTTTAAGTACCCAGGAATACCCAAGGGAATTTCAGAGAATTCTGTTTTTGACTTTTTATATAGGATTTGGTGTTCTTGCTGGTGTTTTTCCTCTTCATACCTGGTCTCCTGATGGACATGCTGCAGCACCTACTGCTGTTTCAATGCTTCACGCAGGAGTTCTTATGAAACTTGGGGCATATGGAGCGATGAGATGGGGATGGGGTCTTTTTCCTCAGGGAGCCCATGACCTTATAGGGCTTGTAGGTTTAATTGCCTGTATTAATATTGTTTACGGTGCTTTTTGTGCGATGAACCAGTATGACCTCAAATATGTTGTTGCTTATTCTTCTGTTTCTCATATGGGATATGTGATGCTTGGTCTTGCAACTCTCCATGAGTGGGGGCTTAATGGTGCGGTATTTCAGATGTTTTCTCATGGAATAATGACAGGGCTCCTCTTTGCTCTTGTTGGTCTTGTTTATGAGAAATCTCATACAAGGGATATTTTGAAAATGGGTGGATTTGGAAAAGTTATGCCTGGGATTGCAACTGCTTTTACAATAGCAGGCTTAACTTCACTTGGATTGCCTGGGCTTTCTGGTTTTGTGGCTGAGGTCCTTGTATTCTTAGGAGCTGTTAAGTCAGGGAATTTACCCTGGTTCCTTGCAGGAATAACTGGAACATTTATAACCGCAGTATATGTTCTTAGAGTGTTAAAGATAATTTTTTACGGAAAATTGGATGAATCAAAATGGCATGACCTACAAGATGCAAAAGGCCCTGAATGGGTTGCACTTTATATACTCTCCTTCACTCTTATTATATTTGGAATGTTTCCTTTCCTTCTTGTAAAATTTATCGATGTAAGTGTTATTGAATTTTTAAAAAGATTTTGAAGGAGAGTAAAAATGATAAAAACATTAATTATAGAATTTTATATACTTTTTTTAATCCTTTTAACCTTTTTTCTTGATTTTTTTATTCCCGGAAAGGATAAAGGGAAAATATTGGGTTATATGAATGCTCTTTTACTTCTTATTGGGCTTTTTTTATTTTTCTATTTTAAAAGTTTTATAGGGAATTTTATTGGTGATTTTTATCTTGATGAATTTGCCTTCACTTTAAAACTTCTCTTTTTCTCCGCAGGTTTTATTGGGATTCTCGGAAGTATACATTTTGTTGAAAATGAACTTGAAAAGAGAGAAGCTGAATACTATATGCTGATTTTAAGTTCTATTCTCGGGATGAGTATTTTAGTATCTTCAAAGAATTTTCTCCTTTTCTTTATTGCCTTTGAGTTAATGAGTATTCCCCTTTATGTTCTTTCTGCAATTAAAAAGTACGATGAGTTTGCTCCTGAAGTGGGAATGAAGTTCTTTCTTGTGGGTGCCTTTTCTGCAGGAATAATGTTTTTTGGGATTTCTTTAATTTATGGTTCTTCAGGGAATCTTGACTTTCTTAAAATAAAATCACAGATTTTTGAAATTTCACCCTTATTTGCAACAGGAATTGTTTTTTTACTGTCAGGTATGGGTTTTAAAATAGCAACCTTTCCTTTTCATTCCTGGCTACCTGATACATATGAGGGTGCTCCTGAGTCCTATGTTGCCTTTTTATCAGTTGCTCCTAAGGCAGCGGGATTTGCTGCCATTTTCAGAATAATTTTTGAGGTGATACCTTCTGGTAGGGAAGAGTTCTTGCTTTTAATTATAATTCTCTCTGCCCTTTCAATGTTTATTGGTAATCTTCTTGCACTTCCACAGGAAAATCTCAAAAGACTTCTTGCATATTCAAGTATTGCTCATATAGGTTATGTACTTGTGGGTGTTGCTGCAGGAACAAAAGAAGGTATTGCAATGGTGGTTTTCTATCTTTTTGCTTATATGTTTTCAAATATGGGTGCTTTTCTTTTTGCTGAAACTGTAAGAATTACTATAAATAAAACAGATATTGATGATTTAAAGGGACTTGCCCAGAAGGCGCCTATTCTTTCCCTTTCAATGCTCATAATTCTTTTATCACTCGGTGGAATTCCTCCTGTTGCAGGTTTTTGGGCAAAACTTTATGTATTTCTTGCAGGTGTGAGGTCGGGGCTTTGGTATCTTGCGTTATGGGGTGCAATACTTACGATAGTGGCACTCTTTTACTATTTAATGGTTGCAAAAAGAATTTATATTGAAAATTCTGGCCAGGAATTCAAAACAAATATGCCCTTTGGTCTTAAGCTCGCAATGATAGTATGTGTTTTTGGAATCCTCTTCTTTGGAATATTCCCCAAGTTTCTTGTTAATCTTTCCTTTTGGGCAGCAGGGAGTTTAATGCATTAAATAAGGAGGTATCTCAATAAAAGCTATTATTAAAACAAAACCTTTAAAAGGACTTGAAATAGTTGATGTTAAGGAGCCTGTTCCTGGAGAAAATGAAGTGATTCTTAAGGTAAAAAGGGCTTCAATATGCGGGACCGATTTACATATTTACAGATGGGATGAATGGATAAGCCAGAGTATGGGTATACCCAGAATTATAGGACATGAGGTGGCAGGAGAAATAGTTGAGCTTGGTAAAAATGTTAAAGGGTATAAAAGGGGAGATATAGTTTCTGTTGAAACTCATTTTGTATGTCATACCTGTGCTGCATGCAGGAAGGGATTTTTTAAAGTTTGCTATAATATGAAAATTCTCGGTATAGACCTGGATGGTGCGTTTGCGGAATATGTAAAGGTTCCTGCCTTTAATCTTTGGAAAAATGAAATTGATTTGCCTGAAGAAGTTTTGAGTATTAAGGAGCCTTTTGGAAATGCTGTTGATACTGTGTTAACAGAAGATGTATCAGGGAAAAGTGTTCTTATAACAGGTGCAGGACCCTTAGGAATGATGGCCATTCTCCTTGCAAAACATTCAGGTGCATATCCTGTTTTTGTAAGTGAGGTAAAGGATTACAGAATAAATAAGGCAAAGGAACTTGGTGCTGATTATGTTATTAATCCTTTAAAGGAAGATTTATATGAAATAATAATGGAAAAAACAAAAGGAGAAGGTGTTGATGCTCTTCTCGAAATGTCAGGAAATGAAAAGGCACTTGAGGAAGGTCTTAAATGCACTGCACCCAATGGAAGAGTATCGCTTCTTGGTTTATTTGAAGGGAAGGTAAATGTGGATTTAAATAATCTTATTATTTTGAAAAACTTAAGAGTATATGGAATAACAGGAAGGGAAATGTTTTCAACTTGGTATAAAATAGATAAACTTCTTGAATCAGGGTTAGAGCTCAAAAAGGTGATAACCCATTCCTTTAAAATGGAAGAGATAAATAAGGCAATGGAATTGATGGAAAAGGGAGAATGCGGAAAGATCTCTCTTATTCCTTTTTAATAAAGGAAGTTGTCCATAAATTAGAAGATCAAGGGAAGGATTTTTTGGGTATTATCGGATACTTTTTGATCATAATTTTTTTAAAAGCTAACCTTACTTTATTATTTGAAGAAGGTTTAATTTTGCCCTTTAAGAATCCTTACGTTTATTTTACTTTTATTATTTATTTTACCTTTTTATATGCTTTTCTTTTGACATTTCTTCTTTTTTTAACAAAACTTTTAATAAATAGAAGAACTGATAAGATTGTCTCTTTTCTCACTTTTACATTCACACTATTTTTGCTCTCTCCTTTATTTGACCTAATTTCAAATGAAAGGATTTATACTTTATCCCTGGGAACAAAAATTGAAGTTTTTTTAGCTGGTATGATAGGCTTTTTTTATGCAAGAGTAAACAGCAGAAAATTTTATAAATGGTTTTCTTTTCCTTTTTTATATGTTTTAACTTTCATTTTTATAATTTTTCTTCCATATTTTATATCAAAAGGTAGTTCTGAATTCTGGAAGGGTAGTCTTATTTTATATGAATCTCAAAAGCTTGCCCTTATATACGGTTTTGGTTTCATAGTGATTCTTTTTCTTTTCTTTCTCTTTTTTAAGGAATATAAAAGGGGTGTTTTAAGGGAATTTATCAATTATGATTTTCTTTTTTTTAATTTATTTCTTCCTTTCATGGGATTTTGGACAGGTTATAGACTCCTTTTTGAGGAATATGAGATTTTCTTTGATGTAATATTCAATAGATTTGTTCCCTTTTTAATTCTTATTCCCCCTTTTTTTTACTCATTGACAAAATTTTTTTACCGAACAAAAAAAGGATATTTTTATTTTCCCCTTATAGTTTCCCTTTTGTTTTCTTATCTTCTTTCTTTTATTCATCTTTTACTTCTTTCCTTTATTTATATAATATATTTTTTAAATAGAATTTTCATAAAAACAAGAAAAGTAAGACCCCTGGAAAATTCCATTGAAGCAACAATTCTTTTTATTTTCGGTTATTCAATTTTTAAAAGGAATGAGTTTTTTTATATTATAGCTCCTGAATTGCTTTTATTTATACTTATTTTTTTCTTCTTTTATGGATTTGCAAGATATTTTTTAATGAAAAGAAGGAAAACTTACGGGTTTATCCTGTTTGTTCTTGGTCTTTTGTTTTTACCTTTTCTTGGATTTGTTAACATATTTTATTATTCCCTTTTAATTTTAACACTTATTTTTGCGGCCTTTTTTTATTTTATCGGGGCTCCTTCAATTAAAACGGTAGATTTGATTTCCTATTTCTTTATAACACTTTTTTTTATACTCTATTTTCTTCTTTTAACCTCATAGCTAAAAATAAATTTTGATTTTTTTTTAAATTGAATTTATAATTATAAATGGCCTCTTTTCTTCTTTTAATTGGGGGGGCAATCTATATAACCTTTTATTTCATATATGGGAAAACACTTGAGAAGAAGGTAGTTAAGGCGGACCCTGAAAGAGAAACTCCTGCTTTGAGACTAAAAGATGGTGTTGATTTTGTTCCTGCTCCGCCTCTTGTTTTATTTGGTCACCACTTTGCATCAATAGCAGGTGTTGGTCCTATTGTTGGTCCTGCAATTGCTATGATATGGGGTTATGGATTACCTCTTTTCTGGATATGGGTAGGTAGCATATTTATAGGAAAAATTCATGATTATCTTTCACTTATGGCAAGTGTCAGATATGATGGAAAGTCGATACAGTGGATTGCAGGTAAGTTAATGGGTAAAAGAACTGAGACACTTTTTCAGTATTTTATTCTATTTGTATTAATTCTTGTTCTTGCTGCTTTTTCTGCTGTTTTGTCAAATCTTTTTACAAAGGAACCAGAAGTTGCAACCTCCTTCTTTCTCGTTACTTTACTTGCAATATTCTTAGGTTATTTACTTAAACTTACATCAGGAAACTATGTACTTGTAACAATAATTGGTATTATTTTAATGCCCCTTATTTTTTATACTTCTTTTCTTTTTCCCATTTCTCTTTCCTATAAAACATGGCTTTTTATTCTTAGTGTTTATACAGTTATAGCTGCTTCCCTGCCTGTCTGGATTTTACTCCAGCCCAGGGATTATATTAATGCCTGGTTCTTGTGGTTAGGTCTTTTACTTGGGATAATAGGGATACTGTTTTCCTTTTCTAAACTCAAATTTCCTTTTTTCACAGGGTTTTCACCCCTTGCTATAGAGGGAAGACCCACACCCTTCTGGCCTGCAATCCCTCTTGTAATTGCCTGTGGTTCACTTTCAGGATTCCACTCTCTTGTATGTTCCGGAACATCAAGTAAACAGCTTGATAAGGAGACTTCAGGTTTATTTGTTGGAGCAGGTTCTATGTTCACAGAAGGAATACTTGCAACAGTTGTTGTTCTTGTTATAGGTCTTTTTGGCATTAAGATACTGGGTGATATAGATGTGGGGAAGGATTATTTAGTTGAAATAAAAAAAGTTGGTGGTCCTATTGGTATTTTTGCAAAGAGTTATGCTAAAACTATTTCAATCCTTTTTAAATTTATTCCTGAAAAGATAATTGTTATTTTTGCTTCTTTATGGGTTTCAACCTTTGCCCTTACAACACTTGATACCTGTGGAAGAATAGGAAGGTTTGTTTTAAAAGAACTTTTGGACCCTCTTTTTGCAAAAAAAACTAATTTAATGAAATTTCAGAATAAATATTTTCTTTCAGCGATACCCGTTATATTCGGGCTCTTTCTTGCTTGGCAGGGAGCCTGGTCCCTTTTATGGCCTGCTTTCGGAGGAGCAAATCAACTTCTTGCATCAATTGCCCTTCTGACAATTTCCTTATGGGTTATAAAGATTTTGAAAACAAAAGGGGTTCTCAAATTTTTAATACTTATCCCCTCCCTTTTCCTCTGGTTTACAGTTACAACAGCTCTTTTATGGTATCTTTTTTCCGCTTTACCATTTGTTCCCCTTATAGAAATGAGTATGCTTCAAAAAATTCTTATAGCTTTAATTGTGATTATAATGCTTTATTTAAACCTTTTACTTTTTAGAAATTTTTATAGGGAATTAAAAAGATAGTATATAAAGGGGCTATAGCAATTCACTGCATTTAAATTTTATTATTGCAATTTTGAAATAAAACCCATTAAAATCTTTTGTGTTTAAAAATCTCATCTTTTCAAAGATTGAAAAAGAAATTTATGAAAGGGAAAGGGTTTTCCTTTTGCTTTTTTTCTCACCCTTTCTCGGCATATCTCCTTTCATCCCCTTTTCCCTTTTCACAGAAATTTCTCCTTATCTTATAAAGGAATTTGAAAATAAAAACTTTTTTATCTCAGATGATGTTATGGGAGAGGTTCTCGGATTTTTTGAAATCTCATAATTTTTTCTTTTTTCTGGGGAAAGGAGGAACAGGAAAAACAACCCTTTCAATTCTCCTTGCAAATTTTTTCAAAAAGGATACCCTTCTTTTATCCCTTGACCCTGCTCATAATATTTCAGATTATCTAAATCTTAAAGAAAAGAAGGAAAGGAAAAAATTTAAAAATATAGTTATCTTTGAACCAGATATTGAGAAAAGGCTTTATAAAAAAGCCCTTGAATCAGCAAAAAAAATTGAAGGGATCTCCCCCCTTTATACAATCTTTGAAGATCTGTCTCTTAGAGAAAATTTGAAATTTTTACCTGGTATTGAAGAGGAGGTGTTGATTGAAATAATAATTGAAAGCTTTAATGAAAAGTTTGAAAAAATAATATTTGATATGCCTCCAACTGGTCTTTCTCTGAGATTGATTTCAATGATTTTATTTAGGGAAAGAATGCTTAAATTTCTTTTAAATCAGAGAAAGAAAATAATTGAACTTAGGAAAATAAAAGGTGAAAAAATTGAAGGCGATATTGTATATGAGAAAATAGAAGAAAACTTAAAATTTTATTTGGATTTTTTAGAAAGATTTAAAAAGGAATCCCTTTTCTTTATAGTCTTTAACCCTGATAAAAGTTCTATTCTTGAAGGAGAAAGATTTTTAAAATTTTTGAAAAAGAAAAATTTTAAAATAAAAAAAATATTAAACAGATTGAAGGAAAAAATGGATAAAAATTATGATATTTTTGTTCCTGAACTTGAAAATCCTCTTTCTTTTCTGGAATAATTAATGATGTTGCATTTGCTGAAAATCTCCCCTTTACTTTTTGTATCCTGTGTCTTATGGAATTCAATAAGACCCAGAGTTCCACCCCCTCATGTAATAGATGAGGGTAATGTGCCTTCTGAAATAAAGGTATTGAAAAAGGAAAATGAAAAATTTGTTATTTTTGAACTCTATGCTCCTTCTGCAAGATATGTTACACTTGCAGGTGATTTTAATGCTTGGGGCGGAACTGCTGACGGCCTCTATAACCCAAACATTGATAGAATGTATGATGACGGAACACACGGTGATAAAGTTAAGGGTGACGGAATATGGACAATTATTAAACCCCTTTCTCCAGGAGTATATCAGTATAAATATGTAATTGATGGTGTTAACTGGATTCTTGACCCTTCAAACCCTGAAAAAATACAAAATGGACCCTATGTAAATTCAATTTTAAGAGTAAAATGAAAAAGAGCCTTTTAATTTTTTTGATAGTTTTTATTTCTTGTAAAAAAAAGAAAGAACCCTATTTTGAACTTCCGGGTGATTACTTTCTTTCCAACTACAGCACAATGCAGCTTGTGGGTGATTTTCAGAAGTGGAACCTGAATGATAAAAGTTCCTTTATGAAGCTTGTGAGTGATTATAGATGGGAAATAATTAGGAAATTTCCCTATAAAAAAAACATAATGTTTAAATTTGTCCCTGATCAGAACTGGGACCCCTCTTTTGGAACATCATGGGAGGATGAAAGTTTATATGGTAAAGTTGAACTTGTTTCAGGAGAAGGAACACATATTTCCGCCTCTTTGCCTGAAGATGGCTATTATAAATTTACCTTAATTGAAGATTCCATGTTTTATAGAATTAGTAAGGTTAAAAAAACAGGAACTATTAAAGGAAAAGTGGATTTTGAAGGTGTTTCAAATTCCCCTTATCCTGTTTCAAAAATATATCTTTATTACGAAAATTCTGATACCCTTGTAAGAATCTATACAACTGATTCCCAAAATAATAATTTTGAATTCCTTGATGTTATAGATTCTTCCTTTAAAATAATCGCCACATCGCAGGGGTATAATCCTGAAACAAATTTCATATCCCTCAATTATGGGGATATAAAGAATATCAATTTCTCGCTAAGAAAGGGAAATTTCAGAGAACCTATAAATATAGATGGTGTAAATGATTTTTTACCAGAGGACCTTGTTGGAGTTGACCCTAAGGGTGATATTAATGAGCCCAATCTTGATTTAGATTCTCTTTGGGCTGTTCATATAGGTGATAAGTGGTTTATAGGATTTAATGTTCATTGTGGTAGTAACTATGAACTTGCTTTTGGAATTTATATTTTTACAGATTCAATTTCTCCTTCAGGGGCAACTAATGACCCTTGGGGAAGGTCCGTTGCAGCAGGTGATAGTGCAAATCCCTTTTATCCTAAATATGTCCTTTATGTTTGGCACCCTAATACAGATATTCTGGGAGATGCTCAACTCTGTATATGGAATGGAAATTCCTGGGATTATCGCATTTTGAAGGATATAGGTGGTGAGCAGGGGTATTCCTCATCTAAGTTTCTTGAGTTTTCAATTCCTGATCCTGTTCTTTCAAATCCTGATTCAATTTTTATTGAAGTTTTTACAACAGGAGGAGAAAATACTCATGCCCAGGATACTTCACCAGAAGATCCAAATGTTGATTTTCCTTCACCTGACTGGTCAAATAAAAGCACCTATCTCTCTGCTTTTGTTAAGGTTATCAAAAAATACTGATTTATGAGACACTCAATTACAGTTGGTATTTCTTTTGGTATGACTTCGGGTATCATCACAACCATGGGTTTGATGGTTGGACTTTCATCAGGCACAAATTCAAGAATTGCTGTTATAGGTGGGATTCTTACAATTGCAATTGCAGACGCCTTTTCCGATGCTCTTGGAATACATATATCAGAGGAGTCGGAAAATGTTCATACAAGTAAAGAAATATGGGTTTCAACAGCTTTTACCTTTTTTGCCAAATTCTTTTTTGCTTCTACCTTTATTTTTCCTATTTTATTTTTGAAACTTGGGATTGCAATTATTGTAAACATTATCTGGGGATTTCTTGTTCTTGGAATTGCAAGTTTTGTGATGGCAAAATCCCAAGATGAAAATCCCTTTAAAGTTGTATCAGAACATCTCTTGGTAGCAATTATTGTTATAGTTCTTTCACACTATGTAGGTAATTTAATTTCCCGTTATTTTACTTGAAAAATTAAGTGGTTTTTTATTATAATTAAACTTCGAAAGGAGGCAAAAATGGCTGGAAGATGTGAAATATGTGGTAAAGGTCCTATTATGGGAAGGCAGATCTCCCATTCCCATAGGGTATCACCAAGGAAATTTAAGGTAAATTTGCACACAAAAAGGGCGATTATTGATGGAGTTAAAAGAAAAGTAAGAGTGTGCACAAAATGTTTGAGAAAGTTAAAAACAGTATAGGAAGTCTTTGAAGTCTCTTTTTTATTTAATCAAAAAGGACATAATACTTGAATTCAGGACAAAGGAAATTATTATTCCCTATTTACTTTTTTCCTTTTTATTACTCTTTCTTTTAAGTTTTGGTCTTGAAAGAATTGAAAATATAAGGCTTTTTTCCTTTTTTTATTTTTTATCCTTCATCTTTGCAGGAATGATAGGATTTGAGAGGAATATATCCCTTGAATTTGAATCAGGGGGAATCTATTTTCTTTTAACCTTTCCAATTAAAAGAGAGCTCATATTTATATCAAAAACAATTTCAATGTTTCTTTTTCAAACAGTATCAGGATTAATCCTTATGATTATATTTTCTATTTTTTTGAATATAAGTTTTCCTCCCCTTTTCCCCTTCCTTCTAATTCTTATTCTTTTTTCCTTTGGTTTTTCAATTCTTGGAACCTTGCTTTCCTTTCTCACATTTTCATCAAGAGCAAAGGAGTTTTTACTCCCTATACTCCTTATTCCACTTTTTATTCCACCTTTAATTGCAGGGACAAAAGTCTTGACTCTTCTCTTTGAGGAAGGAATATTTAAAATGAATTACCTTTATTTTTTGGTATTTTTTGATACTCTTTATTTTTTTGTCTCAGACCTTTTGTTTGAATATGTGATACTGGAATGAAAAACTTAAAGGGTGTAAAGAGTATGACCGGTGTGAGTACTGCAAGAGGGAAAGAAGATAGAATTTCGTGCAGGGTTGAGATTGTATCTCTTAATTCAAAGGGTTCAGAGCTGAAAGTTATGATTTTCCCTGAAATCTCAGGTCTTGAGACAAAGGTTAGAGAATTTTTAAGAAAATACCTTAAGGATGGTAAATTTATTGTAAAGATAAGTTTTCCTGATACAGGTGTAAAGTTTAAACTTAATAGAAAACTGCTTGAAGATTTAAATTTAGGAAAACAAAAGGATTTTACTTTTATTATTGACCCCTTTAAAGTTCCAGGACTTATTGAGTTTATTTATCCTGAGAAGAAGATGTTTAAACTATTAAGAAAAGTTCTCAAAAAGGCAATTGAGTCTCTTGAGGAAAAGAGAATAAGAGAGGGGAGAGAGATTAAAGGGGCGATAGAATTTGAGCTTGATAGAATAAAAAAACTTTTGAAAAACATAAGAGCAGAAGGTATCAATGAGGAGATTGTGAGGATTTATTCCCATTTGAAGGCAATTAGAAATATCCTAAGAAATAAAAAAGGACCATGGGGCAGGCTAATTGATTTTTACGGACAGGAAATTTTGAGAGAGGCAAACACAATAACTCAGAAAACGGATGTTATTGAAATAATTAATTCTGCAATAAGAGTGAAAGAAGGAGCTGATAATATAAGAGAACTTTCAAGGAATCTTGTTTAAGAATACCTCCTTTTATTCCTATCTTATAAGGTTAATAGGTTCTAAGGAAACAAAAGAATTTTTTGAGGCAGTAAAAGAGGAATTTCCGAAGATAATCCGGATCAACCCTTTAAAAACAAATAAGGAATTTGTAAAGCAGAGATTAACTAAGGGGGGTTTTATTTTAAAAGAAAATCCTTTATGGGAAAATTCCTTTGAGGTTATATATGAACCCTATGAAATCGGTAAGACCTTAGAACATTATGCAGGACTTTTCTATGTGCAGGAAAAATCATCCCTCTTACCTGTTAAAATTCTGGACCCCAAACCAGGTGAGATTGTTCTTGATATTGCATCTGCTCCAGGCTCAAAGGCAACCCAGATGGGGGAGGTTATGGAAAGCAAAGGAATTTTGGTATGTAATGATATTCACCTTCCGAGAGTAAAGGCTCTTACCCATAATCTTGACAGAATTGGTCTTATAAATACTGCTGTTACAATGCTTGACGGTGCAATATTTGGTGAACTTTATTATGAAAAATTTGATAGGGTTCTTGTTGATGCTCCCTGTTCGAGTATGGGAACAGTCCATAAGGCAAAGGAAGTTCTTTCCTGGTGGAATGAAAGGGAGATAAACTGGTTTAAAATGATTCAGAAAAAGCTTGTTATCTCGGGTTTGAAGGCACTTAAGATAGGAGGAATACTTGTTTATTCAACATGTACTCTCACTGTGGAAGAAAATGAGGAGCTCATTGATGAAATAATAAATGATTATCCTGTTGAGCTTTTGGAAATAGAGAATCTGAATATAAATGAAGAAAGGGGAATTACAGAATATATGGGTAAAAAATTTTCAAAGGAGATTGAAAAAGCAATAAGAATATGGCCACATAAGTCAAATATGGAAGGTTTTTTTATTGTTAAAATGAAAAAAACAGGAAGTATAAAAAGAAAAAGGGAAGTTTATCTTAAGAAGGAATACAGAAAAATTCTGAAAAGGGATGGTTCGGAAATAATAAGGTTTTTAAATTATCTTAAAAATTACTTTGGTATTGATGAAAGAATTTTTGATGATAAAATTTTCAAAATTTCAAAGGGTATATGGCTTCTTTCAAAAGAAATGCAGGATTTTGATATTCCGCATTCTTTCAGAGAAGGTTTAAGAATAGCAAGATTCTATAAGAATGAGTATAAATTAACAACAAATGCCTCTCAGATTCTTTTTCCCCATGTAAAGAAAAATATTTATGAGATAAAAAACAGAGAGGATGCTTTAAAGATTTTAAAGGGAGGTGATATTAAAGTGGATATAGGTGAAAAGGATGGATTTAAAATTCTTCTCTATGATGGAATATGTCTGGGAATGGGGGTAAAAAGAAAAGGAAGGCTTAAAAGTCAAATTCCCAAGAGTAGAAGATTTGAGGAGATAATTCTTTGAACTATTCCCATATACCGGGTATCTCTGTTTCACATTTAAAACATTTCCCCTTTTTTAATTTGTTTTGGGTTACAAAGAAAATTTCCCTTTCTATTAATAATTCACCGCATTCAGGACAATAGGTGTTTTCTACTTCAGGGATTCTTACATTCCCTCCATAAACAAACTTGAGCCCTTCCTCAAAACCTATTTCCCTTGCCCTTAAGATTTTTCTTAAAGATGTTCTCTCTCTATCATTCATTTTATAATCAGGATGAAAAGCAGTTACATGCCAGGGGATATTAGGAGATAAAGAGTAGATAAACTTTGCTATATCCCTGAGCTCCTCCTCTGAATCATTGTAGTTGGGAACTAAAAGGGTTACTATCTCAATCCATAATCCTTTCTTATGAATTTTAATTATCCCATCAAGGACCTTATCCAGTATCGCCCCAAGAATTCTGTAATTTTTATTCCTGAAAGATTTTAAATCAACCTTGAATAAATCAAGGACTTCTTCAAGATAATCAAGAGTCTCATCTGTTACATATCCGTTTGATACATAACCTGTTAAAAGCCCCTTTTCTTTTGCAAGCCTAAAAATTTCCCTTGCCCACTCTGTTGTTATCAAAGGTTCATTATAAGAGGAGATAACACTTTTTGATTTTCTTGAAATTGCAATTTCTATAATCTCTTCTGCTTTTATTTTTTCATAATAAAGATATGCTCTTTCATCTTTTAATGCCTGTGAGGTTATCCAGTTTTGACAATAAGGGCAATGGAAATTACAACCAAGCATTCCAAATGTTAGAGCCCTTGAACCTGGTAAAACATGAAAAAAGGGTTTTTTTTCTATAGGGTCAATCTGAAGACCCGAGACATAATTAAAGGGAACAAATAATTTACCACCTCTATTATACCTGACCTTACATATACCTCTCTTGCCCTCAAAAATTACACATCTATGAGCACAGGCAAAACATCTCACCTTTTCATTTTCAATTTTTTCATAAAGCTCCCCCTCTTTCGTAAGCTTATCTATGTCCACATCCTCTCTTTTTAAAATCATAAAAATTTTCCTCTCTTTAAAAGGGGATTTGAACCCTTTTAAATTTGAAAATAAGCCTTTTTCCTATTATAATTATATATTATATACTAAACTAAACATTTAGTTTATATATCAAATGGGTTCAATCCCTTTTTAAAAAATAAGGAGAACCTAATGAATAACTATGGAATAAGATTTAGGAAGGGTGATATTGAAATAGAAATACAGGGTGATAAGGAGTTTGTTGGGCAGAAATTTGAAGAGTTATATTCAAAAGTCTTTTCTGCAATAGTTCCTGTAGAAAAACCCACGAAAGAAGAAGTTAAAAAGAAAGAGGTTTTTTTAGAGCACCTTAAGCCAGAGGATGTTAAAGAGTATATGAAAAAGTTCAGAGTTACTAACAATACACATAAGATGATGGTAGCTGCGATGTATCTTCAGGAAAGGTTAGATAAAAAGTCCTTTACTTTACTTGACCTTAAATCCATATACAAAATAATGAGATGGCAGATTTCAACGAATCCTTCTTCTTTTTTACAAAAATTTAGAGAGAAAAAATACATATATTTGCTTCCTAAGAAAAAGGATGGAAAGCCCCTTTATGTTTTAACTGAGAAAGGAATTAAATTTGCCGAGAGTTTGAAAAAGGGAAGTTAATTTAGCTTTTTATGCTGGAAATTGATGGCTCCTACTTAGAGGGTGGGGGTCAGATATTAAGGATTTCTCTTTTCCTTTCCCTTTTAACTCAAAAACCCTTTCATATTTATAATATAAGAAAGGGAAGACCAAAACCAGGTCTTAAAAATCAGCATTTGCATATAATAAAATGTTTAAAAGAAATTTCAGATATAAAAGTTGAAGGTGATAGAATAAATTCACTTGAACTTTATTTTTTTCCTGGAAAGGTAAAAGGAGGAAAGGTAAAAATTGACTTTCAAACAGCAGGTTCAATTCCCCTTTTTCTTCAAACAATATTTCCTGTTTCACTCTTATCAGAAAAACCCCTTTATCTTGAAATAAAGGGAGGAACAGATGTACCTGGTGCCCCTGTTTTTGATTATTTCAGATACCATGTTGTTCCTATCTTTGAAGATGCTCTTGAAGAATTCTCAGCTTTTGTTGAAAGAAGAGGATATTACCCAAAAGGTGGAGGAGTTGTGAAATTGAAAATGCATGGAAAATTAAAAAAATTTTTTCTTGATTTTGGTGAGGGAAAGCTTGTGAAAATAAAAGGTAAACTCTCAGGTTCTGAGATGCTGAAAGAAAAAAGGGTTCTTGAGAGAATGAGAGATTCTTTTTTAAGAAGGATAGGAGAGTTTAATGTGGGTGTAGAACTGGATCTTAAATATGAGGAATCCTTTTCGCCTGGTTGTACCTTTTTCCTGCAGGGAATTTTTAAGGGAAAAAGGAAACTTGCGGTTGATATTTTATGTAAAAGAGGTGTTCCTGCCGAGAGAATTGGTGAAGAAATAGCAGAAAAATTTACAAATTATCTAAAAAGGGGAGATTCTCCTGATCCAAATCTCTCGGATCATCTTGTTCCTTTTCTTGCCCTATATGGTGGAAGAGTTTTTCAGCCTGAACCAACAAAGCATTTTGAAACAGCAATATGGACATGTAAAAATTTTTTGGATTTTGAAGTTAAACAAAAAGGGAAAGAGTATATTTTTATTCCTCTTTAAAAATTTCTCCCTTTTTTAAATAAAAGACTTTTTTCTTTTTTTCAAAAATATCTGAGTAGGTATGACTTGATACAAAAATTATTTTCCTTTCAATGTTTTCAGTTATGAAATCTTCAAGTATTTTTACACCTCTTTTATCAAGGGAATTAAAGGGTTCATCAAGAAAGAGAAAGAAAGGGTCATGAAGGATTGCCTTTGAAAGTGATATTCTCTGAAGCTGACCCCTTGATAGTTCCTTTACCTTCTTATTCATATAATCGATTGCTTCAAATTTATCTAATAATTCTAAAATCTTTTCCCTTTTAACATCATAGAATTTACTTGCAAATTCTAAATTCTCATAACATGTTAGTTCAGGATAAAGAGAGGGATTGTGTGTTGAAAATCCGATATTTTTCAGAAATTTATCCTCTTTTCCATTTGTTTCTTCATTGAAATAATAGATTTTTCCCTCAGAAGGGAAGAGGATAAATGATAGGATTTTGAAAAGGGTGGTCTTGCCTGAACCGTTATCTCCCAGAAAAAGATATAACCCTTTTTCTTTTATCTCAAAGTTTATGTTTTTTAAGGCATATTCCCTTCTGAATATCTTTTTTAACTTTTCTACTTTGATATAACTTCCCTTTTCTTCCATTTTCCTCTTAATAATATTAGGAAAATCAGAAAAACTGCTATTAATATAAGAGGTGGTATTACTTCTTTAAGTTTTGATTCTCCTATTTTTTTTACTTCAAATTTTAAAACATCACCTGGTCTTAAATTATTTATTGTATAAACATAATAGGTGCCCTGAGGAGTATTTATTTTGCTTTTTACAAGTTTTTTATTAGAAGTTAAACTCATTTCCGGTGGAGTCATTATCAAAAGTTCCTTTAAAAGAAAAGATATTTTCCTTTCGTATTTTATATTCTGGGTGGGGAGATGATATAAAAGGGAGAGGGTTTTTGTTCCAGGTAAAAAGCCCCTCTCATATATAAAAGCATTTGAGTCAATCCTTGCTTCAAAAGGTAATATATCTTGGGTGGAAAGAAGATGGGAAAAATTTGGTGGTAATTCTATTTTAAACTCTTTTAATATAATTTTCTTAAGGGCATTAAAAAAGTTATAAACCTCAATAACCTGAGTCATTTCCCCAGATAAAATAAAGGCAATGTGAGATCTTTGAATAAAAAGGTGATCTGATTGAGAGGTGGTATCATAGACACTTAATAAAATATTTTCATTATCCTCAAATATAGGCTCAGTTCTAAATCGTGTCCCTTTATAATTGGCTGTCAGAATAAATATCCCTTTTTTATCTTTCTTGAAGATGAACTTTCCTTTGTCATCTGTTTTTATAATGTTTGAATCAGTCGGAATAAGCAGGGAGTCAAGTTCGATAACCTGTATGCTGTAGTTCTTTATGGGGATTGAATCCTTGTATAAAAGGGTTCCCTTTAAAATTAATGAAAAAATAAATACTAAAATCATGGTTTTCTTTCTTTTAAATACTCAATAAAAAAAACACCTACCTTTTTTATGGATTCAAGGCTTATCTTTTCCCAAGTGTCCTCCTCTGTATGCCAGTAAGGATAGTCAAAGTCAATTAAAAGCGAGGTTCTGATTCCCTTTTCTAATAAGGGGAGATGATCATCAATTATATAATATTTCACCTCTTTAAACATGAAATTGAAATTTCTCTTTTCTGCAAAGTCAAAAAGGGAAACTGTTAAATCTTTTGCAGATTCGTAGGAATAGCCCTCCATATATATCTCAAGGTTTTTATCACCTATCATATCAAAGATTATTCCATATTTTATTTTGTATCTGTTTTTTTCTGCAAAATGCTTTGAACCGTAAAGGGGCGCTCCCTCACCAAAATCTTCACCATCAAAAAAGACAAACAAGAAGTTTTCTTTAAAATCTTTAAGCATATTTGCAAGATATAAAAGCAAAAGGACACCTGAACCTGAATCATTAGCACCCTCAATCCCAGGCTTTGTATCATAATGGGTTCCAAGAAGTATGAAGTCCTTTTCCCCCTTTTTAAATACAAGGTTATAAAATTTGTATCCATCCTTTTTAAAGGAATCTACCTCAGATTCAAAGCCTATTTTTTTGAATTCTTTTAAAAGGAATGTCCTTAAATCCTTATGAGCCTTGCTCCCAGGGACCCTGGGACCTATTGAAATTAAAAAATTCATGTAAAGGATTAAAAGTGAATCCTTTATCATCTTAAAATATTGAAAGAAGGAGATTTTTGATATCAATTCCAACACAGAATATACCTTTTTGAGGAGGAATTATTGTCCATTTGTCCTTGATTTGAAGTATATCAGTTTTTCTTTTTGTCTTTAAGTCACAAATAAAACCCTCAAAAGGTCTTTCTCTGAATAATAGTTTTATATTTTCTGCCATCTTTGAATATAAATAAAGGTATAAAAGGTTTTCCCTAAGTTCCATAAAAATAAAATTTATGTTACTATTTTTAATTTCAAAAAGTGAAGGCAATTCCTTTTTCATACTTCCCTTAAATATTATTGGAGTGTATTTGAATTTCTGAAATTCCATTAAAGAGAAATCCTTTACTTTTTTGATTTCTATATAGACGCTTTCATTAAAAATCAGTTTTATTTTGCCCTCTTTTATCTTTATTCCTGTTCCTGGTATTGTTTTTATAAAATAGGAGTTTTTACCTTTAAGGATTAGATATCCTGAATAAATTTTTTGGGAATCTAAGGGTACAAAATCAATAAAAGAGGGTTCAAGGGGTAAAAGCTCATTTTCTGAAAAGATATAAAACTCACATGTTTTTATTTTTTTAGTTTTTCCTTTAATTTTTACAATTTCATGATGGGGAATATAAATTACAGAATAGGAAAACTCCTTGTCAGTTATCTTTATAACCGATTCTGTTTTCAAAAAGTTAGATTTAAATATTTCTTCCTCATAAAGACCACCCCTTAATTCTCCCTTTTCTCCTTTCAGTTTTGGTGATAGTATAAGTTCATGAAACCTTATATTTCCTCTTTCATATATCTTGAAATTACCAAAATCCTCCTTTTTGTTCTCTTCATAGAGTTCTGAAAAAGTAAAAGGTTTTGCTTCTGATTTTAAAAGTTTATTTTCTATCACTGTAAAGTAATCAAATTTGTAAGGGGTAACATTGAATATACTGAATCCTTCTTCCTTTTCAATAAATTCTCTTACAAGTGTTTCTCCGTAATTTTTTATTTCTCTTATTTCTTCTTTTATCCTCTCTGTTCCCTCTGAATTAAAGAGGAGATACATATTTTTCCATTTTTCCCTTATAAAGTAATCGGAGATATCAGGATTAAAAGTTTTTATTATAGTGTTTAAGATGTGATGTTTGAAAAGGATACTTTCAAGTTTCTTGAAAAAGGGGAAGTTATCTTTCAATTCAATTTCCTTTTTAAATTCATGGGGTTCTCCCTTTTTTTGTATTCCTGAAAGTATTTCCTCAAGAGAGAAGAACCTTTTTTCTGTGTGAGAAGGAACTGGAAAGGAATTATAAAATACTACCTTTGAATTAGGAGAGGTATTCACAATTTTAATTTTATCTTCTCCTTCTTCTTTTAATATTAAATCCCTTCTTAAATCCACATTTGAAAATAAAAATTCAATTCCAAATCCCTTTAAAAGAGAGGAAAAGCCTTTTGGAATTCTATGTATGGAGGGGATATAAAGGGTATTTTCACCTGAGAAACTTTCTTTTATTTCATCAAAAACAATTTTTAGATTTAAAATTAATGTAAAGGGTTCAAGAAGTAAAAGGGGAATGAAGTAATAAAAGGGATTTATGCCCAGTTTTTTTAATCTTAATGGCAGATTTATTTTTATTTCCTCTTCCCTGTTCTCCTTGTAGAATCTTATAAAAAAGGAGGAATTTCCTCCTGTATAGATATACCGGATTTTATCCCTTTCCATCTCTTTTAATGCCTTTTCAAATTTTATTCTCCACTCAGGATATGAGATTGAGAAATTTTTATAATAATCAGGTTCAATTGTAAAGATATAAAATTTATCCTCCATTATAACTTCCTTAAAATTCTTTCAACTTTATCCACATATTCAAATTTATCATAGAATTCCATTGGTAAAAATTCAGTTTTTCCCAGGACAAGGTAACCTCCTTTTTTAAGGCTTTTATATAGATTTTCAAAAACCTTTACCTGCTTTTTCTTTATAAAATATATTACAACATTTCTGCATAGAATAAGGTCAAAGGAAGTAAAGGGTGGGTCTTTTATTATATCATGAATTAAAAAAGTTACATTTTTCTTTATATTTTCGGAAATCTTAAATTTACCATCTAACTCATTAAAATAATTTTTTACAATATCTTCGGGTGTTTCCACAAATTTATCTTTTGTATAAATCCCCTCTTTTGCCTTTTCTATAATTTCAGTGTCTATATCTGTAGCGAAAATTTTGTAATTTGGTATATTTTCTTCTTTTAAAAGAATGGCAAGTGAATAGGGTTCTTCTCCCATTGCACATCCTGCGCTCCATATATATACATTTTCTCTTTTTCTTAATTCAGGAAAGATTATTTTCCTTATTTTATCAAAGGTGCTTTTATTTCTAAAAAAATAGGAAACATTTATTCCAATTTCATCTATAAAGTTTTTCCTTTCAATCTCATCTGTTTTCAATTTTTCTATGTATTCTTCAATTGTTTTTGACCTGCTTTTTCTCATCCTAACTCTTATTCTTCTTTCAATGTAACTTTCCCTGTAATATGAAAGATCAATATTAGCCTTTTCCAAAATTATTTTCCTTATAGGTTTTAAATCATACATTGAGGGTTTTCTTAATAATTTCTACATTTCTTTTAGCCTTTTGATTTTCAGGTTCAATTTTTAAAAGCTCTTCAAAATATCTCAAGGCATCCTTGTATTTACCTTCTCTTAAATAAATGTTTCCAAGTCTGAATAGGGCCTCCTTATTTTTTGAGTCAATTGATAGAACCTGTGTATAGATATTTTTACATTCCTCATATCTTCCCTTTTCATACAGAAAATCTCCCAGTGCAAGTTTGTATTTAGCATTTGAGGGTGCAAGTTTCACTGCTTGTCTTAAAAATTCTTCTGCTTCCTTGTATCTTTTTATTGCTCTGTAGGATATTCCAAGCCCATAATTTACTTCAGGATTTTCCTTATCATAACCTTTTAAAATTGAAAGTATTTCAATAGCCTGAAGATATTTTTTCTCCTTGTAGAATTTCTGGGCGAGAAGAATGTAAGGTGTTTTAAAAAATGACCTCTCTTTCATCAGATCCTTTATTATGTTTTCAAAATTTTCTCTTTCTCCTTTCTTTTCATAAAATATTGCCTTATTAAGCAAGAATCTCTCATCTTTAAATCCCTTTTCGTCAAGTTTTTTTATAATTTCCTCTGCTAAGCCCAAGTTCTCTGTCTCTATATGTATATAAAGGATATTGTTTAAAATTTTTGGATTATCAGGGTCCCTTTTAAGAGCCTCTTTTAAAAATTCTTTTGCTTTTTCAAAATCTTTTTTGTATATGGATAAAAGACCGAGATAAAAGTAACCTTCTGCACTATGAGGCATAAGTTCATATAGTCTTTTGAATTCCCTTTCTGCCTCCTCATAAAGTCCTGTTTTCAAAAATGCATATCCCAGATTTATATGTTCAAGAATCTTTACTCTTGATGTCTCTTCTTCCCTTTCTTTTTTTTCCTTTGTTTCTATTACACCTTTAAAAATGAGTTCCCTAAATGTTTCTGCAATCTCAAATAAGTTTCTCCCCGAATGTTCCAAGATTTCCTTTACGGTTCTTTTTCCATCAACAAGTTCAAGAATTTTTCTTTCTTTTTCATCCTTAGGAATGTATGTGTGCTCTTTTAAAATACATATATCATTAAGTGAGGGAACAATTTCCTGAATTTTTCTCCATTCATCAAATGCTCTTGCCGATTCCAGCAAAAGAAAAGAAGGGTCAATTGATATTAGAGGTCTTTCTCTTGGAAATTCATCGGGTTCAAAGTTAAAATATCCATCATCCCATAAGATTGCAGAAGATACAAATTCTTTAACTTCCTTCTCGTATACCTTTTTTATTTCTTCTTCAGGTACTCCAAGTTCAAGGAGTGCGCTTCCAAGGTTTGGTTTGTCTTTTTCAGCAAGGTTTTTTGCCTGTTTTAATTTTTCCTCATCAATGATTCCCTTTGAAAGTAGAATTTCTCCTATTTTTTCTGGCCTGTTTATCATTTTTCCGTAAATTACAATTCCCCCTTTAAAGTAAAGTTCAAGAAAGTCCTCTCCATTTGTAACTGACAATCTTCCTGTTTTTTTACCCATCACCATAAGTTGTACAACATCAGCAAAAGGAACCTCTTTTAAAGAGCCTCTCATGGGTAGTCCTCAAAGATTCTTTCTTCTATTATTTCTATATCAAAAATTTTCTTTTTCTCTCTATAAGTATTGTTTTTTATTTCAGTAACATATATTTTTTCTTCCTTTATTTCCTTTTCCTGGGTTTCTTCTGTTAGAAAGGGAAGATCTTCTATACTTATAGTGTCTTCTTTTTTTTCAATAATTTCATTAATTGTATCAAAAAATTCCTTCAAGTCAAAATATTCTCTTTTAATAATTTCTTTTCTTGCTTTATCCTCTATCTGTATATTTTTCTGCTTCAGTTTTTCAGATAGCATTTTATCAAGAAATTCAGGGTCAGGTTTTTTAAGGGTTTTCTTTTCGGAAATTTCAAACAGTTTTTCTGCATAAGGGATCAATTGAATATCATCTATATTTTTCTTTATTCCTATTATAAACCTTTTCTCTTTTTCTAATTCTCTAAATATTAAAGGGAATATTTTTTCGGCTAAATCTTGAACTTCAAAGAAAATTTCTGCATCGTCTATCACTATAAAATCGTATTCTTCAAAGATATTATTTAATGTTTCTTCATTTTCAAAAAGAATATCAGAAATATCATTGGAATGTAGAAATATTTTTTTATTTGAAGGATAAATATCATAGGCATAAAGAAGATGTGTTGAAAGTCCCCTATGCCCAGGTGCAAATATTAAAATAATTTTCGGTTCCCCCTTTTCTGCCTGTTCTCTTATGAGATTCATAACCTCTCTATTGTATTCTGATTCAATAATATATATTTCAAGTTCTTTCTTTTCTTCTTCAATTTTTTCTTTTTCAGGTTCTTTTTTATACATTTTTTCCTCTATCCACTTTTTAACCTCTTCAGTTCTTTCTGGGTCAAAAAGTGCCTTTTCTATTTCAGGGTTTGTTTCTCCTATTTCTCCATATAATTTCTGATATTCAATTAACCTTCTTACATCACTTATGAATCTTCTATATTCTTCTTTAATAACACTTATATCCTTTTCTCCAATTAATTTTTTGAGTCTATCTGTCTTGAACCCCTTCATTTCCCATATATAAATCTTTTCTTTTAATGCTGTCTTTAGAGCCTCTTCCTCTTTTGCAACGATCTCAAGTTTTTCAAGGCTCTTTTCAATTTCAGGAAGGATATCGGAAAAGAAAAGAATGGGTAAGGTAATCCCTGTTATTTCCTCAATGTCTTCTTCTCTAATTTCTCCCTTTGAAAGGTATCTTAAAAATAACCTGTTTAAATCTCCTTCAATTTCCCTGATATTTTGATAGTTTTTTTTTGCAATTAAGTTTAGAAATCTATTTTCAATCTCCAATCCTTTTTGTTTTATCTTTTCTTTTATTATTTTTTTTCTGTCTTCTTCATCGGGTTTTGAGATCTCAATTATTAGCCCACCTTTAATTCTTGAAATAAAATCCTCTGACAGTCCTTTTAATTTGTTAAAGGGGATTGAAGAGGAAAAAATTATTTCTATTTCATTTGCTATATAATATTCGAAATTCTGAGTAAATTCCTCAATAGTTTCTTTTTCTATTTTTAAAAAGTCTTCAAAATTGTCTATTATTAGGAATCCCTTTTGAAATTCGCTTAATTTCTGAATATTTTTTCCAATTTCTTTTGGAATTAAGTAAAGATAGGGAATATTTTTCTCCCTTAAATTGTGAGCAAAAGCAGAGACAAGATGTGTTTTTCCCATACCTGTGTCAGCGAAGATATAAATGGGATTAAACATAAGGGGATTTTCAAGGGAAGTTTCAAGAGCTCTTTTTGCCATTCTGTTACCCTTATATTCCACAAAATTTTCAAATTTGAATCTGGGATTAAGGATACTCATTTTTTAAAAAGTTCATTTACCTTTTTTGATAATTTTTTTGCTTGAACTTCAACCATACCCAGGATTGTTCTATCATCAAAAAATGTTGTGAGCAAAAGGTCTTCTCCTATTAGAGTATAGTAAATGTTCCAGCTTTCACCTTCCTGAAAAAAAGTCAAAAAATTTTTCTCTCCTATTAGTCTTGCAAGCTCCCTTGTGCTTTGGAAAATACCTGCAAGAAGGGCTGAAATTGCAAGCAGGTTAAAGGGAGTTTTAAATCCAGAGGATACAAGAAGCTGTCCACTAAGTGAAGAGATCATTGAGGAATGCGTATTTGCCCTGTAGGTGAAATCATCAAGTAGTTTTTGCAGAGATACATATTCATCAACACCTAAGATGAGGGTATCCTTATTCACCTTTTATATTATACTTTATATTATGCTCTGAAAGTCTCTTTCATTTCCCCTTTTCAAAGATTAGATGATAGGAGATTGAAAAGAGGAGCAAAGACCATGTTCCTTTTAGATAGGTGTAGGGTCTGAATAGATGGGGAAACTCTGCACCTGCTAATTTAAGAATTAAACCTATAACAAAGGAGAGGACTGCGAGATAAAAGAGAAGTTTTGAAACGCTCATTTTAAAACTCCTTATTTTTAAAAGGGAGTTGAACCCTGTAATATAACTTTATTTTAAATCATTAACTTTAAGGAGGTAAATTTCTCCTTTATTTTTAAAACATCTTTCCTGGATTCAAAATTCCCTTTGGGTCAAAGATATTTTTTATTTTTTTCTGAACTTCATATAAATATGGAGAAATTTCTTTTTTAAATCCTTCTCTTTTTAAAAAACCTATCCCATGTTCTGCTGTTATTGTTCCTTCATATTTCAGAATAATATCCCATATTTTTCTTGAAATTTCTTTTACCATTTCCTCTTCTTCCCTTTTATAACTTAAATTTATATGAATGTTTCCATCACCGAGATGCCCAAAAATATAGGGAATTTTATCATACATCTTGAAGAGTTTTTTTATTTCCCCTATAAATTTTTCTGCTTTTTTTAATTCTATTCCTGCATCTTCTGAATGCACTTTAAATCCCATTCTTTCTGTTTCATAGAATAGATTCTTTCTTATTTCCCATATTTTATCAACTCTCCTTCTATCTATTCCTGCAAATACATTCTCTATTTTTTCTTTCTCTATAAGTTCATATAATCTTTCCACCTGGTATTCAACTTCTCTTTTATTACCATCAAATCCTATGAATAGAAGTGATGATTCTGAGGGAAGAAAATTTTTTATTTTTTCTTTTGTAAGAGAAACTGTTTCCTTATCTATGAATTCAATTATTGAGGGAGATAATTTATTTTTTAAAATTTTTTGAGCAAAGAATAGTAAACTTTCAGTATTTTCAAAACCTATGAGAATAAGAATTTCTTTTTCAGGTGAAGGAATTATCTTAAGGACTATCTTAGTAAATACAGCCAGTAACCCCTCAGAACCACATAAAAGTTTTAAAAGATTAAAACCTGTATTCCATTTTCTTGTTCTCTTTCCTATTATCTCTATTCTTCCATTAGGAAATACACATTCAAGTTGAAGGAGATAATTTGCTGTAACCCCGTATTTAAATGCCTTTGGACCCCCTGCATTTGTTGCGACATTACCTCCTATTGTGGAGGAATCAAGACTTGCAGGGTCAGGAGGGTAAAATAGCTTTTTATCAGATAGATTTTTGTTTATATCCCCTGTTATAACACCGGGCTCAAGCACTACATATTGATTTATTTCATCAATATCTAAAATTTTATTCATTTTTTCAAAAGAAATTACCCCACCTTTCAAGGGAACAGCACCACCTGTAAGACCTGTTCCACCACCTCTCGGGGTTAAAGGTATCTCTTTTTCATAACAGAATTTAAGGAATTCTGAAACTTCATCCGTATTCTGAGGCAAAAATACAAATTCAGGAATTATCCCTTTTAAAGGGGACTCATCCTGTGAATATTTTAAAAGGAGGTCTTTTTCCTCTATTAATTTACTTTTAAAATTTTCTGGAAATTTTACTCTTATTTACACAACCCCTTCTTTAAGGTTCTAAATAACCCTATTTAATCTTTGATACTAATCTTACCATTCCTCTTGAAGATTTAGCCTTTCCTTAGGGTTCTAAATAGTCCTATTTAATCCCTTGTAACTTAAGCCCCATAATTGTGAGTGCTGCTGTTCCAAATATAAGTAAAAGGAAAAATACTATTACAATCGGGATTAAAACAACTACAATTGCTTTTGGCATATCCATTTCATGGACGACCTGTGTAGTTTTAATTGCAACAACAATCTGCCATATACCTGCAAGTGAGCCGAGAAATACTCCTATAAAGGGAATAACGGTTACCCACTGGATTATATCAGCCATTGCAAGGGGTCTAAAATAGGCCATATATTCTCCCTTTCCTCCGAATATCTTTGCTATAATCCAGAGTATTCCAACTGCTATGAAAGCTCCTATAACTGCTGTTATGGGACCTACTATTATACCGGGAAAGAACTTTAAACTGCCTATAGGACCTGCGAGACCTGCCACTGCAACAATTAATACACCCCATCCAAAATATTCAGGCTTTTCAGAAGTTTCCTTTATTGCCTCTTCTTTTAACTGAAGAATTAAAAGAGCCTTTTCAATTATTTTCCCTGGTTCCATTTTTTATCTCCAAATTTTTCAGGATTTGAACCTTTTTAATTTTACAATTTTAACTCAAAATCTATTCTGTTTTCAAGTATATAACCAAGCCTTTGGCACCATGATTTTGTCCTTTGAAGCCCTTACAAGATATTTTATTAAATCATTCCACCATCTATTTGAACAACACAACCAGAGATATAAGATGCCTTATCAGAAGATAAAAAAGAAATCAATTCTGCAACTTCTTCTGGGTTACCAAATCTTTTTAAGGAAATTTGTTCAAGATATTTTTTTCTGATTTCCTCAGGCAATTTTAAAGTCATTGGAGTTTCAATAAATCCTGGTGCAACTGCAATTACTCTTATATTTCTTGAACCAACCTCTTTTGCAAGAGATTTTGTAAAGGCAATAACTCCTGCCTTTGATGCAGAATAATTGCATTGACCTGCATTACCCATTATTCCGACAACTGATGAAAGGTTTATTATAACCCCTGACTTCTGCTTTATCATCATTCCAACAATCTCTTTTGTTAAGAGAAAAATCCCCTTAAGGTTTATATTCATGACAAAATCCCAGTCTTCTTCCTTCATCCTTATCAAAAATGTATCCCTTGTGACCCCTGCATTATTCACAAGAATATCTATCCTTTCTCCCTTAAATTTAATTTCCTGAACAAATTTTGTCACATCTTCTGGTTTTGATATATCTCCTGCAAGATACCATCCTTTATCCCTGATTTTTTCTTCCCAGAAATTTTTAAGTTTGGATTCATTTTTGCCAAAAAGAATAACCTTAGCACCATATTCAACAAATTTAATGGCTGTTGCCCTTCCTATACCCGATGCACCACCTGTTATAATTGCTGTTTTTCCTTCAAGCATAATTTTCTCCTTTTTAAAAGGTAATTATAGCAAAAATTTTATTTGAACTCAATCAGGTTTTTTTCTTTATAATTAACCTTTTATGAAAATATTTTTTTTGATTTTTTCGCTTAATCTTGTAAAAGTAAAGGAAATATCCCTTTTCCCATGGGACTATCCAAAATCTATTTACATTTCTCCTGATAATAAAAGGGTATATGTCTGCAATCTTGAAGGTGAAAATCTGCTTATAATTGACAGAGAAAAAAAAGAAATAATAAAAAGAGTTCCGATGAAAGGAAAGCCAGTTGAACTTGATTTTTCTGAGAGAGGGAAAAAGGTCTGGGTGTCCCTTTTAAGGAAAAATCAGATTGTTGTCTACGATGCACTTGAAGATAAAATTGTTGCAAGGATAAATGTTGGTGAAAAACCTAAAATTGTAAGGATAAGTCCTGATGAAAAATATGCCTTATCTGCAAACTGGGATAGTGAAGATGTGAGTGTTGTTGATGTAAAAAATTATAAGGAAATTAAAAGAATATGGGTTGGAAGACATCCCAGAGGAATAGAGTTTGATAGAGAAAAACCATTAGCCTATGTATGCGTCATGGGGGGAGCAAATATTTCAGTGATTGACCTTGAGAAATTAGAGGTAATCGACAGAATACATACTCCAATAACACCAAGACATATTGTTAAAGATTCCTCCTTTTTTTATGTGAGTTTTAATCTTGCAAATTTGCTCGCAAAGTTTGACTTAAAAGATAAAAAAATTATTAAAAAGGCACCAACAGGTGAAAGACCAAGAACAATAGCCCTTTCTCCTGATTTTAAATATATCTTTGTTGTTAATTACGAGTCAGAAACAATGTGTGTGTTTGAAACAGATTCTTTAAAAAAAATCTCAGAAGTTAAAACCAGCGTTCATCCCATAGGAGTTGATGTTTCAAAGGATGGAAAAGAGGTCTGGGTCAGCAATTATTTTCCAAAATGCTCAATCTGGGTTTATGAGATAAAATAGTAAGATTGAAAATTCTTTTAAAATCCATTATAATTATATAATTAAAACTTAAATAAAACTAACAAAATTAGATTATGAAAACTTTAAGCCCTTCTCTTGAGGATTATCTTGAGGCAATTTATATCTTAAAAGAGAAAAAGGGATTTACAAGGGTTTCTGAAATAGCAAATTTTTTGAAGGTAAAAATGCCTTCTGTGAATTCTGCTTTAAAAATTCTTGTGGGGAAAGGGCTTGTGGTTCATGAAACTTATGGCTATGTCAGTCTTACTGACAAAGGTGAGAAAAGTGCTAAAAAAGTTTATTCAAGGCATCTAATTTTAAAAAGATTTTTAAAAGATGTTCTTGGAGTTGATGAAAAAAAAGCAGAACAAGACGCCTGCAGGATAGAGCATCATATAAGCCAGGAATCCCTTGAAAAACTTTTAAAATACATTAAAAAGGTGATAAACAAAGATGTCGCTATCTCAGGTTAAAAAGGGAAAAGTAAAAATTATGGGATTTCTTGGAGGTAAACATTTTCAAAGAAAAATGTTTGCTCTCGGAATTTTTGTCGGTGATGTGGTTGAGGTAATCGCAAACAATTATCCTGGTCCTGTTATAATCGCCAAAAACAGTTTAAGAATTGCAATAGGTTTTGGGATGGCAACCCAAATTCTTGTAGAAAAGATCCCATAATGAAAAAAGTTGCAATTGCAGGTAATCCGAATTCAGGGAAATCAACGATATTTAACAATCTAACAGGTCTTTCCCAGAAAACAGGAAACTGGCCAGGTGTTACGGTTGAAAAAATGGAAGGCAACTTCACTTATAAGGGAGAAAAATTTTATGTTGTTGATCTTCCAGGAACCTATGGTCTATCCACTTTTACAATTGATGAAAAAATAGCAAGAGATTTTCTGATAAAAGAAAAACCCGATGTTGTAGTAGTTGTGGTTGATTCCTCAAATATTGAAAGACATTTTTATCTTGTAACCGAAATTCTTGAGATGGGTCATAATGTTTTAATTGATTTAAATATGGTAGATCTGGCAGAAGAAAAAGGTTATTTCATTGATGAAGCAATGCTTTCAAAGATTTTAAAGGTCCCTGTTGTTAAAACAATTGCCAATAAAAATATAGGAACAGAGGAATTAAAAGAAGCGATTTATGAAGCTTCAAAAAAAGAAAGAAATGAAGCCTTAAAAATAAATTATGGAAGGGATATCGAAGAATTCATTGAATTTTTGAAGGATAAAGTCAATCTTCCTGAAAATTTTCCTGAAAGGTGGGGATATTTAAAAATATTTTCAAAGGACGAGGAGATATTTGAATTTGTAAAAGATAAAGAAAAGGTAGATGAAAAAATAAAAAGCACAGTTAAATCTCATGGTTTTCCTGACCCGGAGACTTTTATTGTAGAAAAAAAATATGGGTTTATAAAAGGTGTTTTAAAGGAATGTATAAGAGAAGAAAGAAAACTATGGAAAAGGCTTGAAATGAGTGATAAGATCGATAAAGTTGTAACAAATCCCTATGTAGGGATACCTTTATTTTTAATATTTATGTTTATTACTTTTGAAATTGTATTTGGCATTGGTAATCCTCTGGCAGATTTAATAGACAGATTTATAGGTTTTTTAAATGAGAGCCTTAAAATTCTGTTTGCCCGAATATTTCCTGATTTTTTAACATCTCTTTTAACCGATGGTATAATAAGCGGGGTTGGTTCTGTAATTGTTTTTCTGCCCAATATATTCCTGCTTTTCTTTTTAATCTCATTTATGGAAGATTCCGGATATATGGCAAGAGCAGCCTTTGTAATGGACAGGTTTATGCATTACATAGGTCTTCATGGAAAATCATTTATTCCAATGATACTCGGCTTCGGATGCAATGTTCCTGCAATCCTTGCAACAAGAACTCTTGAATCAAAAAAGGATAGAATCATCACAATAATGGTAATACCTTTGATGTCATGTTCTGCAAGACTACCTATTTATATTCTATTTACAGGTGCTTTTTTTAAAAACTATCACGCCTTGATTGTATTTTCTCTTTATATTATAGGAGTTTTTCTTGCTATTCTTGTATCAAAAATTTTAAGCAGGACAATTTTTAAAAAAGAAGAATCCCCTCCTCTTATAATGGAATTGCCACCTTATAGAAAACCCGCAATAAGATGGAGTTTAAAACTTGCCTGGTTCAGGAGTAAACTGTTTCTAAGAAAAGCAGGAACAATAATATTTTCAGCAGTTGTCATTATATGGCTTTTATCATCCCTTCCACCAGGCGTGGAATATGCAAGCAAAGACACAATTTTAGGTAAAATAGGTTCTTTTATTGCACCGATTTTTTCTCCTGCAGGATTTGGGAGATGGGAAATAGCAGTTGCTCTTTTAAGCGGAATTGTTGCAAAGGAGGTGGTAGTCGGAACCTTAGGGGCAATTTTCGGGGAACAGGGATTGATATCATCCCTTCAAAGTATATTTACACCTTTATCCGCCTATGCCTTTTTACTTATGTCTTTAATATATATTCCATGCATTGCAACAATGACAGCGATTAAAAATGAAGCGGGAACAAAATATCTGATAATAACTATTCTTTACACCTTAGCACTGGGCTGGATTCTTGCAGTGATATTTTATCAAACTGCAAATTTGTTAAGTTTTTAAAAAAAGATATAATATCCCGATTAGGAGAGGGTATTTATTCTCAATTTTGGAGGAGGAGAAGAGATAATCAGTATATCATCAGATAAATAGTATTCTTTTTTCATATTTACTCTTGGTTCATCATTTTCTTCAATTATACTTAATTTATCGATAATACATTTTTCTACTTTTGCTCTTTTTTTAATTATAACACCATATTGAAGAATAGAATTTATAATTTCTGCACCTTCCTCAATTATGCAATTTCTTCCTATAACAGAATTTACAATTTTTGCCCTTTTTGATATTCTCACACCTTCTGCAATTAAAGAGTTTTCCACTCTTGCTCCTTTTTCAATATAAAAGGGAGGGTCGCTAAAACTTGCTGTTCTTATAGGCCAATGAGGGTTCCAGAGATTTAAGAAAGGAGGTTTTTTTAGTAAATCCATGTGGGCTTCAAAGTATTCTGAGATTCTTCCTACATCTCTCCAGTAGGATTCAAGTTCTCCTTTTATTTTATTCTGGGAAAAGTCATATAGAAAAACCCTTGAATCTTTGTAAAATTTTGGTATTATATCCCTTCCAAAGTCATGGGTACTTTTTTCATCCTTTGCATCACTTATTAAGACCTCCTCAAGGAATTCTCTTTTAAAAATGTAATTGCCCATTGATGCAAAAATTTTTTTTCCTTTTGATTCTAAAGGGAGGGATTTTGGTTTTTCCCAAAATCCGCATATTCTTAAATTTTCATCATAACAAATTATTCCGTAGTGGGAAATTTTTTCCTCTTCTATTGGAAAACCAGCCACAGTTAAATCTGCATCTTTTTCTAAGTGAAAGTAAAGCATCTGTGATATATCCATTTTATAAACATGATCACCAGCAAAAACAAGAACAATATCAGGATCATAATTGGATACAAGATGAAGATTCTGATAAACCGCATCTGCTGTCCCCTTATACCATTCTTCTTTCACCCACATCTGTGCAGGGGCAATTGTGATAAAGAAGTCTCTACTCCTTAAAGCAGTTCCCAAATTCCATCCCCTTTCAATGTGCTCTGTTAGACTCTGGGCTTTATACTGGGTTAAAATATAAATAGAAAAGAAACCAGAGTTTGTAAGATTTGATAAGGCAAAATCTATAATTCTATATTTTCCAGCAAAAGGAACTGCGGGTTTTGCTCTGAATTTTGTTAAAGGGTAAAGCCTTTCTCCTTTTCCTCCTGCAAGAACAAAGGTTAAAATTCTTAAATTTCCAAAATTCTTCATAGCATCTTTCTGTAAAGTTTTATGTATTCCTCAGCAGAACTTAACCAGGAAAAATCTTTTTTCATACATTTTATTATTAAATCCTCCCATGATTTTTTATCCTCATAATAGAGCTTAATAATCTTATCAAGTTTTTTGAGAAAACTGTCCTTTTCATATTTATCAAAAACAAATCCCCATCCTTCCTCTTCAAAATCCTTTATTGTATCCTTTAAGCCACCTGTCTTATAACCAAAAGGTATTGTTCCATATCTCATTGAAATCATCTGGGTAAGTCCACAGGGTTCAAATCTTGATGGAATTAAAAAAACATCTGAACCAGCATATATCTTTTTTGCAAGCTTTTGGTCAAATTTGGGAATAAATTTAAATTTGTCCTTATACTTTCTTTCTAAATTATTTAATGCATCTTCATACTTTTTCTCTCCTGTTGCAAGCAGAACAAAATCAAGTTCTCTTTTTAAGAATTCGTCCATAACTTCTATTAAAAAGTCAATTCCCTTTTGATAGGTTAATCTTGATACCATTCCAATAAGTAATCTTTCCTTATTTTCAAAGCCAAGGTTTTTCTTTAATTCGATTTTATTTTTTCTTTTTCCCTCTTTAAAATTTTCCAGGTTGAAATTTTCATAAATTTCCTTATCCTTTTCTGGATTGAATTCTTCATAATCAATTCCGTTTAAAATTCCCAAAATTTTTTCCCTTTTGCTTTTCAAAACTTCCTCAAGTCCACAACCGAACTCAGGGGTTAATATCTCCTTTGCGTAGGAAGGGCTCACTGTATTTATGTAATCTGAAAAAATTATACCTCCCTTTAAAAAATTTATCTTATTAAAATGGGAAAGTTTATCAAAGATCTCTTCCTTTAAATTTATTTCCTTTAATATTTCTTTTTCATAAATGCCCTGATACGAAAGATTATGTATACTAAGTAGCACTTTTGTATTTTTATAAAACTCATCATCTTTAAAAATCTCTTTTAGGTAAATGGGTATAAAGGAGGTATGCCAGTCATTTATATGTAAGATATCAGGTTTAAAATTTATTTTCTTAAATAAATCAAGGGAGCAAAAAGAAAAAAAGGCAAATCTTAGATATTGAAGTTCATCTTCACCAGAAGGTGGCACATATATATAATCTCTTCCGTAAAAATCCTCATACTTTAAAAGATAAAATTCAACATCTTTATGTATAATCTTTAGCCACTCTATTTCATAATCCCTTAAATTAAAATTTATCTTATATTTTATTTTTTCCACGGGATTAATTTCTATTTCCCTTTTAAACCTTGAATAAAAAGGAGATAATATAATAATTTGGATTCCTTTGTTTTTAAGGAAAATCGGAAGAGAACCTGCAACATCTGCAAGTCCTCCCACTTTTGAAAAGGGATAAACTTCAGCTGTGAGAAATCCCACCTTCATTTTTGAATTAGTTATTATACATAAAAATATTCAGTTTTTCAATTTCTCATTCCTTGATTTTTTGTTTTGCTTTTATCTTATAATTTTTTTCTTATGAAAAATATAAATCTTTCAATACTCTGGCATATGCACCAGCCCTCTTATCTTTTATTAGAGCCCAAGGGGGAGTATTTTTTCTTCCCCTGGGTTTTTACCCATGGAATAAGGGAATACTATGATATGGGAAGAATTATTCTTGATGCACCAGAAGATGTAAGGGTTTCCTTTAATTTTACCCCTATTCTCTGGTTTCAGATTAAAAAATATCTTGAAAATGTGGAAGATAAATGGCTTTCAATATATAAAAAGGACCCTTCTCATATGGAAGAGGAAGAAAAAATTTTTATTTTGAGAAATTTCTTTTCCTGTAATTATGAGAGGCAAATCTTTCCTCATCCAAGATTTAAATATTTACTTTCAAAAAGAGGGAGTATTTTTGACCTTGAAAAAAAAGTTAGATATTTTTCTAACAGTGAATTAAGAGATATAATGTTTTATTTCATTTTTACAAATGTATCTGAGATTAAAAAAGAGGAAGATAAGGTTCTTAAAGAATTATATGAGAAAAAGGAAAATTACAGTGAAGAGGACAAACTTGAACTCCTTAAAATCTGCTTTGGGATTTTAAAAGATGTTGTAGAAATTTATAAAAAACTTATAAAGGAGAAAAAAATAGAACTTTTAACAACTCCTTTTTCTCATCCAATTCTCCCCCTTATTATAAAAAGTAGTTCTTTTTTAGAATCCTCCCCTCATCTTAGGGATAAATATGTGGAATTTTCTTATCCCCAAGATATTGAACTTCAATTAGATATGGCAATTAAATTTATGAAGGAGGAATTCGGAGTGGAAATAAAGGGAATATGGCCTTCTGAAGGTGGAATCTCTGAGGAAACCCTTAATATTTTTATTAAAAAAGATATTAAATTCACTTTTACAGATGAGGGGATTTTGGAAAAGAGCTTAAATTTATATTTAAGGGGAAGAGATGTTGTAAGGGAAGAACTTTATAGACCTTATGTATATGAAGGGAAAGAGGGAAATATAATGGTATTTTTTAGAGATAGAGAGCTTTCTGATAGAATTGGTTTTGTTTACAAAAATTTAAGTGCAGAAGATGCTGTTAGGGATTTTGTTTCTTATCTCGAAAATTTGAGAAAATTAGGTTCTAATCTTTGGGTTTCTATAATTCTTGATGGTGAAAATCCATGGGTTTATTATGAAAATGGGGGAATTGAATTTTTGAAGAAATTTTATGAAGTTCTTTCTAAAAAAGATTTTGTAAGGTTTTCTTTCTTTGAAGAAGCCCTTTCTTTTGAGAAAAAAGGAACTTTAAGAAGAATACATCCCGGTTCCTGGATAAGAAGTGAATTTACCACATGGATGGGAGATGAGGAGAAAAATGAAGGCTGGATATTTTTAAAAAAAGTGAGAGAGGAATTAGGGGAGAAAATATTTAAAAATGAAAGGGCTCTTTTATCCTTTTTATTTGCTGAGGGAAGCGACTTTTTCTGGTGGTTTGGTTACGATAATCCTACCTTCTATGCCCCAGAATTTGATATTCTTTTTAGAGAACATCTTAAAAATGTTTATAGGAATTTAAACAAGGAATACCCTCTTTTTCTTGAAAAACCAATTAAAAAAATTACGATTAAGCACCTTTTTAAGGAACCCTCTGGTTATGTGTATCCTGTAATTGATGGGAAAATTACAGATTTTTATGAGTGGGCAAATGCAGGAATAATAAATCTTGAAAGAGAAGACAAAAAATTGCTTAAATTTTTATACTTTGGATGGGATAAAGAAGATAATTTTTGTATAAGAATTGACTCTGAAAGGAATTTTAAGGAACTTATAGAAAACCATACAGTAATTCTTGTAATCAAGACAGAGGAGGAAGAAAAAATTTTTAAATTTAATAAGGGAGAAAAAAAAGACATAGAATATAAATTTGATAAAATATTTGAATTTAAAATAAAAATTAAGGGCGAAAAGATTTATATGCTCTTGCTTGTAGAAGATGATAAACCCCTTAGATACCCTGAGTATGGATTTTATTTGATTGAAAAAATAAAGAAAGAAGAGGGGATTATATTATAAAAGGAGGTAAAATATGCCAGAACTTAGATTTGACCCGATTAGAAGGAGATGGTCAATAATTGCTCCTGAAAGAGCATTTAGACCAAAGGATTTTGCTATCGAAAAAGAAAAGATAAATGAAGAAAATAATTGTGACTTTTGCGAAGGAAACGAATCTAAAACCCCAAAAGAGGTTTTCTCAATTAGAAAAGAAGGAACCCCACCTAACTCCCCAGGATGGAGAGTAAGAGTTGTGCCCAACAAATACCCAGCATTACGAGTAGAAGGTGGACTTATAAGAAAAGGGGAAGGAATATTTGATTTTGTCTCCGGAATAGGAGCACACGAGGTAATTATTGAAACCCCTCATCACAAAAAACAACTTCAAGATATGGACCCAAAAGAAGTAGTGGATATTTTAAAAGCCTATAAGGAAAGATATATAGATTTAGCAAAAGATATGAGATTTAGATATATTTTAGTTTTCAAAAACTACGGAAAAGAAGCAGGTGCCTCCCTCTATCATTCCCACTCCCAAATAATAGCAACCCCCATAATCCCTATAGCAGTATCCTTAGAATTAGAAGCCGCAAAAGATTACTATGGAAGAAAAGAAAGATGCATCTTTTGTGATCTTATAGAACAGGAGCTTTCTTATAATAGAAGAATTGTTTATAAATCCGAAAAATTTATTGTATGGTGCCCCTTTGCTTCCTCTTTTCCCTTTGAAACTTGGATATTCCCATTGATCCACAGACACGAATTTATACAGATGGACGAAGAAGAAATAAATGACCTTTCCTTTGTTTTAAAAGATGTTTTAGAAAGAATTAAAATTCTTCTCAAAAACCCTCCCTACAACTTCGTTATCCATACAGCACCAATACCAAGAAAAAGACCAGGAAGATCTCATTACTGGGAAACTCTACCTTATGATTATCACTTCCATATTGAAATAATCCCAAGAATTACCTTAATTGCTGGATTTGAATGGGGATCAGGATTTTATATAAATCCTGTACTCCCAGAAGAAGCTGCAAGATATTTAAGAGAAATAAAATAAAACCGATTTTTATTTAATGTTTTCCCTTTTTACAGATTACGATATTTATCTATTTAAAAAGGGCTGTCATTATAAACTTTATGAAAAACTT
>Ga0197143_1000490_pt1 | contig 43069 bp, 40 predicted proteins | sample GBS70_MetaG_FD_148603 | JGI IMG/M metagenome (GOLD analysis project Ga0197143, IMG submission 148603) | Sediment microbial communities from Great Boiling Springs, Gerlach, Nevada, United States - GBS 70_MetaG | ecosystem: Environmental > Aquatic > Thermal springs > Hot (42-90C) > Sediment... | reverse complement strand
AAGAATCATTCATAGTAACCATTGTCCATTTCACACCAGCTACTTGGAATATTTTAGCAATACGATCTATATGATAAACTCCAGCTTTTGGCTCAGCAGCAAGTGGATACCATATAACTTCAACTCCCTCTATGTCCATAGGCATTCTTAAATTCTTTAATTCATACATCCCCTCTTCTTCTCTCCAAAATAATGTGTCAATATAATCACTCTGAGACATCCAAACCTGATTTAATGTAGCCATAAAGGCTTGATTCATTTCAAACATCCTTTGAGGAACAACCCCTAAGAGAAAACAAAATCTCCTTACCAATCCAATAATAAAGGTAATATCTAAACCAAAAGGACAATATAAACTACAACGATGACATAAATTACATTCAGTAAATGCTATCCTTGCAATATTATATACTAAACTTGGCTCTACTTTCCCTTTTCTTTTCATTAACTCCCAGACAGTCATTTTTACTTTAGCAACTGGTGCATAGGTAGGATCTCTATCATTTGATAAATACCATTGACATGCTTCTGCACAAAGTCCACAATGTATACAAGTTTCTACAATAGCTTTAATTCTTGCAGTTTCTTTTCCAAAAACTGCCTGATACGCCTTTTCTATTTTTTCTGGTGTTAATCTTTTTATTGTCTCATCAAGACCAGGATCTTCTATTTTAGGTCTTACATATTCAGGAAAATAAGGACTTACATATACTTCTTTTTTTTCTGAAACTTCTGGCTTAACTGCCATTATTTATCCCCCCTTATTTTTTACCAATCTTTTGTTTTCCAACTTGCTGCTTGAGAAGCCATCCAAGCTCTTGCAAAGAAGAAGTAATACATATGGGTAAGTCTCGTAAATGGAATGGCTATAAGCATTATCTCCCCAAATAAAATATGAAGATTTAACATAGCCCTGTAAGGTAATAACCATTGATAATGAGCTAAAAACCCTGTCAAAAAGGTAAAAAAACATATAAATACAAAAATGAAATCCGAATAGGTGGTAACAAATCTTACCGTAGGGTTAAATATTCTTCTTCCAATAAAAAATAGGCAACCAATTATTACAAAAATTGTCCAAACATCAGCTACTATATCTGATATGGTCCACCAAGAAATACCCCAAGATTCATACCACAAAGCATTATGAGCATAAAGAAAAATAGGAATAAAAACTATTCCTGTATGAAAAAGAAAAGTAAAAATAGTAAAGTAGGGTCTAAGCCTCCAACTTCTTGAACCAAAAGGAATTAACCAGTGAAGATAAGATTTAATAGCTGCTTTTATGTTAATAAAGGGTAAAACCACTTTTTCTTTTTTAGCCAAGTTTATCAAAGTATAAATTTTATAAATACTTCCTACTATAAAAATTATAAAAGTTACCCATACCATTGGTCCTCTAAGAAAACTATAAAGAGCAACACTTTCTAAAAACTCCATATCTCTTCCCTCTTTATTTATATTTCATTAATAGAAAATACTTTTCTAAGGTATTTCCCATCTTTTATACATCTTACAAGAATTTTAGAACCATCAGGACTAAATACAGGGTCCCATAACCAATCATAAGCTTCTTTACCCACTTTTCCGTCAACTACAACATAATACTTTCCTTCTTTTTCTGCTCTAACAGCTATTTTATCTCCTGTTGGAGAAAATACAGGATCCCATACATTATCAAACCATGCTTCCCAAGAATTACCATCAACTACCACTGTCCATTTATTATTATGTTTTACAACTACAGCTACTTTTTTACTATCTGAGCTAAAGTGAGGGTCTAAAACCATTTGGTTAAATATGTTCTTCCAAGGAACTCCATCTATAGCTACAGTCCATTCTCCTGGAGCTAAAGCAATAACAGCAGCTATTTTCCCCCCATCAGGACTAAATTTTTGTTTCCAAACTTGGAAAAAGTAAGGCCATATAGGATCTCCATTTTTAGCTAAGGTCCATCCCTGTGGTGTTTGAACTGGTGCAACTACATCAGAGCTTTTAGGTACAAATACAGGCTCCCAACAACCCCCAAATTCCTTATCCCAAATTTTACCATCAACTGCTATGGTATATTTAGTGAGATCAGTCATTACACAAACTGCTACATGATTTCCATCATCACTAAACACCCCACCATAAATACTCATAAAAGAATTATCCCAGGGTATGCCATCAACTGCTATGGTATAATTTTTTTCATAAATCCAAAAAATATCTAACTCTCTTCTTGGATTTATCTGAACACGAGAAGCTGTCTTTTGACCGTCAGGACTCATAATTACGTCTCTTACTTCAATAAAGAGATTTTCCCAAGGTTGATCATTAAGGCAAACTCCTTGAGTCATTTCAGGAGTTCTAAAATTAATAGCAATACTTTTGGTGTCAGGACTTAAAGTTAAATTCCATGCCATATCAAAAGTATTTTCCCAACGAGTTTCACCTTTATCTCCTATTATTAAATTCCATTGATAATCTGCATAACCAAGACAAATAGGCTCATTATCTAAATTAAATTTAAGGGAATACATTCTATCAAAAAGTTCTTCCCATGTCTCCCCATTTACACATAAAGTAAATTTGCGAGTTTCAGGTTGAACAATTCCCACAATTTTTTCTCCATCTGGAGAAGGAGTAAGTTCTCTTATGTCAATAAATTTTTCTTTCCATTCATTTATATTTGCAATTACTTTATTCTTGGTCTCCCAATCCCAGCTCTCTCTCATTAAAATTATCCTCCCTCTAAGGATGCTTAGATTTAAATTTTAAATTTTGGTAAAATTCTAAAAAAAGTCAAGAGTATAAAAATCTAAAAAAATCAACATTTTTACAAAATTTTCAAAAAAAAATTTTTTTTGTCTTTTTTTTTAAACTTTTTTACGTTTTTTAATCATATATTTATTTATCAAAAAATTTTTGATAAAATAAAATTTTATCTTTAAGATCTTTTTCTTCCAAAGTTTTTAGCCAATCTTTAAAATGTCCCATAAAATTTGGCTTTCCTTCCTTAATTTCTATAATCCATTCACTTAAAAAAGAAGTTAACAAATTTGTATCTAAAATAACTACCGTAATATTTTTTCTTTTTAGTGTGTTTAGCCAATCTGCAAAATATTTAACATCTTCTAAATGCAAACCTTGTAAAGGAAATTCTAAAAAAAGATAATCAAACTTAACATCACTCAGAAGTTTTCTGGCTATAAAAAGCCTATTTCTCTCTCCTCCAGAGAGTTCTTCAATACTTTGTCCTAACTTTAAATAGGAAAGATTAAGTTCTTTAAGTAGTTGAACTTTTTCTTTTATTTGATAAATGCCACTAAATATAGATAATATCTCCTCTATAGTAAAATCCAAAATTTCTGAAATTTTAAACCCTTTGTAAGTTAAATTTAATACTTCAGAATTTAAACGTTTACCAAAACATTCCTCACAAATAGAGCTCAGTTTCAAATTTTCTGTGTCCCAGATTTTTTTCCCTTTACCTTTACAACCTGGACAAACCCCCTCCTTAGTATAAAAACTGAAGTTCTTTTGAGTTAATCCTTTTATTCTCGCAGAAGGAAGCTTAATTAATAATTCTCTTAAATCATCCCAAATACCTGTATAACTTATTATAAGGTCATCTCTCCCTTTAAGCTCTTTTACCTCAATTTTTAAAATTTTTCTTTCTTTTTTCAAACTTTCATAAAGCTTTTCAAAAAATAGCGTTTTTTGGCTACCTGTTTTTCCATAAATTAAATTGATACCATTTTTTAACAAGTTTATTTTCTGTTCCTTTACAAAGACCTCAATCAGTTCTTTTTCTTTAGAAATAAAGGATAACTCTCTAAGTTTTCTTTTTCCTTTTAAATATTGAGAAGTTAGAGTATCAGATCTTTCTAAAAACTTTTCTTTAAAATCTGCTTTTATTAAATACCCTCCCTTTTCTCCTCCTTCTGGACCAAGTTCTATTATATAATCAGCATTTTCAATAATATATGGATCATGCTCTATTAAGATTACTGAATTATCATTGCGTATTATATCTCTTAAAAGGGTGAGAAGTTTTTTCTTCTTCTCTATATCTAACCCAAGTGTTGGCTCATCTAATATATAAAGAACTTTGTTTAAATTGATACCAAAAATAAGGAGTAATTCTAAAAGTTTTTTTTCTCCAACAGAAAGATTAAAAACTGGAGTTGAAAGTTTTAAATAATCTATTTCTAAAAATAAGGCTTTTTCTAACTTAAAAAGGATAGACTCAAACCAAGATTTTAACCCCTTAGGAATACTTAGTTCCTTTAAAATATAATAAAATTCCTTTATAGATAAATTAAGCCATTCTTTTATAGTTTTTCTTAAAAGTTTACTTTCCAATATTGTAGAAGTTATTTTTAATCCCTTGCAATCTTCACAAACTTCTTTACCTTTATATCCATATCCTTTACAAGACTTACATTTTATCCATTCTGTTAAAAGCTGGGTTCCACATTTTAAACAAAGGGGTTTAAGATTAAAAAAATACTCCTCCCCCTCTAAAAACTTAAGAATTATTCTTCCTTGATTTAAACTTTGACTTATTCTTAAATTCTCTAAAAATCTTTCTGTAGAACCCCTTTCTTTTATCATCCTATCAAGCAAAAGATACACTCTTTCAAATTTAGCTGGAATACCTTTTTCAGAAAGATCAAGTTCTTTATCATTAATTATATATTTTGTATATCCCTGAGAAACCAAAAATTCCAAAGCTTTAGGTGTGCTTTCTGGAAGAGGTAAAAGAAAGTAAAATTTTTCTCCTTCCTTTAAATTTTGATACCATTTTATAATTTTATTAAGATTGGTAACTTTGTTAAATTCTCCGCAAGCGGGACATTTATATTCTCCAAATTCTTCAAAAAGTAACCTTAAAGCTTGATATAAGGAGAGGAATTCTCCTACCCTTTTGTAAGGATACCAATATTTAACTCCCTGAGCCATTGCTACAATAGGTGGTATAGGAGAAATAAACTTAGCTGAAGTAATATTTAAACTGACTTCTTGAGAATAGTTTAATATTTGAAAAAGCTTGCTTTTACCTTCTTCAGCTATAGTATCAATTGCTAAGGAACTTTTTCCAGATCCAGAAGGACCAGTTATAACTACTAAAGAATTAAGAGGAATTTTTAAGTCAATGCCTTTTAAATTATGAGTATAAACTTCTTTGAGTTCTAAATATGGCAAGGTTATTTTTTAAGATGGGTTTCTTAAATTTTTTAGCCAAGCTATAAATTCTTCATAAGTTAAAGTGTTTAAAATGTCTTTTTTCTCACACCAACCTCTTCTTGCAACTGCTATGCCAAGGGGTAAATAATTTATCTGATCTATAAAATGTGCATCAGTTCCTATAATCAGAGGTATACCTCTTTCTTTAGCTGCTCTTGCATTTATATCATCTAAATCAAGTCTTTTATAATAAGCATTTATTTCTAAAGCTTTACCATATTCACTTGCTACTTCTAAAATTTTAGGCATATTTACTGCATAGGGTTCTCTTTCTCCTATAACTCTTCCTGTAGGGTGGGCAATAGCATGAACTAAAGGGTGTTTTAAAGCTGAAATTATTCTGTTGGTGATTTGTTCTTCTGTTTGTTGAAATCCTGTATGGATAGCTGCGATAACAAAATCTATTTCTGCTAACACCTCATCAGGATAATCTAAGGTTCCATCAGAAAGAATATCAACTTCAGCTCCAAAAATTAATTTAACTTTTGAAGATCTTTTATTTAATTCTTCTATATGCTTCTTTTTTTTGAAAAGATCTTCAACAGAAACACCACCTGCCACTTTTAATCCTTGAGAATGGTCACATATTGCTATCCAGGAAAGACCCAATTTTTCAGCTTTGACTATTATCTCTTCTAAACTTGCAGTCCCGTCACTGTATTTAGAATGTACATGAGCATCACCCAAAATTTCATTGTATTCAACTATCTTGGGTAACTTCCCTTGTAAAGCTGCTTCTATTTCTCCTCTATCTTCTCTTAACTCCGGAGGAATAAAAGGAAGTCCTATAGAGGCATAAACTTCTTCTTCAGTTTTTCCTGCAATTTTTTCTTCACCTTTAAACACTCCGTATTCATTTATTTTTAATCCCTTTTCCAAAGCAAGTTCTCTAACTCTTATATTATGAGTTTTTGAACCTGTAAAATAGGCAAGTGCTGCACCCCAAGAATCTGGCTCAACTACTCTTATATCCATTTGGATACCTGTTCTAAGCCTTACACTGGTTTTAGTTTCTCCAAAAGCTATTACTTCCTCAACTAAGGGAAGTTCAGTAACTTTTTTCATTACTTTTTCTGGCTGAACAGAAGTAATAAGAATATCTATATCTTTTACCGTTTCTTTTCTTCTTCTTATACTTCCTGCTACAGCAATATTTTCAACAGGACTTTCTCTCTTAAGAGTTTCTATAATTTCTTCAGCTAAGAGTAAAACCTCTCCAAGAGGTCTTCTTCCCCTTTTTTCTCTAAAAAGGGTTATACCTTTTAAAATATTTTCCTCTGTCTTCCAACCAAAACCAGGTAATTTTGCTATTTTGTGTTCTTTACAAGCTTTTTCTAATTCTTCTATATTGGTAATCCCCAATTTTTCGTAGAGAACCTTTACTTTTTTGGGACCAAGACTTGGGATTTCTAAGAAGTCTAATAATACCAATGGAATTTCTTTTTTTAATTCTTCATAAATTGGAAGAGTTCCTGTTCTTAAAACTTCCTTTATTTTTCCTGCTAAATCTGCACCAATCCCAGGTAGCTTTTCCAATTTCCCTTGTTTTGCTAATTCTTCTATATCTGTAGTAAGCGCTTCAATTGTTTGAGCTGCTTTTTGATAAGCTCTTATTCTGTAAGGATTATCCCCTCTTATTTCTAAAAGTGCTGCTACTTTGTTAAAAATCTCTGCTACTTCCTTATTTTTCATTTTAAACTTAAATTTTAAAAGCTTTTTCAGACTTTACAAGATTTAATAAAATGGACTTATTAAATAAATTTATTATATTTTCTTTGATTTTCTAAAATTTTCAAAGATTTTCTCTCGTTTTAAAATTTGACTTTTAGAAATTTTATGTTATTTTACTTAAAAATTTTCCTCTTTAAATGAAAAAAATGAAAAAACTTTTATTTATTTTTATCGTTTTTTTTCTATTTTTAATTTTTGTTAATTTTAATTTATGTAAAGCAACCACATATGATGTTTATCCAGAAATCAATGCTATTTGTGCTGTAGCTATTGACGGAAAAACAGGAAAAATTCTTTATGCTAAAAATCCTCATTTAAAATTTCCTCCAGCAAGTACTGCAAAATTGGTAACTGCAATGGTAGTTCTTGATCATCTCTCCTTATCTGAGAAGATAAAAATATCTAAAAATGCAGAACAAATACCAAGTGCATCTCCTAAATTATATGAAGATGAAGTTTATACGGTAAAAGATCTTCTTTATCTTATGCTTATGAAATCCTCTAATCAGGCAGCAGTAGCTCTTGCTGAAGCTGTAGCTGGATCAGAGGAAAACTTTTCTATGTTTATGAATAGAAAGGTCTATAGTTTAGGGCTTAAAAACTCTCACTTTGTCACAGCTTCAGGATTACCTGCTCCAAATCAGTATACAACTCCTTATGAACTAGCTATTATATTTTATGAAGCTTTAAAATATCCTTTAATTAAAGAAATTATAAGTACTCCGGTTAAAATAATAACTTCTGAAACAGGGAGAACTCTAATAATTAAAAATACAAATAAACTTTTGGATAATTCTGAATCAGAAATTAATATTATCGGTGGAAAAACAGGTTTTACCAGAGCATCCAAACATTGTTTAGTAAATGGAGCTTACGTTGAGGATAAATTAATTATAACCTCAGTATTAGGTTCCCCCAACAGAGAGTCTCTTTGGCAAGATTCTAAAAATCTTATAAATTTCGCTAAGATGGTTTTAGATCACAAAATATCCCCTATATATATTACCACGGTAGTAAATACCGGTGTTTTAGTAAATAGGAATTTCAAAAACTCTCAATCAAAAATTTACAAGAAGTCTAAATCAGGATATAATAAATACACTAAAAAGAAAGGCTCTAAAAAAATGTTGGTTAAGAAGAAGGGTTCTAAAAAGGTGTTGGTTAAGTCTAAAAAATCTTCCATAGCAAAAAATATCAAAATTAAAAATACCAGATCTTAAAAGTAAATTGAGGTTTAACTTATGCATATTGCAGTAATTGGTGCAGGATATGTAGGTTTAGTCTCAGGGGCTTGTCTTGCAGATTTTGGAATGAAAGTTATTTGCGTAGATAAGGAAGTAGAGAAAATTGAAAAATTAAAAAAAGGAGAAGTACCCTTTTATGAACCAGGTTTAGAAGAATTAATTAAAAAGAATATTAAAGCTGAAAGGCTTTATTTTACAACTAATCTTGAATCCGCAGTAAAAAATTCTTTGGTAATTTTTATTTGTGTAGGAACTCCTTCAAGTTCTGATGGATCAGCTGATTTGACTCAGATTAAAGAGGTAGCTCTTTCTTTAGCAGAAGTAATAGACGAATACAAAGTAATTGTTACCAAAAGTACTGTTCCTGTAGGGACAAATCGTTGGATAAAATCCTTAATTGATGCTAATAAAAAAAGTGATGTAGCAGTTGATGTAATTTCTAATCCAGAATTTTTGAGAGAAGGAGCTGCTATTGAAGATTTTATGCATCCAGATAGAGTTATAATAGGTGGAGAAAGTGCTTATGCCATTGCTATTATTAAAGACATTTATCGTCCTCTTTACTTAGCTGAAACACCCTTTATTATTACTAATCTTGAAACAGCAGAACTTATTAAATATGCATCAAATGCCTTTTTAGCAACTAAAATTACTTTTATAAATGAGATAGCTAATTTTTGTGAGAAGGTGGGAGCTGATGTAACAATAGTTGCTAAGGGTATGGGGCTTGATCCAAGGATCGGAATTAAATTCTTAAATCCAGGTCCAGGATTTGGAGGTTCCTGCTTTCCAAAAGACGTTAAAGCTCTCGTACACCACGGAAAGTCTATAAGTTCTCCTTTTAAAATTTTAGAAACTGTTCTTGAAGTTAATGAGAAACAAAAATTAAGAGCCATTGAAAAGCTGGAAACCTTTTTAAAAGATCTTTCAGGAAAAACTATAGCTATTTTTGGTCTATCCTTTAAACCTAATACAAGCGATGTTAGAGAAAGCCCTGCTTTAGTTATAGTTCCTGCATTAATAAAAAGAGGTGCTAAAGTTAAAGTTTATGATCCTGTAGCAATGGATGAATTTAAAAAGACTATAGGAGATTTAAACGTAGAATATTCAAGCACTCCTTTAGAGTGTGCTAAAGATTCAGATGCTATAGTAATTCTTACAGAATGGAATGAATTCCGCTTCCTTGATTTATCTTATATTAGAAAAGTTATGAGAAACCCAATTCTTATAGATATGAGAAACATATATGAACCTTCTATAGTAAAAAAACTTGGTTTTAGTTATTCAGGAATAGGAAGAGCTTAAAATTCTTGCAAAAAGGGGTTGTTTTCCTTTTCCTCTCCTATAGTTGAAGTTGGCTTAGCTCCGTAGTCATGCCCTGGATAGATTTTGGTATCATCAGGAAGAATTAGAAGTTTCTTTTGAATTGACTCAATCATTTGAAAATAATTTCCTCCGGGAAGATCTGCTCTTCCTACAGCCTCTACAAAAAGAGTATCTCCTGTAAAAAGAATTTTATGTTTTTCATTATAAAAACAGCTTGAACCAGGAGAATGCCCAGGTGTGTGAATTATTCTTAAATATTCTTTCCCGAATTCAATTACCTCTCCTTCTTCAAAAACTTTATCTGCTTTTGGGTTCTCAGTGAAACCCCAAGATCTAAACATAGAAAAATTGAGAGGATCTTTAAAAAACTCTTCATCTAACTTGTGCACTAAATAGGGAGCTTTCAATTCTCTTTTTAGATACTCAACGCCAGCTACATGATCAGCATGGGCATGAGTTCCTAAAATAGCCACTACTTTTACACCAAGTTCTTTAACTTTTTCAATAATTCTTGGATCCGCATCTCCTGGATCAATAATTACCCCCTCTTTAGTTTCTGGAGAGTATACTATATAACAACAAACCTCTAAAGGACCAACTATTAATTTTTCTATTTTCATTCTTTACTCCTCTGAGGTAATTTTTCTAAAATCTTTTTTACTGTTTCTTCAATATCCAATTTATCAGTATCTATTCTAAAATGAGAAAATTTTTCATACAAAGGCATTCTTTCTTTTAAAACCTCAATTATCTCTTTTTCTAAATCTAAATTTTTAAGAGCTGGTCTTTGAGAAAAAGTTTTTTTATCTTTTTTCATCCTTTTTAATATAACCTCAGGTGAAGAATATAACCATACAACTAAACTATTTTTTGAAAGATTTCCCATTTCTTCTTGATGAAGTATACTTCCTCCTCCCAAAGCAATTACTATTTTTTTTAATTCCTTAAGTCTTTTCATTTCTTCTTTTTCTATTTTTCTAAAATAGTCCCAACCCTTTTCTTCTACCAGTTCTTTAATAGTTTTTCCTAATTTTTTTTGTATTTCTTTATCAAGATCTAAAAATTTCCAGTCTAAAACTTTTGCCAGCTTTTTCCCAATAGTAGTCTTTCCTACACATCTAAAACCAATTAATACAATTCTATCCATAGAGTCTTTCTATATAATTCCAAAATTCTGGAAAAGACTTAGCTACACATTCTGGATTTTCTATTTTTATACCTTCCTTTTTTAAACCTAAAATAGTAAAAGACATAGCAATACGATGATCATCATAGCTATTAATTATAGTAGATTTAAATTTTTTAGTTCCTTCAATTATGGCTCCATCTGGTAACTCTTCTACTTTAACTCCAATTTTTCTCAATTCTGTAACCATTGCCTTAATACGATCAGTTTCTTTATAACGTAAATGAGGAGCTCCTCTAAGAATTGTTTTTCCTTCTGCAATAGCTCCTAAAATACATAAAGTAGGGAATAGATCTGGGGTATCACTAAGATCTATCTCAATTCCCTTAGGGGCCCCTTCAAAACTTACTTTTACTCCTAAAGGATTTAGGATTTCCATTTTTGCTCCCATTTTTTTTATATATTCCAAAAATTTTACATCTCCTTGTTTGGAAAAGGCATTATAGTTTTCAATTATGATTTCGCCTCTTCCTAAAACAAGAGGAATGGCTAAAAAATAAGAGGCTGTTGAGGCATCTGCCTCAACTTCATAAGATGTAGGTCTATAAAAAGAAGGAAATACCTTAAATTTATTTTTAGAAAATTCTACTTCTACCCCATAAGTTTTCATTACTTCATTTGTAAGCTCTATATAAGCCTTAGAAAGAAGCTCCCCTTCAATAAAAATTTCTAAACCATTAGGTAAATAAGGTGCTATAAGAAGAAGTGCAGAAATAAACTGACTGCTTATATTACCGGGAAGACTTATTTTTTGAGAAACAAGTTTCCCCTCCTTAACCCTTACTGGTAAAAATCCCTCTTTTTCAAGACATTCAATATGAGCGGAGAGTTTTCTTAAACTTTCAATTAAAGGACCCATGGGTCTTTCGTGAAGTCTCGGTTTACCATAAACTTCTACATAGGACCCTTTACCTAAGGAAGCTAAAGCTAAAAAAAATCTTGCACCAGTACCATTATTTCCTAAATATATCTTTTTTTCTGAAAGAAAAGGAGGAAACCTTCCTTCAACCTCCCAAATATTTTCCCTTTCTTTTATATTTACTCCAACAGCTTCTAAAGCTTCTTTTAATAAGAGAGTATCTTCACTTATCAAAGGATTAATAACCTGAGAAATTCCTTGGGCAAGGGCACTACATATAAGAGCTCTTTGGGTTATACTTTTAGAGGCAGGAAGTTTTAAACTAATTCTTTCAAAATCTTTTAGAGGTTTTACTTCTTTAATATTCATTTTAAAACTTCTTTTTCTATTCTTTTTGCCTCTTCATATATAGCTTTTTTCATTAATTCTACAGGTGGTTCTATACCTGTCCAAAGTTTAAACTGTTCTACTCCTTGATAAAGAAGCATTTGCAATCCATCAATTATTTTCCCATACTTTTCAGCTATGGATAAAAATTTAGTTTTTAAAGGTAAATAAACTATATCCATAGCAACTTTAAAACGGGAAATTACATCTTCTTCAACTGGGGTTTCCCAAGATTTTAACCCTACACTGGTTGTTTGAATAATAATATCTCCCTCTGCATTTTTTAATTCTTCCCAGGGTTTAGCAGTTATTTTAAATTTTTCTTCTAAAATTTTAGCCCTTTCAAAGGTACGGTTATAAACGTAAATTTCCTTTGCCTTGCTTTTTATAAAAGCATAGAGAACTGCCTTTGAAGCACCTCCAGCTCCTATCACAACTACTTTTTTATCTCTAAGTTCAACTTCATTTACTTCAAAAGCTTTTATAACCCCTATCCAATCAGTATTATATCCTTTTAAAATACCTTCTTTGTTTAAGATAGTATTAACTGCTCCAATTTCATAAGCTATTTCATCTATCTCATCTAAATATTCCATAATTTTTTCTTTATGAGGAATAGTTACAGAAAGACCTTTTATATTAAGAGCTTTTATTCCCTCTACAGCTTTTGCCAAATGATCCGCACTTACTCTAAAAGCTCCATACACTGCCCTTATATTTTTCTCTTTAAAAGCAAGATTATGCATTATAGGAGACAAAGATTGACTTACAGGATCTCCAATAATTCCATAAACTTCATACATAATTATTAACTTATTATTTGTTTAAGATTATTATAAACCTTGATAGCTGATTTTACATCAAACTGCCCTGGAGCAACTACTTCTTTTTTAGAAAAAACTACATAAGTAAAGGGGGAGCCACAAAATAAAGAAAGGATTCTACTTAATCTTCCCTTTTCTCCCATGCCAAAACTTATTAACTCAATCCCTCTTTTTTTAGCTAAAAAAATAAGATTTAAAAGTTTAAAAGAATCTTCAAAGGTTTTGCATAGACAAACTATTTTAGCTTTTTTTACTTTTCTTTTTTTCATTTCCAAAAGTAATTTTATAAGATGATTTTCGGACGGAGTCTTTTTAAAATCATGATAAGAAAATAAAATTTTATCAAAGTCCGCGTCTTTTAATTTAAGATAAAACTTTTTTAAAAATTTCCATTCTAAATCAACTAAATAAAAATCTTGTTTTAAAGCCCAAGAAATCCATTTTAATTTAAAATCATCTGAAAATTTTTTATAACCACCTTCTTCATAACTTCTAAGAGTAAATAAAAATTTATAGGGTAATTTAAGGATTTTTTCTAAATCTGAGGTATTTAATTCTTCTAAATAGTCTGCTCTTATTTCAAAAAAATCAGTATATTTAGCACATTTTTTTATTTTATCTAAAAGTTTTTTATAAGAAGTTTCGGCTAAAGTGATGCAAAACATTTAGATATTAATTTGAGAAAGATAATTAAAAATCATCTGATCATAATTACTTGTTAACTTAAAAACTTTTTTAGCAAGTTCAAATCTTGTTTTTAAAGTTGTGTTCCCGTATTTTTTTATTTCTTCTAAAACTAAGGGATAGTCTTCTTTATCAACAACTACTGTTACATATTTAAAATTTTTAGCTCCTGCTCTTATTAAGGTTGGACCTCCGATGTCAATATTCTCTATTGCTTTCTCAAGAGTTGCACCCTCCTCCACAACCTTTTCAAAAGCATAAAGATTAACTATTATCAAATCTATAGGTTTTATTTCATATTTTTTAATGGTTTCTATATGTTCCCTTTCGTCTCTTTTAAAAAGAATACCTCCGTGAACCTTTGGATGAAGGGTTTTTACTCTTCCTTCAAGTATTTCCGGAAATCCTGTTAAATGGGAAATATCAATTACTTTAATTCCTTCTTCTTTTAGAACTTTTGCTGTGCCACCTGTGGAGATAATTTCTATACCCAGATTTTCTAATTCTCTTGCAAATTCGACAATTCCTGTTTTATCTGTAACACTTATTAAAGCTCTTTCTATTTTATTCATTTTTGTTTTCTGAAATTCCTATTTCTTCGTCAGTTAAATAGCAAGCTGGATCTGGAGCCCACATATCTCCTGTTACTGCTTCAGCTCTGGCTCTAAAGTTGCCTGCACAAAGGTCTAAAAATTTACATTTAGCACATCTACCTTTCACATATTTTTTCTTTTCCTTCAATCTTGCCATTAAAGGATTTGAGGTATCCATCCATATTTCACTAAAAGGTCTTTCTCTTACATTTCCAAAAGTATAACTTCTCCAAAACTGATCAGCATACACAAATCCATCCCAAGAAACACAGCCAATTCCAACTCCACTATTATTTCCTCCGTTTATTTTAAGGAGTTCATAAACTTCTTCTGCTTTTGGATGCCCCTCTTTTTTCATTCTTAAATAAAGATAGGGACCATCTGCATGGTTATCAACTGTTAAGACTTCTACTTTTAAATTTTTGTCATGTAATTCTTTAGTTTTATTAATAATATAATCTACCCAATAACGAGTTTCTTCATGAGTTAAATCCTGGTCTATAAGTTTTGATCCTCTTCCTGAATAAACAAGATGATAAAAACAAATTCTTGGAATTTTTAATTCTTCAACTAAGTCAAAAATTTTGGGTATTTCTTTAGCATTAAGTTTACTCATGGTGAACCGCAAGCCTACTTTTAGGTTTTCTTTTTTACAAGCGGAAACAGCTGAGATTACCTTTTCAAAAGCTCCTTTTACCCCTCTAAATTTATCATGAACTTCTTCCCAACCATCAAGACTAATACCTACATAAGAAACACCAAGTTTTTTTAATTCCTTGGCAAGAGAATCATCAATAAGAACACCATTTGTAGAAATAACTGTTCTTAATCCTAAATTTACTGCCTTATAAATCAAATCCAGAATATCAGGTCTTACTAAAGGTTCACCACCAGAAAAAAGAATTACAGGGGAACCAAATTGAGCAAGATCTTCAAGAAGTTTATAACCCTCTTCTGTAGTCAGTTCATCAGGTGCTCTCTTATTATCAGCTTTGGCATAACAATGGATACATCTTAAATTACAAGCTTTAGTAACATTCCAAACAACTACAGGTCTTTTATTCTTAAGTGAAGTTTTCCCATATCTTATGTGGTCAAGAGCTTCAATGGCACTACAGTAAAGTTTAGATACGCTTATCATTTTTTACTACCTTTTAGCCATTTTTCTACTTTTTCAATTATTTCTTTTTCTTCAAAAGGACAAAATATAATATCATCTGCTCCGCAATCCTTAGCTTTTACTTCTTCTTCTTTATATTTACATTTACAAACAGCCAAAATAGGGATATCTTTTGTTTTTTCATTGGATTTTAATAAAAGAGTAACAGCATATCCATCAAGAAGTGGTAAATCCTTCTCTAAAAGAATAAGCTTGGGTTTTTCTTTTTTAGCTAATTCTAACAGAGTCTCACCATCTTCAATGATTTTATATTTTATTTTATGATCCTGTAAAAGTTTAGCTAATTTATTGTATAGGCTCTCTGAAAGAGCTAAATATATCATTCAGTTATTTTCAAATTAAAAGATATTCCTCTATAAACTTTTCTGGATTCTTAAAAGCTAAAGAATTAATATAAATTACTTCTTTACCCCTTATTTCTTTTAAATAATTTAGGCTATATTCCAGTTTAGACATTATGTTTTCGCAGTAGGTAAATACTCCCCAATTTTTCTTAATTACTGCTTCTAATATATTATCAACAGCATCTTCAGTAAAGATTATTTTTAAAAAGTTCTTTCTTTCAAAAGCCATTTCATAGCTTTTTATTTGTCTCCAAAGAGATAAAACCTCTTCCAAAGCTCTGTTTAGCTCTATATCCTTTTCTTTGTATAGTTTAAATATAAGTTCCAATCTCTTTGGTGTAATTTCTAACTTCTCTTCTGATAATAATTTTTGTCTACGGCTTAAATAATTTTCTACTCTTTTTTTTTCGTCCTCTAAAGCTTTATAATAGTTTTCTTTCCACTTAGGACTATAAGGGGATTCACTTATAGCTAATAAAATTTTATAGGGATCCTCAACGATTTCTTTAGTAACTCCTAAAAAATTAAGGGAAAAAGATGGAAGTGTTCTTTCAAAAGGAATAAGAATTCTTTCTAAAATACGAGAAAGGGCACGAGCACCTGTGTTTTCTTTATAAGCCATTCTGGCTATTTCTCTAAGCGCCTCATCTGTAAAAGCAAGATCTATCTCATAAACTTTAAAATCTCTTTTTTTATTTATCACTACAGGATCATTTGGATTGGAAAGTATTTCATATAATTCATCTTCTGTTAAGGTTTCAAACACTGCAATAACCGGAAATCTTCCCACAAATTCTCTTTCAAATCCATAATTTACTAAATCTTCAGGAATAACAAATTTAAAATAATTAATTTTTATTTCTTCTTTATTTTCTATTTCAGAAATAAAACCCATACTTTGCTTTTTTATCCTCTTTTTAATAATTTCTTCCAATCCTTGAAAGGCTCCACTTACGATAAAAAGCACATATTTAGTGTTAAGGGTAATCTTTTTTCTTTTTAGCCTTCCTTGTGATTCTGAAACCTCAAAAAGACTGTAATTTTCTTGAGGAATTTTAATTTCTACTTCGGTTTCCTCTAAAGGTTTTAATAAAGCTCTCTGAACTCCTGTTCTTGAAATATCAGGACCTATTGTTTCTCCAGAAGAGGCAATTTTATCAATCTCATCTAAAAATATTATTCCAAATTGAGCTTTTTCTAAATCTCCATTTGCCTCCCAATATAAATCTCTAATTAAATCTTCTATATCTCCTCCTACATAACCGGTTTCACTAAATTTGGTTGCATCTCCTTTTACAAAGGGAACTCCAATTTTTTTAGCAATAAGTTTTATCATATAGGTTTTACCTACTCCTGTAGGTCCTATAATAAAAATGTTATTTTTAATAAATTCTGTTGCATCTTCTTTGCCTTGTTTTAAAAGAAAATTTTTAATTTTATGAAAGTGGGTACAGATCTTAGTTGCTATAATAGTTTTAGCTTCTCTCTGCCCTACAATATATTCATCTAAATAAGCTTCAAGTTCTGCAGGCTTTAAATTAAATTCATAAAAAGCTTTATAACTTTTTGAGGAATCAATTTTTTCTATTTTGTATTTGGGTGTTTTAAGCATAACAAAATTTAATATACGTCCTTTTTTAAAAAAGTAAATATTTATAGTAAATCTTCTGGATCTATATCAATACTTAATTTTAATCCTGCTACTTTAAATTTTGTCAAAAACTCAAATAATGCCTTATTTAATAACTTGTAATTTTTAGTTTTCAAAATAATATGCCACCTATAAAAGCCCTTTAACTTTCTAAAAGGACAAGGGGCTGGACCTAATATTTCCACATTCTTTATATCCATCTCTAAAAATAAATTTTCTAAATACTTTTTAGCTTCTATGCATTTTTCTTTTACCTTTTCTTCTTTTATTCCCTCAATTCTTATTACAACAAGTCTTACAAAAGGAGGGAAATGAAATTTTTTTCTAAGCTTAATTTCTTCCTCAAAAAATCCCTCATAATTCTGCTCTAAGGCATATTTTATAGCATAATGATCCTTTATAGAACTTTGAAAAATTACTTTCCCTTTTTCTTTTTTTCTTCCTGCCCGACCTTCAGCTTGCATTAACAGTTGAAAAGTTCTTTCTCCAGATTTATAGTGAGGAAGAAATAAACCTTCTTCAGCTCTTAAAATACTGACTAAATCTACTTCAGGAAAATTATGCCCGTGAACTCCCATTTGAGTTCCTACAATAATTTTAGGCTCTGGTCTGTAAAGCTTCTCCAATACTTGCACTAATTTTCTTTCAGTATTTACTGCATCTCTATCTAATCTTATAACCTCTACTTTGGGGAATATTTTTTTTATTTCTTCCTCTACTTTTTCAGTACCTGCTTTCTTAAATCTCATCTTAAATCCTCTACACTGTGGACAAATGGTTAAAGAGCTTATTTCAAAGTTACAATAATGACATAAAAGTGATTTTTCTTCTTTATGATAAGTAAGGGGGATTCCGCAGTTAGGACAACTCCAAATATAATTACATTCCTCACATTCAACAAGAGGGGCATATCCTCTTCTATTTAAATAGAGAAAAACTGATTTTCCCTTTTCAAGTGTTTCTTCTATTTCTTTTTTAAGTTCTTCAGAAATAAGTTTGAAAGGTTTACTTTCAAAAAAAGTAATTTCTGGTAAGCTGGCAAAAGGTCTTTCCTTTAACATGAAAAGATGATATTTACCCTTTTTAGCAAAATAAAAACTTTTAATACTTGGAGTAGCAGAACCAAGGATTACAGGGATATTCTCTATTTTACCTCTAATCAAGGCTAAATCCCTTGCGTGATATTTACAGGGTAAACTTTCTTCTTTATAAGAAGGATCGTGTTCTTCATCAACAATAATAAGACCTAAATTTTGGATAGGAGCAAATATAGCTGATCTTGTTCCTATCACTATATGAACTTCCTCTTTTAATATACGCATCCATTCATTTAATCTTTCAGAGGGAGAAAGTCCACTGTGAAGCAAGCCAATCCTGTCTTTAAAATAATTTAAAAGTAACATTTCCATATAAGTAGTTAATGCTATTTCAGGAACCAAAACCAAAACTTTCTTTCTATTCTTTAAAACCTCTTTTATAATTTCTATATAAATAAAGGATTTTCCGCTCCCTGTTACTCCATAAAGAAAAATAGGCTTAAATCCTTCTTGAAGAACTAAATTTCTAATTCCTTCAAAAACATCTTTTTGTTGAGGTGTAAGTTTATATTCCTTAGGAATTTCTAAGGAAAGCATTATTTTTCTAATTTTTGGATATTCAACTCTTTCTAATATACCTATTTCTAACAGTCTCTTTATTTCTTTTACAGGAAATCTATTTTTTAAGATCTTTTCAGGAACCTCTATTTTTTCTTTTAAATATCTTATAAGCTCTCCTTCTGAAAAAGATCCATCGATTTTAGATAAATCTTTAAGTCTTATAAAAGCTTCTGTAGGAATTTTAGTTTGGGGAAATTCTGCTTTTACAATAAGAAAACCCTTTTCTTTAAATTTATTTATTTCTTTTAGAGAAATTCCAAATTTTCTCATAAAATATTTTAAATTGTATCCATTTTTTTTAATAAAAGAAAAACTTTCAGGTAAATAGCCTTCTCTTATAGCCTTTTTTCCTTTTTCAGTAAGGTAGATTCTTCTTTTAGGTAAAGAAAATATTCCAGGAGGTAGGGCAATTTTATAAACAAGACCTATAGGAGTGAGGTAATACTGAGACACCCAATCTAAAAAGTTAAAAAGATTAGGAGGAATTAAGGGTGAACTATCTAATGTTTCCTCTATCCATTTATAATCTATCTCAGGGGAAAGTTCTTTTTCTGTTACCTTAAAACAATTCTTTACTATTCCAATTAAAAGATAATTTCTAAAAGGCGCTAAAATTCTTATCCCAGGAATGAGAAAATCTCTGCTTAAATAAGAAAAACTTTGATAGAGTGGAAGAGGTAAAACAATATCAACTAAATACATTAACAAATTTTTCTTTCATTTACAAATCTTATCAAAACTTCTTTTAAACTGGGATTTTTTATAGCATAATGAAGAACTGTTTTAAAAAAACCTTCTTTATTTCCGGTGTCAAATCTTGTCCCCTTAAATAAATAAGCATAAACCTCATAACCATTTTCTATCATCAACTGAATAGCATCAGTAAGTTGATATTCTCCATGGAGTTTAGGAATTTTTTTCAAAAATTCAAAAATAACTGGATCAAAAATATATCTTCCTATAATAGCTAAATTTGAAGGAGCTTCTTCTGGAGAAGGTTTTTCTACAACTCTTTTTATTTTTATTAAATTATTTTCTATTCTTTCTCCTTCAATAATCCCATATTTGGAAACATCTTCTTTAGAGACCTCTTCTACAGCAATAACATTATGATTTTTGGTTTTGTTAGAAAGATCTTTATATACATTTATCATTTGTTTTAAACATGGAATTTCTGCATCAACAAGATCATCACCTAATACTACTGCAAAAGGCTCATTTTCAACAGCTCTTTCAGCCATAAGTACAGCATGTCCAAGACCCTCAGGAACTTTTTGCCTTACTTCTATTAAATGCTCTATTTTTTCTTCTACCTCCTCCACTTTCTTAAGAAGGTCCCTTTTTTTCCTTTCTTTTAAAAAACTTCTTAAATTTAGATTTGTATCAAAATAATCAATAATTCCTCCTTTTCCTTGGGAAATAATAAATATAAGTGTAGTTATCCCTGAAGATATAATTTCATCAACTACATATTCTATAGTAGGTCTATCTATTATATTAAGAAGTTCTTTAGGAACTACTTTAGTTACAGGAAGCATTCTTGTCCCAAGCCCAGCAACAGGAATGACTGCTTTTCTTATCATTGAGTCTTTTTAGATTTAAAATTCTTTCTTAAAATTTTCATAGACAAGTTTGAAATTTTTATATAAATCAGACCAATATTGAAAAGCCTTTTCATATATTTTTTCAAAATCAGAAAGGTGTTCTTCTGAAACAACTAAATTAGCACTCAATAAAAAGGTTTCCTTTGGTTCTAAAGTTTTTGCTTTAGGTAGTACATAAATTAAGAATATTTCTCTTCTTTTATAAATAGGAAGTTTTTCATTTAAAAATTTAATCACTTCCTTTACTTCCTCTAAATCTTTTACTCCAAGAATTACTACTTTTACTTCCGCTACTTTACACCAATAGCTTAAATCATCTAAAGTTTTTATTTCTCTAATTTCAAAATCTTTGGAAAAATAGTTTTCAAGAACATCAAAAGTTGAATTTAAATTCCAATAAATTAAACTTAAAGGTTTATGTATAAGATAGTCCTGATATTCTAAATTCATTTGACACCCTTTTCACCTAATTCTAAAGATGCTTCCATTTCTTCCATGCTTTTCAGTTTCTTTATTAAATCTATTTCTCTGCTGACCTTATCTTTTCTAATAGCATGCATAATAGCTATTTCTTCTTCTATAACTCCTTTTTTATAGAGCTCAATAAGGTCTTGATCAAAGGTTCTCATTCCAAAAGCGCTTCCTTGAGTCATTACATCATAAAAAGTTTTTCCTTCCTTTTCTCCAGTCATAATTATTTCTCTAACTCTTAGACTATTATATAAAATATCAAAAACAGGAACCCTTCCACCTCCAATTTTAGGAAGAAGTTTTTGCCCTATAATCCATCTTAAAGCACCTGCCAATCTATATCTTACGGTATATTCTTCCTCTGGCAAATAAAAACCCAAAATTCTATTTAGAGTGTGAGAAGCACCTATAGTATGAAGGGTAGAAAAGACTAAATGCCCAGTTTCTGCTGCAGTTAAAGCTATATCCATAGTTTCTCTATCACGAATTTCTCCTACTAATATTACATGGGGAGCTTCTCTTAGAGCTGCCCTTAATCCCTCAGCATAGGAACTAAAATCTGTTCCAAGCTCTCTTTGATTTATGGTGGCTTTTATGGGTTGATGAACATATTCAATCGGGTCTTCAAGAGTAATAATATGAACATTTTCGTTTTTATTTATTTCATGAAGAATAGCAGCTAAGGTTGTAGTTTTGCCCTGTCCTGTTGCACCAGTTACCAGAACAATTCCATATTTTTCTTGAGCAATTTTATAAAATACCTTTGGTAATCCCCAATCTTCTATAGATTTAACTTTACTTTCTAATTTTCTCATTACAATATTATAGGTTCTTTGACGAGAAAATATATTAACTCTAAATCTTGTCTCATCATCTAAAAAGTATGAAAGATCAGCGTATCCATCTTTAAGAAGTTTTTTAAATAGATGAGGACTATCTTTAAGCATATTAAAGGCTATGGTTTCAACTTGGAAAGGGGAAAGTTTTTCTATAGGAAAGTCTTCAAAATATATGGATTTTACCTTTCCATAAACTATAATCTGTAAGGGATAACCAGAAAGAATAAAAATATCAGAAATACCTGGTTCTAAGTAAGCTAATCTATAAATTAATTCTTTAATTTCAAGTTCTGTTAACATTTCTTAACCTGGTATTTCAGTAAAATCAGCAATTTCTCTATCTTGTATAAAAGGCAAAAACCTGCTCTTATCTATAGCCTTTATAAAAGCTTCTTCAGGAGCGATATATCCTTTATTAAGATAATCCATAATGCAGTCATCTAAAGACATCATTCCAAACTTTTTACCTGTTTGAATAAGAGAGGGAATTTGATGGATTTTGTTTTCTCTTATAAGATTTCTTATAGCAGGGGTTGCTATCATTATTTCTACAGCAACTATTCTTCCAGGTTTATCAATTCTTTTAAACATGGTTTGAGAAATAACTGCTCTTATGGCTTCAGACAAAGAAACCCTTATTTGATCTCTTTCCTGAGGAGGGAAAGCATCTATTATTCTACTTACAGTTTGAGCAGCACCAATAGTATGTAAAGTAGAAAAAACCAGGTGCCCAGTAAGGGAAGCCTCAATGGCAAGGGCTATAGTTTCTAAATCACGCATCTCCCCAACAAGGATTATATCAGGATCTTCTCTTAAAGCTGCTCTTAAGGCATTTGCAAAGCTTTTTGTATGGATCCCTATTTCTCTCTGATTAACCAAACAATTCTTAGGTTCGTGTACAAATTCAATAGGATCTTCAATAGTAATAATGTGATCATAACGCATTCTATTAGCATAATCAATAATAGCTGCAAGAGTGGTAGACTTACCAGCACCTGTAGGACCTGTAACTAAGACTAATCCTCTTGGTAAAAGAGCAAGTTTATTTAAAAGTGGAGGAAGACCTAATTCTTCTACAGTTTGGATTTTATTTGGAATAAGTCTAAAAGCTGCTGCAATACCCTTCCTTTGACGAAAGTAGTTAATTCTAAATCTTGCAAGTCCAGGAATTTCATATCCAAAATCTACTTCTCCCTCTTCTTCAAATTTTTTAATAATTTCTTCTGTGGCTATTTCATAAAGCATTTCTCTTAACTCATCTTCTTCTAACACTTTATATCTAACTCTTTGAAGTTCCCCATGAACCCTTAAAAGAGGAGGGTTACCTGCAGAAAGGTGAAGATCTGAAGCCTGAGTATCAACCATTAATCTAAAAAAGGGATCAATTTTAGCCATACTTATTGATTTATACTTTAGATAATATAAAAGTCAATACTTTTAAAGATTTTTTTATAAAATTTTTTCGGTACTACTTTCTACATGAACCTCCATAGCTTTAGTAATGCAAACAGCCACACAAAATTCACAGGCTGTACACTTCTGGGGATCAAAAATAATTTTAAAAGACTCTCTATCCACGTAAAGTGCGGATGTAGGGCACACTGCTGTACAGCTACCACAGTGGATACAAACTTCCTCATTTTTAATTATTTGCTGTTCTAAGGGTCTTACTTCAACACCTATCTTTTTTAAATATTCCAAACCATTCTTAACTTTTTCAGGTGTTCCCTCTAATTCCATTATCATAATTCCTTCTTTACCAGGAGTAATGGTTGCTTTTAAGATATTAAAAATTAAGTCATAATCTTTTACTAATTTATAAACTATAGGCTTATCTACAATATCTGGAGGAAATTTTAAATATAAACCCTTTTTATATATCAATTTTTGCCTCCTCAATTTTTAGAATTAAGGATTGTTTCGCAATATTCTAATCCTCTTTTAGCCATTGTCAATTCAGGATCAATTTCAAGCGCCTTTTTAAAATAAATTTGAGCAATAGGCAAATAATTGATCGCTTTTAAACAATATCCTATGTTTGCATAATCAATAGCTGAGGCTGGATTTAAATCTATTGCCCTTGAAAATGCCTCCATAGCTTTCAAATAATTTCCCAGCTTATAATAAGCTCTTCCTAAAATATTATAAAGTTCTGGAATTTCATCTATTTCTAAAGCTATCTCCACTAAATTTAAAACTTTCTCATATTCTCCTTTCTTAAAATAGGCATCTGCAAGATGTGAAATTATGGCTAATTTATCTCCTGGTGGAGGGGAAAGTTCTAAAGCTTTTTGATAACAATCTATAGCTTCATTTTCCTTAGTCATTTGTTTATAAATATTTCCTAAATATGCCCAAAGGTAATATTTATTTTTTATCTCTTTTATGAGAGTGAGAAGAAGGTCTCTCGTTTTTTCCTTTGGTAAATATAGATTTAAGGTTCTTACCATCTGATAAAGATAAGAAATACGGGTTCTCTCTCTAAAAAGAATGCCAGGAATAATAGCGTAAACTGCAGGAATATTAAGTTGAGGATGGGTTATATCTATTAAATAAACTCCATAACCAAGTTCTTTTAATTTTTGGGAAAGATTAAGTAATTCCTCTACATGGTCTTCAGAGTACATATTAGGAAGCTCTTCAAGATCAACTTCATAAGTCCATTCTATAACATTTTTAGCTTCTTCAAGTGTTTTAAATTTAGGAAGCCCACTTTCTACATATTTGCCCTCTGTATCAAAATCTCCTGCAAGTTGAGCAACTTCTGTTAAAGCTCTTATTAATGCCCTTTCAGGAGAGGTTGCAGTTCCTGCTGCATAAACAATTTCACTCCTTTCAGGGTAGGTAGAAGGATCCATAGCCATTACAGCTACTGTAGGAACTGGCATACCAAAAGTCATATCTCTTATCCATAGCTTTATATTCAATCTCTCGTAACATTTTATTAATCTTTCTCCTTCTCCTTGAATAGAATCTCTTTTTATAGCAGGCATGGGATTATTTTCCCTAACAGATAAAGCATTGGTGTGTCTTTCTATCAATTCACATATTGCTTGAACTCCCGCCTCAGGATAGGTATTTCCTCCTGCAGAACCATTGTATTCATAAAGAAGCCAAAACCAGTGAAAGGGAATAAATTTTTCTTTTTGTGTGGTTACTTCAAAAGCTTTAACAAAATAAAAAGGAACTTCTTTTAAATATTTAATAGCTAATTTCTTAATATCATCATCTTCTTCATCTTCTACAGATTTTAAAATTATTTCCAAGGGAATAGCCTTTTCTTTCAATTCCTCAAAAGTGCTTAATATTCCTTTTTTTTGGATTTCTTTATAAAAAGAAAATAAAGAAAATCTTTCTACCAATTCCATAAGAGCACTTGCCTGAGAAAGTGTTTCAGTACTTCCTTTTCCCATCTGTTTAAAATTTCCAGTAATTTTTTGCCCATCTATGTCATAAAGACTTAAGTAAACAGGAATCCCCAATCTTCCTTTATCAATTCTTTTAAGCCCTTTATAAATTTTAATTCCTACCGATTTTAGCCTTTCTTCCACTTCTTTTACTGTTTCTTCAGGGAACTTAGCTTTATCAGCTATAACCTTTTTAGAACTTTCTAAAAATTTTTCTTTTAATTCTCTCATCAGTCCTTCCAAAAACTTTAAATTTTTAAAAAGGTATAGTATAATTTTTGAGTAATTTTCTAAAATATTATATCTCTAAATCTAAAAATGAAAATAGCAGTTGCTTTAAGTGGTGGAATTGATAGTGCAGTAACTGCTTATATTTTGAAAGAAAAAAATTATCAGCTTTTAGGTATTACTTTTGAACTCTTTGAGTCTCAAATAGAAACTATTGAAAAAGCTAAACATATTGCCCATCTACTTAATATTCCACATCATGTTTTAGATTTAAAAGAATTTTTTAAAGATGAGATTGTTTCTTATTTTGTAGATTCATATGCTAAAGGATTAACACCAAATCCATGTGCTTGGTGTAACAGAAAAATTAAATTTGGTAAAGTTTTAGAATTGGCTATAAAAAATTTAAAAATAGAAAAATTTGCAACAGGGCACTATGTGAAAATAGAAAATTATAAGGGAAAACCTCTTTTAAAAAGAGCGAAAGATAAGAATAAAGATCAATCCTATTTTTTAGCCCTAATAAATTGTGAAATTATTCCTTATCTAATCTTCCCCTTGGGAGATTTTACTAAAAATGAAGTCAGATCCTTAGGAAAAATCTTATTCAATTTTTTAGATTATAAAGAATCACAAGATATTTGTTTTTTAAAAAATAAAACTTTAAAAGAATTTTTATCTACCTATCTTCCAGAAAAAAAGGGGGTTGTGGTATATAAGGATAAAATTATAGGTACCCATTCAGGCATTCAGTGGTATACTATTGGACAAAGAAAGGGACTTGGAATTCCTTTAGGTAAACCTTTATATATCATTGATTTAGATTTTAAGGAAAATAAAATTATTTTAGGAGAAGAAAAAGATTTATTTTCTAAAGGACTTATCTTAGAAGATTTTAATTTCCACCTTCCTTTAAATTTATGGATAAACCCATCAGCTCAGATAAGATATAAAGCTCCTATAGCAAAAGTTAAGGATATAATTAAAAACAATAATAAAGAATATAGAATTTTATTTGAAACTCCTGTAAAGGGCGTGACACCTGGACAAGTGTGTGTCTTTTATGAAAATGATTTTTTACTTGGGGGAGGTGTTATTAAAAGAGCAATAAAATAAAAGAGTTTATAAAGCTTAGGTTGACAGAAAAGGAAAAAAAGGTAAGATTTTATTCTTAAAAAGAGGAAACTTATGGAATTTGAAGCAGTCATCGGTTTAGAAGTTCACGCCCAACTCAGCACCAAAACCAAAATGTTTTGTTCCTGTTCCACTAAATTTGGCAATCCTCCCAATACACAAATTTGTCCGGTTTGCACAGGACTTCCTGGAGTGCTTCCTGTAATAAATAAAAAAGCTGTAGAATACGCATTAAAATTAGCTTTAGCACTTAATTGTAAGATAAATCTAAAATCTATTATGGCTCGCAAAACTTATTTTTATCCTGATCTTCCAAAAAATTACCAAATTTCTCAATATGAAATACCTCTTGCAGAAGGAGGAGTTGTTGAAATTGAAATAAATGGAAATAAGAAAAAAATAGGTTTAGTAAGAATTCACATGGAAGAAGATGCAGGAAAGTTAATTCATGATGAAAAAAAACCTTATTCTTATGTAGATTTTAACAGAGCAGGAGTCCCTCTCCTTGAAATTGTAAGTACTCCAGAAATCTCTTCCCCTGAAGAAGCAGTGGCCTATTTAAAAACCTTAAGAAGAATTCTGAGATATCTTGAAATATGTGATGGAAATATGGAAGAGGGAAGTTTAAGATGCGATGCTAATGTTTCTGTCAGACCAAAAGGAAGTGAAAAATTTGGAACTAAAGTAGAATTAAAAAATATGAATTCCTTTAAACATGTAGAAAGAGCTTTAAGTTATGAAATAAAAAGACAAATTGGTCTCCTTATGGAAGGTAAAGAAGTTATTCAAGAAACAAGACTTTATGATGAGGCTACACAAACCACTCATCCCATGAGAGGGAAAGAAGAAGCTCACGATTATTGTTATTTCCCTGATCCAGATTTAATAGAAATCCAAATAAATGAAGATTTCCTTGAAAAACTTAAAACTGAACTTCCTGAACTTCCCCAAGAAAAAAAGGAGAGATTTTTAAAGACCTATTCTTTAACACCTTATGAAGTAGATATTTTAATTGAAGAAAAAAATTTAGCTGATTTTTTTGAAAAAACAGCAAAAATTTATCCCAACCCTAAAAGCATATCCAATTTTATGCTTACAGAAGTCTTAAGGTATTTAAATCGTGATGGAAAAGACATTAGTGAAACAAATCTCAAACCCGAAAATCTTGCTCAACTACTTGAATTAGTAGAAAAGGGGGTAATTTCCATAACTATTGCGAAACAAATTTTTCCAGAGATATATGAAAAGGGAATTGAACCTAAAAAGGTTATAGAGGAAAAAGGGCTCGTCCAAGAGAGTTCGGAAGATAAGTTAAGATCCATTTGTGAAGAAGTTTTGGCAGAAAATCCAAAAGAAGTGGAAAAATATAAAACTGGTAAAAAAGGCATTATAGGCTTTTTTGTAGGACAAGTTTTAAAGAAAACACAAGGTAAAGCAAATCCTAAGATAGTTAATAAAATTCTAATTGAGCTCTTAGAAAAATGAAATTTTCTTTTTTAAAAAGGGAAATTCTAAAAGAACCTGCTAAAGCTGATTTAATAAAAGCTTGGTTTTGGACAGAAAAAGGGCTTTATCTTCTTGACCAAAGAAAACTTCCTTTAGAAGAAAAATACATTTTTTGTGATAATCTTAACAAAATAAGAACTGCTATCAAAGAAATGGTAGTAAGAGGAGCTCCTGCTATAGGTATTTGCTCAGCAATCGGATTTGTTATAGAATTCAAAAATTTTTTATCTTCACTAAAAAGTGAAGAAATTTTGGTTCATAAAGTAGAGGAAGAAATAGGGAAAATCAGCAATCTTTTAGTTACTTCACGCCCCACAGCAGTAAATCTTTCCTGGGCTGTTTCAAGATTGAGAAAAATTTCTCTTAATTTTCTTGAGAAATTTAAAGAAAAAATAAATAAATCTAAACTTAAACAACTTGAAGAGTTACTTGAAAAAGAAGCACTAAGAATATGGGAAGAAGATATAGAAGCTAATTTGGCTATAGGTGAATATGGAAAAGATATTCTTCCAAAAGGAGGTATACTTACCCATTGTAATACCGGAGCATTAGCAACTGGTGGATATGGAACTGCTTTAGGGGTTATAAGAAAATTTTATGAAAAAAATAAGAAAATAAAAATTTTTGTAGATGAAACTCGTCCTTTTTTACAGGGTGCAAGACTTACTGCTTGGGAACTTTACAAATTAAAAATTCCCTATACTTTAATTACTGATAATGCTGCAGGTTTTCTTATGCAAAAAGGAGAAATTTCTGCAGTTATAGTAGGAGCTGACAGAATTACAAAGAATGGAGATACAGCTAATAAAATAGGAACCTATTCTTTAGCAATTTTAGCTAATTTCCACAACATACCCTTTTTTGTTGCTGCTCCTTCTTCTACTTTTGATTTAAATATAGAAAACAGAGAAAAAATTCCTATAGAAATTCGCCCTTCTAAGGAGGTTTTAACTTGTTACAAGAGTAAAATTGCTCCTTCTAAAGCTAAAGCTTATAACATAGCTTTTGATATAACTCCAGGTGAATTAATTTCTGCTATTATAACAGAAAAAGGCATTATCTATCCACCTTATGAGAAAAATATACCTAAAATTCTTAAAGAAAAATAATGAAAATAAAAGATACTCCAGAAAATACTTTGGAAAGGTTGATTATCTATTTAAAAGTCTTGGAGGCTCTTGAAAAAAAGAATGTAGATTTCATAAGTTCTGAAGATCTGGCTAAAAATTGTGGTGTAAATTCTGCTCAGTTAAGAAAGGATTTAAGTTTTGTAGGGTCCTTAGGAACTAAAGGTGTAGGATATGGTATTAAAAGCTTAAAATATAGTCTTAAAAATTTTTTGGGAAGGTCTCGAGAATGGAATTTAATTTTAGGCGGGTTAAGTCCTTTGGGAATATTCCTCCTACAAGATAAAATTTTACAAAAAGAAGGATTTTATTTTTTAGCTGCCTTTGATACAAAAGAAGAAAATATTGGTAAAATATATAATGGTATAGTTGTTTATAATTTAAATCAGTTATCTCAAGTGATGAGTGTAATAAAAGTAGATATAGGTGTAATTACTGCAGAGGAAAATCCAGAAATTTTCTTAGAAGCTTTCATAGAACAGGGTATAAAAGCTATTTTAAATCTTAGTAAAGTGCCTCTTTTCATAGAAAATCAAGAAATAAAGATTGAAAACTTTTCTTTTTCTATGGCTTTAACAAAATTATCCTATTTCTTAAAAGGTTAAACTATGAAAATAAAGGTCTGGAAAAAGGACCCCAGAGCTAAGTTACTCAAAAAAAGTACTGAACAATCTGTAGGATATGATTTATTTGCTTTGGAGGAGGTTTCTATAGATCCTGGTGAATTTACTCTTATTAGAACAGGTTTAGTAATAAAAGCAGAACCTCCTTATGCCCTTTTTATTTTCCCAAGATCTTCTCTTTTTAAAAATAAAAGCTTGATAATGCCAAATTCTGCTGGTATTATAGATTTTGATTATTGTGGAGAGGAGGATGAAATTAAGATTCCAGTATTAAATTTAGGTAAAGAGAGAGTAATTGTAAAGGCTCACGAAAAGATAGCTCAGGCTGTATTTATTAAAATAGGAGATCCCGAAATAGAAGAAATTTTTGCTCCTCCTAAATCTTCTTCAAGGGGTGGATTTGGATCTACTGGTGGTTGGGAATAATGAGCCTGTAGCTCAGGGGACAGAGCGTGGGGCTCCGGACCCCAAGGTCGGGGGTTCAAATCCCCCCAGGCTCACTATCTTATAATTCTCTTTTCAACCTCATTCCAATTAATATTCTCAAAAAAAGCCTCAATATAGTCCTTCTTTTTAAGCCCATAATCAATCATATAGGCATGCTCAAAGACATCCATAACTAAAAGAGGAGAACATCCTGCTGGATGCCCTACATCGTGTTCATTTATCCAAAAGTTTATTAATTTACCAGTGTGAACATCTTGGTATAAAATGACCCAACCTATACCACGCATTAAACCAATACCTATAAATTCTTTTTTCCAATTTTCATAGCTTCCAAATTGCTCATTTATTAGTTTAGAAAGATGACCCTCTTGAGGAAAAATTCCATCTCCTCCTAAATTCTCAAAATAAAGCTCATGTAGCCTCATGCCGTTCCACTCCCATCCCAATCTTCTTTTAAGTTCTGCAAATTCTACAGCCCCAGCTTTATCTTCTTCAAGCATTTTCATAAGTGCCTCTAATAACTTATTACAGTTAGCAACATACCCATTGTACAAAGTGAAATGATTTTTTAAAAGAGGTTCGCTAAAACCTTTCATTCCAATTAATTTAGAATAATCTTTTGCCTCATACATTTTTATACCCCCTTAATTGCTTTTATTTTCTAAATTAAACTCCCTCAAGTCCCCAATGTTCCTTAAAAGTATGCCAAGAGGTGGGATCCTTTAAGAATTCTATACTATCAAAAATAGAAAGATAGTGACCCCATTCTTCTTGTGCTAAAGTTAAAAAGAAGCGTTTAACCTTAGGGTCTTTAGTTTCTTCAGAAAGCTTTTGATAATATTTTATAGATTTTTCCTCAAAGTTTAAAGCTTCCTCTAAAGCTGCAAGATCTGTTTCAACTCCTGCTACCTTTTCAAGCTGTTTTGGATCAAAAATTGGATTAAATTGTTTTTTTGAAACTTTAGTAATATATTTAGGAAGCTCCTTTTTTTGCTGAAAAAATTGGTAGATTTCTCTTATTTTTTCTCGATGGAGATCTTCTTCATGAGCCAGATGTTTAAATAATTCTTTAACTGAGGGTACAAGTGTCTTCTTTGATGCTTCAAGATAAAATTTCTTCCCCTGCACTTCCAATTCCTCAGCTTTTAAAAGAGCCTCTAATAATTTTTTAGACATGAATAGACCTCCTTGAACCAATTATTTTAAATTAAAAAAGATTATAAAAAACAAATAAATAAAAGTCAAGTTTAATATATTAGGTTACGGACCAAAAGCTTAAAAACCAGTTAAAACAAAAATTTTTAAAAAGATTCAAGAGGTAATATGAAAAGATTTTTAGCACTATACAAAAAAGTTTAAAAGATATAGAGAAAAGAAATTTTTTTGCAAAAAACTGGATAAGATAGTAAGAAATAGAAAATATTAGGTCTGATGTGATGACAATTGTGCTAACTATGTTATACTTTCATTAAACAAAGGAATGAAATCAAAATGATAGAATTTCCAGAGCATAAGACAAAGATAGTGTGTACTATTGGGCCTGCTTCAAGTACGGAGGAGGTACTTGAGAGACTTCTAAAAACCGGTATGAATGTAGCAAGGCTCAATTTTGCCCACGGAACTTTAGAATCCCACAGAGAAGTTATTAAGCGTATTCGAAAGGTATCTTCAAAATTAAACCTTCCATGTATGATTTTAGGCGACCTTCCTGGTCCTAAAATTCGTATTGGTAAACTTCAAAAAGAACCTCTTTATCTAACTAAAGGTGAAAGTATAATACTAACTACCAAAGAGTCAACATATTCTGAAAAGAAAATCCATGTCAATTATGACAAGCTTCCGGAAAGCGTTTCAGTGGGTAGCGTTATCTACATCAATGATGGTTTTATACAACTACAGGTTGAAGAAGTGTTAGACTATGAAATAAGATGCACTGTTCTTATTGGAGGAGAACTGCTTTCAGGTAAAGGGCTAAATCTCCCAGGAGCAAAACTTTATGTTGAACCAGTAACTGCTAAAGACTTTGAGTTTATAGAATTTAGTTTAAACGAAGGGATTGATGCTATTGGTGTATCCTTTGTGGAAAGAGCAGAGGATATCCGAAGGGTTAAAAAATTTGCTGAAGCAAAGGGCAGTTTTGTATACGTTGTGGCAAAGATAGAAAGGGCTGAAGCATTAGAAAACATCGATGAAATAGTAGAAGCAGCCGATGCAATTATGATTGCCCGCGGTGACCTGGGTGTTCAGATACCTTTGGAGGATGTACCATCAGTACAGAAAAAGTTAATTCATAAAGCAAATCTAATGGCTAAACCCGTGATAATCGCAACCCAAATGCTTATTTCTATGACTCAAAATATCAGACCTACAAGGGCAGAAGTATCAGATGTGGCAAATGCTATCCTGGATGGTGCTGATGCTCTTATGCTTTCAGAAGAAACAGCTATAGGTAGATACCCTGTGGAATCAACAGCTATGCTTGTAAGAATAGCATCATCAACGGAGCGGCAACGCAAGGAAATAAATTCTCTTACCGATCTTAGTAATATTTCAAAGTTTAAACCTGACTGCTGGATCCTTGTCATTTGTAGCAATGAAAAAGTTCGCAACTTTTTAACTCTTTCATATGGAGTTATACCCTTATTGCTGGAAAATAAAGATGAAGTAATAGATGGTGCTACAGTAAGAGCCATTGTTGATGAGATTGGAGGTCAAAAGGACGCTAAAGTGGTATTGACAGAGATAACATCACCAGAACATCCAAATTTTATTGATTCTTTAAAAATAATAACTCTCAAATATACTGAACAAAAAACTAAAGAGTAAAGGAGAAAAATATGAATGGATTATTTCAAGGAGCATGGAAAATTGGTATGATAATGGGAATACCTATCAGAGTGCATTTTACATGGTTTGTTGTTTTTGGTTTAATCACATGGTCACTTTCCACCTTCTATTTCCCAATAGTAGCTCCTGATCTTCCTGTTACATCTTACTGGATTAAAGGTACTTTTGCAACAATTCTACTATTTATTTCTGTAGCCTTCCACGAACTTGCCCATTCTTTAGTAGCAATGAGATATAAAATTTCAATAGAAAGTATTACACTTTTTATCTTTGGAGGTGTTGCTCAAATGAAAGGAGAACCACCTCATCCAAGGGCAGAATTTGAGATAGCTATTGCTGGCCCCTTATCAAGCTTCTTTCTTGCTATAATATTCTTTTTCCTATCTGCAAATACAATCGGTAGTTTGAAAATCCTTTCTTCCTATCTTGCCCAAGTTAACTTAATACTGGGTATCTTTAATCTTATTCCCGGTTTTCCGATGGATGGAGGAAGAGTATTGAGATCTATCATATGGCAAAAGAAAAAGAATTTTTTCTATGCAACACAGAGGGCAGCAAGCATTGGACAGAAAATAGCATTGTTTTTTATCTTTTTCGGAATATTTTCTTTATTCGCCGGAATGGTAGGAGGATTATGGCTTGTACTTATAGGATGGTTTATTTATACAGCAGCTCAAACAAGTTATCAACAATCAACGATTCAAGAAGCTCTATCAGGGGTTAAGGTCAAAGATATAATGATAAAAGATATAGTGACAATCAGCCCATCTATTACAATTGATGAAGCTGTAAATAACTATTTCTTAAGATATGGTTACGGAGGCTTCCCCGTGGTCTCTGATGGAAAATACCTTGGTATGATAACCCTTAAAGAAATAAAAAATGTCCCCCAAAATGCCTTTAAAGATACGAAAGTCTCTGAAGTTTACGTTAAACATAAAAAGCAGTGGGAGGTATCTCCTGAAGAAGAGGCTATAAAAGCTCTTGAAGTTATGATACGAGAAGACACGGGAAGACTTGTGGTCAAGGAAGGAGATAAAATTATAGGTTTGATTACCCGAAATGGAATTGCCCGTTATGTGCAAATTAGAGGACAACAAAAATAATAAAGAAGGAGGGAGTTATGGGAACAACAAAATTAATAGGTATACTGGTTTTAGTAATTCTTCTTGGAATAGTTTTTATTCAAAATCTTGAGCCAGTAAGAGTACATTTCCTTTTCATTACAATAGAAATGCCCCATATTGTTTTGCTGTTACTTACGGCGGGAACAGGATTTGCACTGGGTTTACTTACTGCATTATTCAACAGATCCAAAAAAGACAAACAGGATCAATAAAGAAAGTGAGACAAATAGCTTATTTTTCAATGGAGATCGGTATTGATGAAAGAATACGCACCTACAGCGGAGGACTGGGAGTGCTCGCCGGAGATACAATTCGTTCAGCTGCTGATCTTAAGGTTCCAATGGTTGCAGTCACCCTTCTCTATCGTAAAGGCTATTTTCGGCAAAAACTGGACCCAGACGGCTGGCAGCGGGAAGAACCAGACTTTTGGAATTTTGAGGAATTGCTTGAAGAGGAGCTCCCTCGTGTTCAAGTTACCATAGAAGGGCGGACAGTGCACCTTCGTGCCTGGCGCTACGATGTTAAAGGTATTAGTGGTTACTTGGTTCCTATCTATTTTTTGGATGCAGACCTTCCTGAAAACTCTGAGTGGGACAGAAAGTTAACTCACACTTTATATGGAGGAGATGACCATTATCGAATTTGCCAAGAAGTAATTCTGGGAATTGGCGGAGTGAGGATGCTAAGAGCTCTGGGGTATAAAAACATCAAAACTTTTCATATGAACGAAGGACATTCTGCTCTGCTTGTCTTAGAGTTGCTTGACGAAGTAGCTAAAAAGGCGGGAAGGGAATATGTAACTAAGCAGGATGTAGAAATTGTAAGAAACTGTTGTGTTTTTACTACACATACCCCTGTTCCAGTAGGACATGATAAGTTTTCTCTTGAACTAGCTCGCAAAGTTATTGGTAATCGTGATGACTTTTTCGCCTTAGAAGGCGTAATTTATGAAGAAAATATTTTAAACATGACTTATTTAGCACTTAATTTTAGTCGCTATATTAATGGTGTGGCTAGGAAACATAGTGAAGTTTCTAAACTAATGTTTGCAGGTTATCAGATTAATGCTATTACCAACGGGGTACATGCTGCTACTTGGGTTTCTCCTCCCTTTCAAGAACTCTTTGATCACTATATTCCTATGTGGCGTCAGGATAATTTCAGCTTACGCTATGCCCTGAGCATTCCGAGAGAGAAACTCTGGGAAGCTCATATGAAGTGCAAAAGAAAGCTCATATCCCTAATAAACCAGAAAACCGGTGTAGGTATGGATGAAAATATCCTGACCTTAGGATTTGCCCGAAGAGCTACTTTATATAAAAGACCAGATCTTATTTTTAACGATTTAGAGAGACTTAGGAGAATATCCAATGAAGTAGGGAATTTTCAAATTATTTACGCAGGTAAGGCTCATCCCCGTGACTATGAAGGAAAAAAACTCATTCAAAGAATATTTCAAGCAAAAGAAAAGCTCTATCCTGATGTAAAGGTTGCCTATTTGGAAAACTACGATATAACATTAGCTGCTTTGATTACCTCGGGGGTAGATGTCTGGCTCAACACACCTGAACCACCAATGGAGGCTTCTGGAACAAGTGGGATGAAGGCAGCCTTGAATGGAGTACCCAGTCTAAGTGTGTTAGACGGCTGGTGGATTGAAGGCTGTATTGAAGGACTGACTGGATGGTCAATTGGTGAGCCTGCCCACGGAAATGAAGAAAAGCGAGACCATTCCAAAGATGCCTATTCACTATATGACAAACTGGAACATACTGTTATTCCCCTTTTTTATCATGACCGTGACCGTTTCTTGAATATGATGGCTTATTGTATTGCTCTCAATGGGTCCTTTTTCAATACCCAAAGGATGATACAGGAATATATAATCAATGCCTATTTCAATCGCTAAATAAACGAGAAGAGGATAGAGCTATGAAAAAGCAAGCTCACGATAATAAATGGCATGCTTTAGACGTCCAAGAAGTGCTTAAGCACCTTGGTGCATCTGAAAATGGGCTTTCAAGTGATGAAGCTTTGCGTCGCCTGGAAAAGGTAGGTCCTAATTCCTTGGTAGCAGAAGAAGGTATAAATCCCTTCTGGCTTCTAATAAGGCAAGTTCACAATCCATTGATATATCTTTTAATTTTTGCTGCAATTCTTTCAATTTTTATAGGACATACTATTGATGCTATAGTGATTGCCGGTGTAATCATTTTAAACACCATGCTTGGTTTCTTTCAGGAGTGGCGTGCAGAGAAGACTTTGTCTGCTCTCCGCCGTATGGCTTCTCCTCATGCAAGGGTCTTAAGAGATGGGGCTTCAAAGGTAATAGATGCCTCTGAGGTTGTTCCTGGAGACATTCTTCTTCTTGAAACTGGAGACAAGGTCGCAGCAGATGCAAGATTGATATCAGTTAAAGAACTCAGGGTTGACGAATCTGCTCTTACGGGAGAGTCAGTGCCTGTGGCAAAAAATGTGGATATTTTAAAAGCTGATACTCCTTTAGCAGATCGGAAAAACATGGTCTTTACGTCTACCAATGTAACAGGCGGTAGAGGTTTAGCAGTAGTTGTTGCTACCGGTATGAATACCGAAATTGGAAAAATCGCTGCTCAAGTCAGCGCTACAAAAAGGGAAGAAACGCCTCTTCAAAAAAGAATGCATAAACTTAGCATTTTCATTGGAGTTGGTGCTATTGTTTTATCCTTTCTTGTTTTCGTTCTTGGACTATTCCGTGGTTACAAGGTTGTAGAGATGTTAATGTTTTCGGTAGCCGTTGCAGTCTCTGCTATTCCTGAGGGGCTTCCTGCAGTTATTAGTGTAACCTTAGCACTCGGAGTTCAACGCATGGCATCCCGGAACGCTCTAATTAGACGCCTTCCAGCAGTTGAAACCCTTGGCTCTGTCACCGTAATTTGCTCGGATAAAACAGGCACTATAACTAAGAACCAAATGACGGTAAAAAAAATTTGGGCCGGAGGTCAAATTTATGAGTTAACCGGTGATGGCTATGTGCCTGAAGGAAAAATTAGAAAAGAAGGTGGAGAGAAGCTTGAAAAACTCCCAGAAGATCTGAAGAAGTTGCTCGAAATTGGACTTTACTGCAACAATGCAGTTCTAAGAAAAAAAGAGGGACAGTGGGTTGTAGAGGGAAATCCAAGCGAAGGGGCACTAATAGTGGCTTCTATGAAGGCAGGTCTGGAAAAGAACCCAAAAAAATGGAGAGATTCTCAGAAATTCCGTTTTCAAGTGATGCTAAGTATATGGCAACCCTACATATAAATGAAGAAAGTGGTAGACCCATCGCTTATGTCAAGGGAGCTCCAGATAGGATAATAGAGTTTTGTTCTTATGTCTTGATGAACGGAAAGCCTGTAGAACTAAATGATTCTCTCCGCAAAGAGATAGAGAAAACAATTGAAGACTTTGCATCTAAAGCACTACGGGTTATGGCTGGAGCTTACAAAGAGTTTGAAAATAAAGGTAAACTTGAACGAAGTGATGTAGAAGAGGGGCTGATCTTTGCAGGACTTTGGGGAATGATTGACCCACCTCGTGAGGAGAGTATTGAAGCGGTCAAAAATGCAAAAGAAGCAGGTGTTAAGCCAGTTATGATCACTGGTGACCATGCTGTAACCGCCCTTGCCATCGCTAAGAAAGTGGGAATTATTGACAATGGAAAGGTTATTACAGGAAAAGAAATTGATGAAATGGAAAACCCAGCACTTGCTAAAGCTGCATTGAAATATGGCGTTTTTGCTCGGGTCACTCCTGCCCATAAACTAAAGATCCTTAAATCCCTCAAAGAACAAGGACATATTGTAGCTATGACTGGAGACGGAGTTAACGATGCCCCTGCTCTTAAAGGGGCTGATATTGGAATTGCTATGGGTATTGCAGGTACAGAAGTGGCAAAAGAGGCTTCCGACATGATCTTATTGGACGACAATTTTGCCACCATTGTTAAAGCTATAGAAGAAGGCCGAAGAATCTACGATAACTTGCGTCGAGTAGTTTTCTATCTTATTTCTACTAACCTTGGAGAGATCCTAACCTTTATGACTGCATTAACACTTGGGTTAGGATTGCCTTTAACTCCGGTTATGGTGCTCTGGGTTAATCTGATCACTGATGGTGCTTGTACTATCCCGCTTGGAGTTGAACCTGCGCATAAGGACATTTTAAAAAGACCTCCTCGAGATCCCAAGGAGTTCATAATTAATCGTGTCGTCCTTGTGAGAATGGCTCTTTTAACACCTATCATGGCTGCGGGGACTTTAGGGCTTTTTTGGTTTACTAAACAAAGTGGAAGCCTTGAATATGCTCGAACTGTAGCCTTCACAACCCTTGCAGCTTTTCAGTGGTTTCAGGCTCTTAACGCCCGCTCCACTTTCAACTCCATTTTTTCTGTTGGGCTTTTCACCAACCGTTGGGTTCTTCTGGGTATAGGAATTGCCATTATCTTGCAAATCGGGGTAGTGTATACTTCTATTGGTCAGATGTTATTTGGAACAACGAGTTTGACCATTGAAAATTGGCTTTTAATTATTTTAGTTGCAAGCTCTATCTGGGTTGCTGATGAACTTTATAAACTCATGGGTATATATAAACTCTTTGCAAAAAGTGTGAAGGGCTAATGGAAAGTAATTTTTTAACCAATTCTAAGAATTTTTGGTGGAGGCGGCGGGAATTGAACCCGCGTCCGGAGATAGTTCAAGTTAAACTTCTACAGGCTTAGCCTGTGTTTTAATTTCTCGTAGAAAGCCAGGCACAGGCACCTAAGCTTTCTACCAGGTAGGTTTTTTCTCAGCTAAAGGAACCCTACCAATTCCTTTAGCTAAAGCCTGTTTAGGTCACACACCTTCAAACCCACAGGCAAGGTCTAAAGGTGCGTGGCAGCTTCTTCTATTAAGCTGCCAATGCGTAAGCGTATTCGTCGGCAGTTGTGGCTTTGCACCCTATTTTACGTGGGTGGTGCGACCACGACCTGCAGTTTAACCCTACCTATCCCCGTCGAGCCCTTTCGCCCCCATTTTTCAAAGAACTTTAATTTAAAATAACCTCTTTTTTATAATTTTCAAGTTTTAAAATTAAAATCGGCAAAAACTAATTTTACAATACTTATAAATTCATTAACAAATTTAGAAGAACCCATAAGTTGAGGATAAATCTCAAGCAAGTTTTCATAATATTCCATTGATTTTTTATATTGCCCTGCCAATTTCGCACATATTGCTGCTTGAGAAAGGATTTGAGGAAGCTTTTTATAAGATGGAGCCTCTTCAAAAGCTTTTTCAATATAAAAGAGAGCTTCTTTATAACATTCAATATCCATAAGTTGCCGAGCAATCAATAAATAGGGATGAAGTTTTGTACTTGGTCGATTAAGACGAGCCCCAGGAATATTAACAATTACAGAGGAAATTTCAAGCACGGGATGAGTTGTTTCTACTAAATATGCTTTTAACTCTTTTTTAAAAAGTTTATCCAAAATATACTCTATTTCTACTTTAAAATCAGGATGAGAAAAAGAGGATAAATGGTTAAAGGGTATCTTTTCTCCATTTAATAAAAATTTGGCATCTTCTAAATTTTTAAATTTTAAAAAACAAAATGTAGGTCCCCCAGGTTTATTTAAAATAAATTCCCGATAAAGAACTTGAGCTCTATGCTGAACTAATTCTGTTATAGCTCTTATTAAAGCCATATTTGGATTAGGATGGGTCCCTGCAGCACCATAAACTTTAAGAGATGGTGTAGGAGCTAAGGGATCATAAGCGATTATAGCTATAGTAGGAATCCCTAAGTCTAAGGAAAAATCTTTAATAAATACTTCAATTCCTGAAGATAAAATTTTTTTAAGTGAATCTTTTATCAATGGATTTTCAATAGAATCAATCTCAATAGTAGGGACTTCTAATCTTTCTTCCATAATGGTAGAAATGCAGTGTCTTTCAATAATCTCGCATAAAGCTTGAAGTGTTGCTTCTTCTAAAGTATTTCCTGCTGCCCAACCCGTTGTTCCATAAATTCTATAAAACCAATATAATGGAAAAACCACTTTTTTTGCTTCTATAAGGTCATAAACCTCAACCCAACGCAATTTAATATTTTTCAATTTTTCTATAAAGCTATTTTCTTTAAACGCACTGGGTAATGGAGCAAATAAAGTTTCAATAGGTATAGCACTTTCTTTTATGTTAACATATGAATCTACAAGGGGTTTGGCATTTAATAAAAAAGAAAAATTACTATATCTTTCTGCCAATTCCATAAGGGCACTTGCTTTTGCTTGTTCAGGAGTTATACCTTTACCAAAACTATCTCCTATCCCTAACATATTACTTATTTCTTCCTCAACTTTACATAAATAAACAGGTATGCCTATTCTATCTAAGTTGTCTATTCTTAGAATCTCTTTAAGAATAGGTTTTTCGGTTTGATTAAGTTTTTTTAAAGCTCTTTCTATAGTTTCAACTGGAGAACAAGCTTTTTCCTGAGCATAGGTATATTTTTTAAGACAAGACTTAAGCATAAAATTATTTTAATTTTTTAAGAGATTTCTTATATTTTTCAGGTACAGTTTCTGGAAATTGGGTATAATGAATTATCCCTTTTTCATCTTTATAATAGTAAATTTCTAAAGACTTATCTTGCTCTTTAGAAATATTTTGGTAACTTTTATTTTCTTTAATTTCTAAATATTTTTTAAGTTGTTCAAGTTTTTTAGGTCCTATCCCTTTGACTCTTAGTAATTCTTCAATAGACTTAAAAGGTCCATTTTTTTCTCTATACTCAATAATGTTTTTTGCTATTTTTGGACCTATTCCTGGTAATTTTTCTAATTCCTCAGCTGTAGCTTGATTAATGTCTATTTTATTAAAAGAAAAAGAATAAAAAGGAATAAATAAAAACAAAATAAATAAAAGGAAAAATCTAAAAAAAGACATTATAAAACTTTATAAGGGGAGTAAGTATTAAAACTTCTTACTCCCCTTATAAAGAAATTTTTTAATTTAAAGTCTTAATTATACGCAACCTGTTGGTTTGGGAAGACCTGCCATTTTACAAGCACCTTTACCAGGACCAGAAGGAAAGAGTTCATAAATTTTCTTTAAGGGATAACCAGTTACTTTAGAGAAAATTCTGACCATAGGTGCTACACCATTTTTCCTGTAATAATCCTGTAGGAATTTAATGCATTTCCAATGCTCTTCTGTGAGCTCCTGAATACCTTCTAAGTGTTTTACATAATCTACCCATTCTGGACACCATACATCTAAACCCCCTGCTAAGAAACCGTCCTCATCAAGTTCAAATTTTTTACCTTTCCATTCTACTACAGGCATAGGACCACCTCCTCTTTTGTTTTTTTCATTTTTTAAATATATTTTTATATATTTTTAAAAAAATGTCAAGACCCCATAAAATCCCTAAATTTCTTTGATTACAGGCACCTCATCACATTCAGGGAATTTACTACATCTTATACAATCAGCCCAAACTTTATGAGGCAATTCATTTTTTGTTATCTTTCTAAAACCCAACTTTTCAAAAAATTCTGGGGCTCTAGTTAAAGCAAATACTTTTGGTATCTCTAAAATTTTAGCCTCTTCTATACAAGCTTCCACTAATTGAGCACCTATTCCCCTCTTTTGATATTCTTCACTAACTACTAAAGACTTTATTTCTGCTAAATCTTCCCAGCAAATATGAAGGGCACAGGCACCTACAACTAAATCCTTTTCTTCATAAACAAAAAAGTCTCTTAGATGTTCATAAAGTTCTGCTAAAGGGCGAGGTAATACATCACCTTTTTTTGAAAAATGTAATATAAGTTTATAAATATACTTAATATCTGAGATTTTAGCTTTTCTTAACATGAAGGATTACTTTATCTCAGTTATAAAAGGGTGTTCTACATTTAAATCTTTAGCTATTTGAGTGACATATTTTTTAGCTTCCTCTTTGGTTGAATATTTTCCTACATATACTTTATATAAAACTTCACCATTAGTTTTATAATCTTTTATAAATGCTTTATATCCTTTAGATATAGCAGTATCTTTTAGTTTTTCAGCAATTTCTTTTTTTGAAAAGGCACCTATTTGAACAGAATAAAATTCTGTAGGAGTTTCTTTAATCTGAGAGGCAATTTTTGCTACCTCTTTCTTTTGATACTTAGCTTCCTTTTTCTGTTCTTCTGGTAGTTCTTTTTTAGCAATTTCCTCTTTCACCGGTTTTTCAAGAGATGGAGGTGGTGAAATTTTTACAGGTGTAGGTGGAACAGTCTCATTTGATACTGAAGGTGCAGAAGGTACAGTCTCATTTGATAAAACTGTTGGGGGAACCTCTGGACTTGAAGAAACAGCAGGTTGTTCAAGCGCTATCTCTTCTTTTTGTGCTTTCTTTTCTATTTTAGTTCCTACCCATACTCCTATTACGAAACTCCAAATTAAAAGGGATAAACTAAATAAAATGATAAAAACTAAGGCTAATTTACTAACTTCAATTTTAACCTTTTTTTCCTCCATACCTTACCTCCTACGAAAAATTATGTTATAAATTTATATGCATTGGTTTTTCCCGTTGAAGATAAAAAAGGCAGAGCAGGACAACTCCATTTCACCTGGGCCAATAAGCCCTCAAGGGAGTTTGTTGCCTGCCTGCTTAAACCATGATAAGTTGGTTGGGCTAACAATCCCTTGTGACCATGGAGGATTGGTCCGCAGGCTCCTGCCTCTGCCTTATAAACTCTCAAAAAGGAGGTGTTACCATGATTAATAAAAACTTTAAAGTTTTTGTAG
>Ga0197143_1000489_pt1 | contig 43185 bp, 16 predicted proteins | sample GBS70_MetaG_FD_148603 | JGI IMG/M metagenome (GOLD analysis project Ga0197143, IMG submission 148603) | Sediment microbial communities from Great Boiling Springs, Gerlach, Nevada, United States - GBS 70_MetaG | ecosystem: Environmental > Aquatic > Thermal springs > Hot (42-90C) > Sediment... | reverse complement strand
TCTTTCTTTTATAAATTTTTCATCATAAAGTTTTTCATCAATTATAATTTTTGCAATTGAATTAAAAAGTAAAACATCCGTTCCATAATTGTGCTGAATGTTTAGATATGCTATATCAGACAAAGATAACTTCATTGGGTCAATAATTATAAGTTTTGCACCACGTTCAACTGCTTTTCTTATTACATATGATGTAACAGGTTGTGTTTCAGCAACATTTGTTCCCGTCAAAATTATACAATCTGAATATTTCTCAATTTCTTCAAGCGAGTTACTCATCGCAGCAGAACCTATTGTTTTTGAAAGAGCAGCAATTGTTGAAGAATGACACAACCTTGCACAATGGTCAATATTGTTTGTTTGTATTATAGTCCTAAAAAATTTTTGAAACAAATAATTTTCTTCGTTTGTGCACTTAGCTGATGCAAGTCCTGCTAAAGCATCACTTCCGTGTTTCTTTAAAATATTACTAATATTTTCACAAATAATATCTATTGCTTCATCCCAACTTATTTCTTCAAAATCATTATTTTTTCTTCTAAGCGGCTTCTTTAATCTATCAGGAGATGAAACATAATCAAATCCAAATTTTCCTTTAATACACAAAAATCCTTTATTTACAATACTTTCGTCATCGCCTTTAATTTTTATAATTTTGTTATTTCTAACATAAACAACTATACCACAGCCAACCCCACAATAAGGACATACTGTTTTTACTTTTTTATACTCCCAACTTCTCCCTTTACCTTCAGCAGAAACTTCTCTTAAAGCACCAACTGGACATACATCTACACAACTTCCACAAAATACACATCCTGAATTTTTAAGTGGTTCATCAAAACCAGAAACTATCTGTGTTTGAAAACCCCGATAGGCAAATTCAATTGCATTTGCTCCTACAACTTCTTCACATACTTTTACACACCTTCCACATAAAATACATTTTTCACAATCTCTTACTATAAAAGGAGAACCATCTTTTTGTTTTCTTTTACTTCTTTCTCCTTCATATTTTATTTTTTTAATTCCATATTCATACGCATATTTCTCAAGCAAGCACTCGCCTGACTTATCGCATGTCATACAATCAAGTGGGTGGTCAGAAATTATAAGTTCAAGTATTGTTTTTCTTAAACTTATAATCTTTTGTGTTTTTGTAAAAACCTCCATCCCATCATAAACAGGGTAACAACATGAAGCAACAGGCCTTCTCTCGCCCTTAACTTCTACAATACATAACCTGCATGCTCCGTTTGGCAGCAAATGCGTATGGCTGCATAAATATGGTATTTCAATACCATTCTCTTTTGCAACTTCAAGTATTGTTTTTCCTTTTTCTGTTAATATTTCTTTTCCGTCCAAATATATTTTTATTTTTCCAGATGACATTTTAAACACCTCTTCGCTTCTTTTACAGCTTGAGTAAAAGAAAAATTTTTCTCAACTTCTTTAAATGTGTTTATTCTTTCTTTTAAGCTAATACATTTAGGTTGTTGCTGTTTAATATTTATTTTTTCTTCAAAATTAATTTCTTGTTCAGTTTGTTCTTTAACAACATGTTTTATCCAAAATTTTTCAAACTTTTTCCCAGTCAAAAAATTTAAAATAGAAAAAGACGCTCTTTTTCCGTCTCCAATCGCTTCTATTATCGAAGAAGGACCTCTATAAAAATCACCCCCTACAAATAACTTTCTATTTTTTATTTTTAAAGTAAACCTATCAATATCATTTAAATTAAAATACTCACCTATTTTTGATTTCTGACCAATTGCATAAATTAAACAATCAAGTTCAATTTTTAATCTTTCATTTGTTTCAACAAACTTTATTCTACCATCTTTATCAATTTCATCTTTCAATGTCATTTTTTTAAGTATCAACACGATTTTTCCATCTTTATTTTCTACTTTTTCTGGTGATAAAAGATATAAAAATTTTATTTTTTCTTTTTTTGCTTCTTCAATTTCTGTTTTATGTGCAGGCATATATTCTTCAGTCCTTCTATAAATTATATATACATCCCTTGCTTTAAGTCTTTTTGCAGCTCTTGCACAATCAATAGCAACATTTCCTCCACCAATAATCCCTACCTTATCACCAATTTTAATTTTTTTATTTTCCTTAACACTTCTTAGAAAATCAAGTCCGTTAAACACATTTTTTTCTTCAACATAAGGTTCTGAAAAAGCACCTATTGATATGTAAACTGCATCATATTTTTCTTCAAGTTCTTCCAATTTCAAATTTTCAAAAAGTGATTTGTTAAAAAACACATTTATTCTTTCATTTAAAATATCTTTCATTTCTTTTTCTACAAATTTTTTAGGTAATCTAAATTCAGGAATGTATTTTTTTACAACCCCGCCAAGTTCTTTTTCTTTTTCATAAATATCAACTTTAACTCCAGCTTTGCTTAAAAAATAAGCACAACTAAGACCTGATATTCCACCACCTACTACCGCAACTTTTTTGTTTATTCCACGACCTAAAACCATAAAATCTCTAACAGAAACTCCTTTTCTCCACGCATAATCACATACAAACTTTTTTAATACTCTTATATTAACAGCTTTGTCAACATCTTTTCTTCTACACATATTCTCACATGGCGAATAACATGCTCTGCCACATATTGAAGGAAAAGGTAAATCATTACAAATTATTTCATATGCTTTTATAAAATCACTTTTTTCAATAGCATCTATGTATTCTGGGACATTAACTCCAGCGGGACACGCATTTGTACAAGCTGCATATACAACTTCTTTACACTGAGCAGAACTACAATAATTCAAAATTATATGATCAAGATATTCTTCTTTAAAATATCTCAAAGTTGTTAAAACAGGATTTGGAGCTGTTTGTCCAAGACCACATAAGCTTGTTTCTTTTATATGATTTCCCAACATCTCAAGTTTCTCAATATCTTCTAATGTTCCTTCACCTTTTGTTATTCTTTCAAGAATTTCAAGCATACGTTTTGTACCAACTCTGCATGGTACACATTTACCACAAGATTCTTTCTGTGTAAAATCAAGAAAGTATCTTGCAAGTTCAACTGCACAGACTTTGTCGTCAATAACAATCATTCCTCCCGAGCCCATTATTGAACCAAGTTCTGCAAGTGTTTCATAATCAACAGGTGTGTTAAAATGTTCTATCGGTATACAACCACCTGATGGACCTCCTGTTTGCACACCTTTTATTTTTCTTCCGTCAAGAGGTCCTCCTCCTATCTCATAAATTATTTTCCACAAAGGCGTACCAAGAGGTATCTCAACAAGACCTGTATTTTTAACTTTTCCTGCTAAAGAAAATATTTTTGTTCCACCACTATTTTGTGTACCAATTTTTGAAAAAATTTCCCCACCTTCGTTTATTATAATCGGAATATTAGCAAATGTTTCAACATTGTTTATACATGTTGGTTTACTAAACAATCCTTTTTCAGCTGGAAACGGGGGGCGTGGTTTTGGCATCCCTCTTTTACCTTCAATTGAAGAAATCAAAGCTGTTTCTTCACCGCATACAAAAGCGCCAGCACCTTTTTTCACCTCAATATCAAAACTAAAATCTGTTCCTAAAATATTTTTTCCTAATAATCCATATTCATAACACCTATTTATTGCTTCTTGTACATGCTCAATTGCAATAGGATATTCTGCTCTTATATAAAAAAATCCTTTTTTTGCACCTACTGTAAAACCACATATAAGCATACCTTCTATAACTTGAAAAGGAAGACCTTCAAGAACTGTTCTATCCATGAATGCACCGGGGTCTCCCTCGTCACCATTACATATTACATATTTCTCTTCACTTTTTTGTTCTTTTACTATTTCCCATTTTTTATATGTTGGGAACCCAGCACCTCCTCTACCTCTTAATTTTGACTTTCTAATTTCATCTATAACCATTTCAGGTGTAAAGTTTTCAAGAATTTTTATAAAAGCAGAAAAGCCTCCATAGTAAATATAATCCTCAATACTAACCGGATTTACCTCACCACAGTATTTTAAAACTTTAATTTCTTGTAACTCAAAAAACTTTTTATTTTTAAAAAGAAGTTCTTCAACAGGTTTATATTTCTTAGCATTTTTTATTATCTTGTCAACATCGTCTATTGAAACATTTTGGTAAAGATAATTTTCGTTTGGAAAATCAACTTTCACGACAGGTGCACCGGAACAAAATTTGTGACATCCAACAGGTATAACGTCTATGTCTTTGTCTTCTTTTTTCTTTAATTCTGTATATAAATCAATAGCACCTTTTGCCCTGCAACCTGTTATACACACTTTGATGTTAATATCTTTTCTTTTTTTGTTTCTTACTTTCTCACAGAAATTTTTAAAATCGTTAATATTAAGTAATTTCATTTTAGTGAATTAATTATTTTTTTAACTTTTTCAACATCAAGATTGCCGTAATAATTGTTGTTTATCATCATACAAGGTGCCATAAAACAACTGCCAAGACATGCTACAACTTGTAATGTAAATTTCATATCAGCAGTAGTCTTACCGTTTTCAAGGCCATATTCTTTTTCTAACATTTCTTTTATTTTTTGACTCCCTTTAACATGACACGCAGTCCCTTCACACAATCTTATAAGATACTTCCCTCTGGGTACAGTGGAAAATTGTGCGTAAAACGTCAGTACACCGTAAATTTTTGCTTTCGGTATTTTATTTCTTTTACACACTTCACCAAGATAATCCATTGGAATATAATTTTTATCCTCTTGTATTTCTTGCAAAATCTCAAGGTTTGATTTATTCTCCATGAGGGAATCCTCTTATCATTTCAATTGAGTGTGGAATTATACCTTTTAAAATTTCAAAGCATTGGCTGACTCCATTAAAGCTACCTGGTAAATTTATAATTAACGTTTGCCTCTTAATACCAGCAACGCCACGGGATAAAACGGAAAATCTTGATTCTTCAAAAGTTTTTATCCTTAAAACTTCTGCTATGCCGGGAACCCTCTTGTCAATAACTTCCTCAGTTGCCTCAGGAGTAACGTCTCTTTGAGTAAGGCCGGTCCCTCCAGTGGTCAAGATTAAATCTGCAAATTCACAAAGCCCTATAAGCTTTTCTTTTATTATTTCTTTCTCATCAGGAACTATCTCATATTTCACTAAATACCAACCAACTTCTACAACTTTTTCTTTTAAATATTTTCCACTTTCGTCAATTCTTTCCCCTTGATAACAACTATCACTTATAGTCAAAACTGCAACATCTACCTTCGGGATAACTTCAATAACATCACCTTTTTTAACCACACCACCCCTTACTACTTTACCAAAAACCCCTTCCTTCGGCATAATGCACTTGCCAACTTTTTTGTATACCTCACAATACAAATGACAATTTTTGCCAATTTTGGATATCTCAATTATAACACCGTTTATTTTTAGTTTATCTCTTATCTTAAGTTTTCTTAAATCAAGTTTTTTTGTAGTTATATTCTCGGCAAATATGCCTGGCTTAATGTCAACTTTTCCTTTTAAACAAAAAAATTCTTCGTTCATTCTTTCCCAGGAAAGTAAACTTACCTGTCTATCTGTTCCTTTTTCTGCGTGGCAGTCGCCCTTAACACCAAAATCTTCTATAAGTTCAATATAATCAACAGGTTTTTTAATTTCACCCTTTTTTTCTCCAATGTTGACAGAAAAAACTACGCCTTTCATTATCTTATGCATGGCTAAAGCCATGCCCTACAGTTTTTTAAAAATTTTTCAACTTTTTTGATTTTTCTTCCAAATATATTTCTTTAATTTCCATTTCTTTCTTGTACACTTTGCACATATCATAAATTGTAAGTAAAGCAACACAAACACCATATAATGCTTCCATCTCAAAACCCGTTCTGTCAAACCCCTCAACTTCGCAGGTCACTTTTATTTTATTTTCGTCTGTCTCAAAATTTATTTTCGCCTTTGTAATTTTCACAGGGTGGCAGTGTGGAATAACAAGAGGTGTATTTTTTATTGCTAACAACGCTGCAGCTTCCGCAAAACTTAACACATCGCCCTTCGACACTTTTTTGTTCTTTATATCAGTTATTATTTTTGAGCCAAGGCTTATTATGCCACATGCAACTGCTCTCCTTTTTGTAATTTTTTTCTTACTTATATCAATCATATTTGTTTTGCTTTTCTGTTGCGCTTTGCATTCATTGATTTTTCATCGACAGTGTCTTCATTTTTATACCAATATAAAATTTAGCGAATACAAAAACGCTAATCTATTTTTCAAGGATTTCAACAACAACTTTTTGCCCTTTACTTATTTTTTGTCCTTTTTTAAGAAACAAGACCGCATTAGAGTACAATATTGAAGAAAGCACACCCGACTTCTGTGACTTATACGGCGTTATACAAACTTCACTGTTCTCAACTTCTACAACAACCCTCAAAAACTCGTCTCTATCGCCTTTATTTTCAACATCCTCTTTCAAGATACCACTAAACTTTAAACCTTCTGGGAAGCCTCTACCAGTCATTTTATATATCGCTACTTTAACAAGATTTTCAAAATTTATATAGGACGATACCGGATAACCCGGTAAACCAAAAACAACAGTTTTGTTTTTTATACCAAAAAAAGTCGGTTTACCAGGTTTTACTGCAATTTTATGAAATACGAGCTCAACTTTGTTCTTCAGTAATACATCAACAACAATATCATATTTCCCTTCACTTACACCGCCTGAGATGATAAATATATCATACTTTAAGCCTTCTTTTACAAACTTTTCAAGAATTTCAGGTTCATCTTTTGCAATACCTAACATATGAGGCTTGCCACCATACTTTTTTGTCAACGCATAGATAAAGTAGGAGTTGGCGTCATATATTTCAGCTTCTTTGATTTTTTGTCCAACTTTTTTTATCTCGTTACCGGTAGCAAGTATTGCAACTTCCGGTTGTTTATAAACATTTACTTTTTCTTTCCCAAGATATGCCAACATAGAAAACACTGCTGAATCAACAAATGTACCTTTCTTTATAACGACATCGCCTTTTTTGACATCTTCGCCTTTTTTTGAAACATTTTCACCAATTTTTACAGATCTTGTTATCTTTATATATTTTTTTCCATCCTTATCAACTTCCTCAACATCTTCAAGTTTAACCACAGCATCACAATTCTTTGGCATTTTTGCACCTGTCATTATCAAAAAAGTTTTCCCTTTTTCTAAAATTAAATTTTTTATCTCGTCGCCAGCTTTTATTTCGCCAATTATTTCTAAAAATACAGGATTTTTTTTAGATGCCGAGATAGTATCTTCTGAAACTATTGCGAAGCCATCCATTGCAGACCTATCAAACTTAGGCAAGTCAAAGCCTGAAACTACATCTTCAGCAAGAACTCTACCTAAAGAGCTAATAAAATTAACTCTCTCCTTACCTAAAACTGGCGTATTCTTCCACACTAATTTTTTTGCTTCACCAATTAGAATCATTTTTTACTTCCACCTTATTTCCAAAATCTAGAATTGCTGCCTATTTAATACTAAAAATCCTTCATTCCTTTTTTGCTGCACGAACAACAATTTTTTCTAAAATTTTACTATTTTTGCGCCTGCCATTATCAAAAAAATTTTTCCTTTTTCTAAACTTTGAGCTTCTACTTCATCAGCTTTGTTTTTATTTCTCTAACCATTTCTAATAAGACAAAGAAATTATCTTTAGATGCCGAAAAACTGTATCTTTGGGGTATCTCTTATGAAACCACTCATTGTAGACCTATTAAAATGCGGCGTCACAACAATCTCTGCAATCCTCTAATATAGGTCGTTCTGTCAAAAGTTATTCTTTTCCAATTATCAGTACAGTCCTATTTTACCTATATATTTTCTCTTCTCTTTCAAGTTTTAAAAATTTCTTCCAAATACCGAATACTTCTTTCTGCTATTATTTCGCTGCTATAGGTAGTAAAATCAAAAACTTCTACTGAAAGATAGCCACTATAGTTTATCTCTTGTAATGCTTTTTTTATAGGCAGGTAATCAATTTCGCCAAAGCCTGGCCCCAAAAGATTAATGTCATTTGCGTGGAAGTGCACTAAATACCCTCTTGAGGAGCTTATAATTTCTGGTATAGTTTTTTGCTCATCGCACATTGCTTTTACGTCTAACGTGAGTTTAAAATTTTCATCATTTATTTCCTCTATCATCTTTAAGGCTTCCTCCAGGGTATTGATTAAATTAGTTTCTTTTCGCGATAAAGGTTCTAAGGCAATAATTACGCCTTTTTCTCCTGCTAAAGGCAAAATCTCCATGAAGCACTCTTTAGCGTAATTCCATGCTTCTTCGCGTGAAGAAGTTGGTGAAACATTTCTTTGCTTTGGTGAGCCAAAAACCATTATTTTACCCTCAAGGTCTGCGCAGAAAATTATTAATTCTTTTAAGTATCTTATTGTTTCTTCTCTAATTAGTTTATCTTTAGAAGTAATGCTTAATCCTGGTGGTGATAGTAGCAACCAGTGTAAGCCAATAATTTCTAAATTATTCTTTTTAGCCGCAGCTTTTATTTTTTTTCTTTCATCGTAAGATATCTGTTTTACAGTAGGGGCAAACGTGAAAGGCGCAATTTCAACACCATTATACCCTATAGAAGAGATATAACTTACAATTTTCTCCCAGGGCCAGTTTTTAAATATCTCATTACATATGCCAAATTTCATAAAAAATGGACTAGAAAAAATTTTTTTATTTTGTGGGCTTCTTCTCTACACGTATTATGTTTGGGTCGGTAAAAATATCTTTTTCGTCGATGCTTGTGCTGGAAAACTCGGAGACGATAGCACCTTCATCACCCGCCTGGAACCAATGTAAAGTATTTGGTGGGATAGTGTATTGTTTTCCTGGCGTGAGGACTATCTCGTGCCACACGGTAAAGTATGGTTTATATTTTTCTGGTATTTTAGCGTGTGGCTTCTTTGTTGGTTCTCCGGGGACATAGAGGTAGACTTTTCCCCAACGGCACCTGAAAGTTTCCATCTTGCCAATATTATTTTCATCTATTGGTGGATGTCTATGTTCTGGGCAAGTTTGTCTTGGAAAGAGCACAAGTTCTTTTGCACAGTATCTGTCAGTATTAACGTAAACCAACAATTCTAGTCCCATATTGTACAAGTCATTTAGTGCAAAATCTGCAACTTCTATGTTCTTTTTCTCTTCTTTTGTGATGACTATTTTTGCTTTTTCCAGCATCTTCACAGTTCTTTCAATGGCTTTCTTCTTTTCTTTTGCGCTTATCATTTCTTTACCTTTTTCCCTCCTTTCTGCGTTTTACTTTTTCTATTATATTTACAAAGCCGTAAGTTGCGCAAATGGCCAAAACTGGGTGCAGAGGGACCCTGTAGCGCATTTGGCAAAAGAATATTGAATGCTGTATAGGGAAATAAATTAACAAGGAATACAGTACATAGAACCTATGAGGTTCTTTTAATGAACATAGTAGACCTATGATGGATAGCACGAGCAGCGGTAAAAAAAATATAGCACTTACCATTCTAACCGTGTAGCTGTAATGGTATGGATTTGGTGCAATACGCCAGAATTTTAGAAATTTTAAGATACACAGTTTAAGAAAATAAAAAGGTCTTTGTTTAATAATACCTACTGCTTTCTCAAAACAATACCTATCTGCTTCTGTTATACTCATTCCTTTGACCTCGTTGCTCATATTTTCGCGGTGCTGGTCTAACAATTTAGGGTCGTCGCTATACGAACAGAAGCCTTCCCAAAAATGCCATCCACTTTGTACCGTAGAGATGACAATTCTGTGTGTAAGCGTATAATTACGATATATCCAAGGTGATAGGGAAGCAAGCATAAAAACAAATATTCCTAACCAGAGAAAAAAAACTTTTACCCATTTTTCCCTTTTACTAAATAAGAAGCTCATTATTGGTAAAAAAAAGAAGTAGCCCAAAAAAGCTGCCCTCGTTAACACAGATATCCCGCAAATTATACCAATTAATATAATTAAAAGCGTGGAACTTTTATCAAAGCCACCCTCCAAAATTCTTGTAACAGCATAGCTATAAAGACAGAGAAAAAGCATCAGAAGGAACGTTCCAAGCGTCTCTGTCATTATTTTACCACTAAAATACGTCAAGAAGGGATCTAAAAGGCAAATTATTGCAGCTATTGTTGCAGTTTTATTATCCAGCATCAGAGGGGATGCCCTTGAAATAAAAAATACAATTCCTGCTGTAGAGATGTTTAACAAAAATTGTATTAGCTTTACCCATAGGATAGCATTTTCGCTAAAAAGGAATCTTATTGCAGCCAGAAACAATGGATATATTGGAGGGCGCGAGACAACGCCTTCAAAGCCCTTTCCTTCCAGGATACTTCCTGCAAGATGGTAATAATGATATGCATCCGGCTCCCAAGGATCTACGGAGCCCATAATGAGCAATATTTTAAGGAGCAATACTGCACATAAAAATATTGTAAGAAAAATCTTTTTATTCATTCATATTTAGAGAAGTATTTTTCAGGGAGAAGGTGCGGGTGGGATTTGCACCCACGCAAAAATTAACGGTTTTGCAGACCGTCCCCTTGGGCTACTCGGGCACCGCACCAAGTAAAATCTTGTTGCCTTTGTAATATATTATATATAATTTTTTACTCCTCGGGGAATACAAGTGTTGCGCTATCACCTTTTATGTTTTTTGACACATCCACAAGCCGACTATTATATCTCACTTCCACATTCTTTGGAAAATTTACCACTAAAGTCATCTTCTTTTTACTTTTCCACACGTAAGTAATACCATTCACCAATGTCCCCTGATAAATGATCATGCCATTCACCACTAATCGCGCCCAAGTGTTTGCTAAACATTTTACTTCAAGTATATTATAGTCGTCTTTGCCTGTCTCGTTGACAAAATTTTTTTTAACTTGTGAAGATGTATCAACAACATTAACGTCAGAGAATGTAGAAAATAAAACATCGAGGCTACCATTTTCGACACTGAGAGGAGCTCTTGTCGTCCCAACAGTAATAAAACTCTTCAGCTCATTCTTCTTCTTAGAAATAAGCATAAATATGACGAAGACTATAAGCACACAGATTGAACCTGTAAGGTAAGACTGCATTTTGTATTTTTTAACTCGTGGCACGGGAGAAATTCTTTTGAAAGATACTGCCCATTTGTCTACATAGAGCAAAATTTCTTCTTCTGGCAAGCCCAAGTATCTCGCATATGTCAATACATAGCCTTTAAAATACACATATGCTGGGAAAATAGCATAATTATCGTTCTCTAACGCTTCTAAGTATTTCTTGCTAAGCCTAGTTTCTATGGAGGCGCGCTCCAACGAAATGCCTTTTATCACTCGTGTTTCTTTTAAGAGTGTACCCAATGATTTCTCTTCTCCCATTGGTTAATTACTTACTCTTATATTCTTCAGTGGTAGCATTTTGCAAATCTTCTATAAGGGGCAACGTGTCGAAGAATCCTGTCGGTATAGACGCTAACTCGTTTTTTATTTCATAATACATTTTATCTGTATTCTCAACAACTGTATTATAATCTACATTATATCTCTTTGAGATATTACGCAATTTTTCGCCTCTACTGCGCAACTTCACAACGCTGTCAAATTCAACCTCACCCATCCTTGAAATATATAACAATTTTATTAACTCTTTGTATCCGTATCCCTGAGAGTGTAATTTTTGCAACTTCTCCTCTAAAAATGCAAATTTATTTGCTAGAAGGTATATAAATTTATCGCGCTTTATATATTTCTCCTTTACACCTGGCATGGACGGCGATGGAAGATTTTCTCGTTGTTGTTCCTGTTGAGTAAGGTATGGCGACGGGCCAAAAAATACTCCAATGTCGGAAGATAACGAAGAAGATACACAAATCACAGTCATTGTAGAAACAGCGATATAGAGAAATTTGTACTTCTTCATTTTTTTCCTTCGGCAGCGCCCTTCATTGGAACAAATAGCACTGGTATCACAGTTTCTCTTTTTACCACACCTTCTTCCTTCTTAACAAGATACAGCATCTGGTATATGTAATCACTTACAGGTATTACCATACGACCACCCTCCCTCAATTGCTCCACCAAGGGCCTTGGTATGTGGTCTGGCGCACAGGTCACTATTATTGCATCAAAAGGTGCGTACTCCTGCCAACCATAATATCCATCACCTATCTTCACTTTCACATTTTTATATCCGAGACGTGACAGAGTTTTTTGTGCCCTGTGTGCAAGTTCAGGTATAATTTCTATTGTATAGACTTCTTTTACTATTTCTGCGAGAACAGCTGCTTGATATCCACTGCCTGTGCCTATCTCCAAAACTTTATCATTTTCCTTTAGGGACAAAAGTTGTGTCATCAGGGCCACTATATAAGGCTGAGAAATGGTCTGCTTATAACCTATAGGCACTGGGTGGTCGCCATAAGGATCGTACAATTTTCTATACTGTGTTGGGATGAACTCGTGCCTAGGAACTTTTTTCATAGCACGTAATACTTTTTCATCTTTTATGCCACGGGCGCTTATCTGCGTCTCAACCATTTTTTCTCGTGCTTTGCCCCATTTGTCTACTACTGTTTGCTGCTCTTGTTGTTGTGTTGCTGCTGCCCATAGCAACTCCCTACAGTATGCCTTGCCGAAGCCAAGAAATATAAAAATTAGTACTAGTCTATGGACATTCTTCATTGTTTTTTTATTCCTTACCTAGACAGTATTGCTCAAATGCAGTGATATACTTTTTGAGGGCCTCCTGAGGGATATTAACTTTTGGCACAATAGCTTTTTTTATTTCAACTTTCTCAGAAAGCACCCTTTTCATATCATCTGCAGGTATATTTTCATGGATACATTTTCCACAGATTGCTGCACCTAAGCTTGTCGCCTCTTCAATGTCTGTAACATAGACATCATTTATAGGAAACAATGTAGACAACATTCCCATATAGACCTTATTATTCCTAAACCCGCCCTCTATATAAATATCAAACTTTCTCTTCTTATCTTTTCCTACCGCCTGGCATATGGCATAGTACGACTGTATTGCCAACGACAAGCACAGCGCATGATAGGCTACTTTTGCATTTTTATAAAATTCCCTCTCGCCAACGATACGTGGCTTAGAGGAAGGAAATTGTCCGCAGCCCTGCGTCAACGACGGTATGACAAAAGTCCCTCTTTCGTAAAGTATTTTTCTGAATACTGAGTCTTCCAGCTCCATAGTTCTCGGGTTGATGGAAAATCTTTTCTCTATAAGCCTCGCATAATGGTCATGCTCTTCACCACCTTTTATACGCGATGCTCTTACAGGGCGTCCGAAGGCATCTATGTAGTAAAGTGTATCTTTATATAAATCCGTCGTGGAGAGGTAAAACTCACTTCCCGGGTACATGAATACACACCATGTACCTGTAGAGGCTAAGACAAACTTTTCATCTCCCCCACCTATCAAATAAGGCAATAGAGAGGCATTAGAGTCGTGTATACCGCAACTTACTTTACAAGTTTTATCAAGCTTTCTATACTGTGTTATTATTTTTTTACTTATTCTACCTGCCATGGTAAAGGGTGAAGAAATCTTACTCCCCAGCTTGCTGCAAACATTAAGCTTCCTTGCTACAGAACTTAACCCTTTTTCTTTAAAGCTATACAAATAAGTATGACACCCAATAGAGGTGATTTCATTTAATGTCTTCCCTGTGAGAAGATAAGTTAAATATTGTGGAAAGAAGAGTATACGTTTTGTATTTTTAAACTTCTCTGCAAATTTTTCCTTCACGTAGAATATTTGCAAGGCAACGTTTAACAGTTGCCCGTAGGGAGGCGTTGCAGTCTCTAAGTATAATTCTTCTGGGCTGCTGCCAAGCAACTCGTAAAACTTCTGCCTTATCTCGCTCTCAATTTCATTAGTATAGGATATTACTGGTAGCAAAAGTTTACCTTCTTTATCAAGCCATACTATGGTAGCACCGTGTGTTGTGATAGAGATAGCTTTTATGTTATAGTTCTGACTAGAAAATAGGCGTGTAAGCTTCTCAAAAAGCCAAGATTCTATTTTTTCTATATCGTCGCAATACAATTTTTCACCGCCAACAACAACCTCTTTCTCTAGTATCTGGGTGGACTCTTTAAAAATAAGTCTCAGCTCTGAGTTGTAAAGGACTATTTTTTTATTTGTTTTTCCTATATCAAAAACAACTATGTGGTACATTTTTTTCTTAAAACCTACATATTAAACTGCCTTGCGAAAATAAACTCTCTGGGATGCCACTTAAAATATACGTCCCGGTGAAGACAACGTGCTCACGTAGCACAAAATCTAATGCAAGCCTTCTGCCCAAATCCACTCCTATGCCTATAGAGAGCTGAGTTGGCCCAGTAGAACTTGTAAAGTTTGTACTTGATACAACACCAGTAACTCGATTAGGCAGACCTGCTGCAAGTTGCCAGTCAGGGTCTTTGGTTTTTATCTCTGTAGTGGAATGAAGAGCATGAGACAACCCGAGGCGTAAGGATAAAGAATTTTTTTTCATATAAAAGTTCTTCTCTATCGCTATATTTAAAGGTATAGAAAAAATATTCATTTCCTGCTGATACTCTTGGTCTTTGCCGGAAAGAGAAACTTTCATCTGCTCTCGTAAACCTTTATGTTGTAGAGATACGTTTGATACACCAATACCGGCTATCACGAGAAATTCTTGCGGCAGGAAATGGTTTACTGCTACACCTGCCATAGCACCTGTAGTATTCTGTGATCTTTTTTGCATATAATTTACATCTCTAGTGTCTTCATAATCGCCGTCGTTATTTTCGTCTTCCTTACGAGTATACACATTATCTTCATTAAGAGTGTAAAACCGAAGGTAGCCGAGCAAGGAAAGTTTATCGTTGAGGAAGGGCCTTACGACTCTTGCTTTTATGTCTAGATTCAGGCCTGGATTTAATCGAAACACCCAATCGCTTATTTTTATATTTTTATTTTCGCCCTTATATGTGAGATAAGTATTTTTTGCAGCTGGAAATTTAATCATACTGGAAAGGGCGATCCCAGTCTTTTGCACTATAAAGTTATCTATATTTATCCCGAGAGAGAGTGTCAGCTCTAATGATGAAAGCCTACTTTCACTAAGTGTATCGTTAGGGGATGGTGGTTCGGAAACGAGAGAATCTTTATCGTAAATACTATTTTCGGAGAAGTTAAAATAAATACCCCCTTTTACATCTTTCACCAGGAAACCATAAAATATGTCAAACTTATTATTCGGCAGCAACATGCTAAAATTTACATTTTTAGTAGGTATTTTAGGTATAGGAGATAGGTCGGAGCCTGTAATATCTTCTCCGGGGGTTATAGGTAAAAGTAAAACATATGGTCGGGCGATAAAAAACGAAATCACACTTTTTTTAATAAACCCTCCAGATACAGAGATACCACCCCATGGAGAGCTGAGCTTTAAGTTGTTATCCACTGCTGGAGCTACTCCGGTACCAAGCTCGTATAAGAAAATATTCCTATAATTATTTATCTCGCTGGGGAATAGCCAGATAAGCGTATCGTCTTCCACTAACATCCAATTTTGTACACCTAAACCATTTATCCGAGAAGAGGTGGCAGATATATTTTCTTTTATTATGATTAAGAGAGAAAACCACCAACATAATAGAAGGAGAGGAAGTTTCTCTTTAGGTTTATTTAACATTGCATCAACTTTTCTTTTTTAATTTTAGGGAAAAATTATATTTTTATGTTGAGCTGATTAAGCTATAATTATATATAATTTTCTTGCCTGTAATAAATAACTTTTTATCTATTTATAAGGAAAATGAAACGACCAAATAGCAAAACATTTAATCCTGCAAAGCTGCTTCTTCTAACACCTATATTGTTATCGTCGTTGATGCTTACTTTTTTAAGTATCAATGAGGAAGCGATGTATTGTGACGAGGTGAGAAGGATAAAGCTCCCTGCACCTAAATATAAAGGGAAAGTATCCGTAGAAGAGGCGATATATTTACGCAAGTCTATACGGCAGTATAAAAATTTGCCTTTAAAGATCGAACAAGTGGGGCAGCTTTTGTGGTCTGCATGTGGAGTAACTATAGATGGCGTGACGGGACCTACAAGAGCGTATCCTTCTGCAGGGGCTATCTACCCTATAAAGATATATTTAGTTGTGAACAACGTTCTTGGTTTAGAGAAAGGCATTTACCTTTATATTTACAACAGCCACGAGCTACAACTCATTAAAAAAGGTGATTTTAGAGGGAAGCTTCTAGAGGCTTCTTACAACCAGTTCATGGTCTCGGAGGCTTCCATAAACATTATCCTCACTGGGTTATACAACCGTGTTATTTCGCGTTATGGTGAACGTGGAGAAAGGCGCTACATCTGCATGGACGTCGGGCACGCAGGACAAAATATCCACCTTCAATGCGTATCATTAGGGTTAGGTACTGTGGTTATAGGAGCGTTTGATGACGTGCGTGTAGCACAAATTTTGGAGCTACAACCTGACGAGAAGCCTCTTTATATAATGCCTGTTAGTGTGCCGAAAAGATAAACTACTTTTTTAACTATAGAAAAAAACTCAGAGTAGAGGAAGGTAACGCTTTATCTCGTAATCCGTCACCCTTTTCCTATAGTTATCCCATTCAATTTTTTTATTCTCTATAAACTTCTCAAATATATGTTCCCCAAGTATACTGCGGACTAATTCAGAATCCTCTGCCACCTCAATAGCTTCAATTAGTGATCCTGGCAACTCTTCTACTTTTTTTGCCTTACGCTCAATTTCGTCCATCTCGTATGCTGAGGCTTCCAGCGGCTCAGGCAATTCGTATTTATTTTTTATCCCTTCAAGACCAGCACGCAGCATTGCAGCAAAGGCCAAGTAAGGGTTACACGCTGGATCAGGGAAGCGCACTTCTATACGTGTAGACTTCTCGTGCCCAGGCTTATACTCTGGGACACGTATCAAAGCCGACCTATTTCTTCTCGCCCAACAAATATACACTGGAGCTTCATATCCTGGGACAAGCCTCTTATATGAATTCACCCACTGGTTTGTGATTAAACATATTTCTCGTGCATGGCGCATTATACCAGCAATGAATCCTTTTGCAACATCCGAAAGGTAATATTTGTCTACTGGCGAGAAAAAAGCATTTTTGTCACCTACAAATAGGCTCTGATGTGTATGCATCCCAGAACCATTTTCTCCATATATAGGTTTTGGCATGAAAGTCGCGTAGCAGCCGTGCTGCCGTGCCACTTCTTTGACTATAAGTTTATAAATTATAACTTTATCGCCCATCCTTAAGGCATCGTCGTACTGGAGGTCAATTTCGTGCTGGCTACGTGCCACCTCATGGTGTGAATATTCAACTGGGATGTTCATTTGTTTCAAATATTCCATAGTGATTTGTCGCAACATTATACCTTCATCTTCGCCAGGTAAGTATGAAAAATAACTTCCCGCATCTAACACTTCAGGGGTGCCGCTGGAAGACTTAAAATAGAAATATTCCAATTCAGGACCAACGTAATATGTATAACCCATCTGTTTTGCTATCTCTAAGTTACGTTTTAGGCAGTACCTTGTGTCACCTTCGTATGGTTTACCTTCCGGAGTATAGATATCACAAATCATAATAGCAGTATTTTTCCTATAAGGCAGGATATTGAATGTAGACAAGTCAGGTTTAGCGATTAAATCCGACTCGTAGATTCTTGCAAAGCCTTCCACAGAAGAACCATCAAAACCTTTACCATTATCTATTGCCTCTTCAACCTCTTCTACAGGTATAGAGAAAGCTTTTAAAGTGCCTAGAATATCCAAACCACAATTCTACAAATTTTATCCCATTTTCTCTTATAATTTTTAGCACTTCGTCGCGTGTCAAATAGCTCCTATCAATCATACATCTTTCCCAAATTTTCCCTTTCTTCTTTCTTTTTTCCCCAGCTTTATTACCCTAAAAAATCTTAAATGAGAGGAAAAATTTATTTTCTTCTTATTCCGCTTTCATTTGACAAAGGCAAAAATTGTTATCAGCGCTGCAAGAACACTAAACCCTACACCTAACCACGTGACTATTCTCTTCTCTATCTTCTCAAATCTCTCTTCCATCCTCTCCAATCTCTCTCCCAACCTCTCGAACCTCTTATCTATCTCCCCAAACCTTCTGTCTATCTCCCCAAACCTTTTGTCTATCTCCCCAAACCTTCTGTCTATCTCCCCAAACCTCTTGTCTATCTCCTCAAACCTCTTGTCTATCTCCCCAAACCTCTTGTCTATCTCCCCAAACCTCTTGTCTATCTCCCCAAACCTTCTGTCTATCTCCTCAAACCTTCTGTCTATCTCCTCAAACCTTTTTTCCATCAGCTCAAATTTCTCATACATCAACCTCCTCAGCTCAGTAACCTCAAAATCCAAGTGTGCTATATGGCTAAATTGCACTTTCAGTATCAGCGGAACAGCCTTCTCTTCAGAGAGCACACCCGTGCTCATTATCTCCTCTTCTGCTTCTTTCGCCTTCCTGTCAAGAAACTTAAGCAGTATCTTCGTCACGTCTTCCTCAAGTACAGTAACCATTTTTTTTCTTCCTCTCCTCCAATTTTCACGTCAACAAAATTTTCCTATTTTTCTTTTTTCTAATTGCCAAAACGTACACCTTTTTTTCTCATCATTACTTTTTGATAATTTTTTTCCAAAAAAATTGGCAAAACAGAATTATATAAAATTCTTATTCATAAAGGCAAAACTTTTTTCTTAATGGATAACGCCTATTTTTATAATCTTTGTTACTTTACCGGATGGCGCTTCTACGACTATATATGCTATATAACCACCTTTAGCAACCTTTTCACCAGCTTCATTTGTCCCATCCCAAGGTATAGTGTTACTACCAGCCTTACCACCTTCCTGCCCAGGGTCAAAAATCCATTGTTTGACCAGGTACCCTAATAGGTCGTAAATACTTATTGTTACCTTTGCATCTTCTCTTAATACATAAGTTATATAAGTTTGTGCACCGGGCTGCCTCATATCCACCGGGTTAGGATAACTGAATGTTTGTGAAATAATTGCTTCTGGCAAGCCAGTAGATGCAGGTGGTGACGGTGGCGACCACGGCCCCCAGGTGCCTGCAGTGTTTCTCGCACGTACACGGTAGTAGTAGAAGTGTCCTTTCTCGCGAGGCTTATCTTCAATCTCTTTGCCATCAACATCTACAGCATAACCGTCACCAACGGTTATTTGCAGCACATTACCAGGAACAACATCTATTGTTCTCCAAATAGGTGAGTTATCAACGCGCTCCTGTATCTCGTACAACTCTATTCCTGAGCCCATAACCGGCCTATTTTCTTTCCTTGCAGCACTTTCCTCCTCTTCTGTAGGATCTCTTGCCTGCTCCCACCGCACAATATACTTTCCTGAAGGCTCCGGAGCACCTTTTTCCCACGGCGCAGGTATCACTTTCTTAGGTGCGCTTGGCGGCGTAATGTCTATCTTTATAACTGCAAACTTAGGAGGCCCTTCTTTAATATCACCAGTCGTTTTGATACGCGAAACCGCCTTCACTTGATAGTATATTTCTTCTCCGTGGCGCATACTTAAGCCTGTTGCACGATATGAAGTCACCGGGTAGACTGTAGAGAGCCACCCTTGCGTCTTGTCTTGTGTATATGACGAAGTGCCTACTGCATACAATGCGTAGATATATTCAACATCGGGATCTGGGGGCATAACTACTTTCCAAGATGCTTCCACTTCGGTAAGAGAATTACTCCACGCCTCAGACTCTACTACATCTGGTGTTTGCGGCCGCGGGTCCACATATTGTATTATGATAGTTGCGCGATGCCGTATCTCAGCTTTTACACTACGTATCGGGTAGTCACTTTCTCTGCCGATAGAGCTTGGCGGCTTACGATCAAAATATTCTATATTACCTATCTCAAGTCCAACGAAGTGCCCTTCTGTGTTTTGTCTTGCTAAGTCTACTTCTCCAATATCTGCACTAATAAACAATATGATAGGCTGTGTCGTAACTGTTATTGATGATACAAAAGTGCACGCAATACTGCCGCCAATGAATGGTGAGCCTTGGTATGGGCTATGTACAGCTGTGCTTATTATTACATCATTGATAGAATCAAAAACACCGTTACCGTTGCTATCCAGATGCACGTATACTGCAGATAAGTCGCCATCGCCTGCACCAGCAACCTGTTGTATTTCTATATGACCTATTTGTCTCATATGCATTCCTGTCAGGGTTATCAAATTTCTATCAGTGGAGAGTGTAAGTTTCAAGAAAGGTACATATCTATATTTTTGTATCACCGATGCTGAAACTAAATTATCACCTTTCACCTGCAGCGTCACCGGCTTTATCTGCCTAAGCTCCGTCTCAAAAGGTATATTCTCTGCACCCATCTTATTGGGTACATTTATACCAAACCATATGTCAGCAGAAATTGCCAAGCCAATGAAATCCCCAGCAAATGCATATGGAGAGATGTTATAGACTATAAAATATGTCCTTGGCAGGTAAGTGATAGTTTGCGTAGCAATAGCGATATCAGCTAACGGCCCGGCTATATCTGCAGGGAACTTGCCCTCCCCTATGAGAATATCATCTTTACTGCTAAACGTGCCGTCACCATTGTCTAAGTACACTTTTATTGATTCAATGTTTTCATTTGTCCCGCCATAAACTTGCGCCTCACCGGGACGCATACTAGAGCCTGTGCGCTTCACACGCAAAGACATCCACTTAGCATCTGCGAGCTCCGCACGTAAAGTGAACCGGCAAACTAACACATCCCTATCACCTTGATACAATTCCGGCAATGTCTTCAACATATCTTCACCGCTAAAGTAAACCATATCAGGATACTCTTTTATTACAGCGTCCTTGCTCTCGTACGGCATCATATCTACAGGCATGACAGTATCAGGCTCGTCTATAATAAAGTAATCTGTAGCCCTTATAAGGGCACCAAATGTTGCACCAGTCTCCGCTAAAGAGTCTATATCGTATACAATGAAGTAGTTTTGTCCCTGTGGCCGCTCAAGCTCATTATATATAACTTCTCTTTCGCGGAACCTCAACGTTACCGTCCCGTCTTTGAACATCTCAGTGCCAAAAGTCAACAAGCCTGCATATCCGCCATCAGCATATTGCACTACATCATTAACTATCCCAATCACTAAGGCACCATCAACGCCGCCTTTGTGCTCTGCTTTTATAGTATCATTCACGCCACGCTCAACCTTGCTAAACTTTAAACCCGGCACGCCACTAATTGATACCGTAGAGCATTCACTATAATACATAATTTCTCTATCCACAAGTAAATAACCGCTCTGCGGGAAGATGTCCGTTGTTTTAACAAGCAATGAATTAGCATTTATGTCTATATCTTCTGCTAACACACCCTTAGGTATCGTACCGGAAGTGGTGAAGCGTCCATCAAGGTTAAGGTCACGGAAGATTTTTACCTTCGTTATATAAGTATCAAAAGAAGTACCTTTTTTGTCAACACGTAGTCCTCGCCAAACAACACTATTTTGGTTAGCCACGAGGTTTAACCGCATCACACCTTGATTCTCTTTACCTTGCATAACGTCTTTATCAAGTATATCTTCATACCTCACTTTTAATACATCAAAGGTTGGATGTATAAAAGGTGTAGCACTAACAATTGGGAAGTTAAGCGGTGAGACGCTGTGTGGTGGAGACTCCACCTGGAGGTCACTATTTCTGCTGATTTTGACACCTACGGTGTGGCCTTTTTCTGCAGTAGGATCTATATCTATCGCCACGAAGTACGCCGTTGGCGATGAAGTTACAAGCACGTACTCGCGCCCCATGTAATCTGCCGGATAGTCAGGATCGTCTAAACTGACCACTGCTTCGCCAACGATAAACTCTGGCGGGCCAAACTTGGCAATACCAACTAACTTATCTACGACAACTTCTCCACTCTCAGGCTCACGGTCTAATTTACCATTCCTGTTCACATCTTTATAAATTTTGACAGCACGTATATCGCTATCGGCACTTTCTTTCTCCCTACCTGGCATAGATATACGCTCTAGCTTTAACTTGTACCAGTTCACTGTATAGCCATCGCAGGAGACAGTTAATTTTAACAATGGAACATTCTTACTCCCCTGATTAACCATACCTATAACGGCCGCCCCTGGAGAATGCTCCACTGGTGTAGTGCCGTACATTCCACGAATAATACCACTAAATGTAGTACCTACTCTGCTTGAATACTGCATTACCTCGCCATCTACAATCAGCATACCGCTATTACCGAAGCCCACCTCCGGAACGTCATCTACAACGAGTGTAGTGCTTGTAGCACTCATGCCGTACACAAGTTTAGCAACGTTCAACACTTGCGGCTCTACTTTGACAACACGTGGCGATGGTATTATAGTGCGCTCTTTTGAGAGGAATGGAATCTTTGCAGTATCAGTAGAGACGGTATTAGGCGCAGAAACATATATATCTTCAGGTTTTGCAATTTTGACGCCAAAGGTTAGCCCTGGTGTTGCTAACGGATGAATATCGTAACAAATGAAGTAGCGCTTAAGAGCAAGCTCACGCGTAAATATACGTTGACGATCCTTTTGTGAGAACGTTATCATGCACTCACCTTTTGTACCAATATTGCCAAAGGTACCTTCACCTATCTGTTTATCTGCGTCAAAGTTTAAATACCCTGTATCGTCAGCATCATACCATATACTTACACGACTTATATCTGCATCTGTACAGGAACCTGTACGTATAAGCTTCAGTCCTTCAAAGTATGCATCGCCGTAGTCTGTCTCTACCGTGAACTGCGCAACTGCCTGATTAGTAGCACCCTGCATCAACCTTATACCTACAATTGTGTCTGTGGATGTAACAGTAACTATATCTGCGTACTCATTGACCTGTGCACCTATTTCAGATTCTATTGGCAAGTTTTTGCTAGACACCTTATCCGGATATCCCACAACGAAGTAATAAGTTGCAGGTATTCTCAAACCTAACTTTGTCCTACCAACTCCCGCTAAATAAGAAATATCATAAGTGACGAAATACGTCTTCGGCTCTGTACCAACTTCTTCACCGCCACGTGGCCCTAAAATAGGTAAATACACTGTTGATGATACGAAGACGTACCGCTTGTCGCGCTTAGAAATTAGAGTATCAAACGTTGGGTCAAGCACTCTATCACGCTCACCAATAACAGTAACACCTACCTTGTGGTCAACTATTGCAGTATTTAGCACACCACGAGTTGAAATATTCAACCAATATCTTCCTTCTTCTTCGCTAATGCCAACACCACTATAAGCTATCTTCTCTTTCTCAACTTTCACAATACCGCTTTGAGGAAATCCTTTTATAGTGTTGAGATAAATAACTGTTGATGTAGAAACGATATCTTCTACTAAGACAGCTTGTGGTGTCTCATCACGATATATTTTTATATCTACTACGTCGTCATCACCTGCACCACCACGACGGTCAACTCTTAACCCTTGCCAAATTACCGTATGCGCATCTGCTTTCAAGTCAAACCTTGCCAGTACCACATCTTTATCACCTTGTGTCACTGCAGCAGGCACTATTGCCAAATCCGGCTCTATCAATAAAGTATCTTCTGTGGGTTTCACTCTAACCATAGAAGTCTCAAATGGATATATAGGCTGGTCCATCATCACGCCCTCCTTGAGGACAAATTTGAACCTATCAGGTATTTTAGCACCATGTAAAGAGCCTATATATGCTGAGTCGTCCATATTGAACACAATGAAATAGTATTGTGTAGTTGTGGTAATAATTTGATCTTCTATATCAAGGATAGCGGTTGCAGTGCTAAATCCTATTTTAGGTGAAATTGGTGGCTCATCAATTGCAGGCTCATACTTGCCATTCATGTTCATATCTTTGCAGACAAACACAGAAGCAATATCTGAATCACCACCAGCAGCTTCAGCAGTGTGCTGCACTATTATTTTATCCCATATAGCGGTAAAGACATTTGTCCAAAGTCCTATACGCAAGACACCAACGTTCAACAAGCCTTGCGGCACTTCAGGATTGACAGAGAAAGTTAGTGGCCCTGGACCGTCAGGATCATACCATGCATTTATATCATCTAACTCGACAAACACTTTAGAAGGTGGCACTGAAACTATAGATTCATATGTTTGTGTTGGGAAATTATTTTCTGCAAGCTTCGCTACCGACCTGAAAGGATCCATGACGAGATATCCAGAATCTTTTATCATTAGTCCGATAGTCTTATTACGTTCTGCATGTAACGGGAGACGTATACAAATGAAATACACCTTCTCTTCTTTAGATATGACTTGCAGTTTATCCGGCGGTATTAAGAAATCGGCACGTCCTGCAGGTGAAAATGTTGCAGTTGCGATCAACATATCGACAGGCGTTCCACCAAGCTCAATCTCGCCATCAAATAAACCATTCCCGTTCGTATCATAATAAAGTCCTAACTCAGTTACTTGGTCGTATGGCAACGTGCCGGTTTTGTCAACACGTAGAGAAATCCACGTTGCAGTGCTTGCAGCGAACTCTGGTGGCTTAACTGCAAGCCGTAGACGCATCATAGCAACAGGTGCTGGCCTATCCGGTGTGGTACCATCACCTTGATATACATGCTCAGGTATACCGAGTGCACGCTTAATATCATTACCGGGCTCAGGTGCTAAATCGCGCGGCTCTGCAACTACACCAACAGTGACCAGATCTTTTGACGAGCCACGAGCTAAATCTCCTGTAGTGCCTGAAAGTTGATCAACATAATCCGTTGCACCAAGAGTTAACGTCTCCTGATATGGTGATGTTATTTGGAAATTGGTTATACCGGCGTCTGCCTCTGTGAAGTCATGGAATACGGGCGAAATTGTTGCTGATGACGACGTAGACCAGAAGAATGCACGCCCTGTATAATATTGCCCATTTATAGGATCTCCGCAGGCTATGTTTCCAAACTCATCCTTTGCAATAACAGTTATGACTGCAGGCACGCGGACGCTCACGCCGGTGTTCTCATACGGATGTGTGAGGATGAAATACGCAGCCTTATTAGGTGTGATAGTGAAAATCTGCGTAGCATCTTCCCAGGCTCTATCTGGGAATTCTGCAGCAGTGACCGTGCAAGTGCCTGCTATTTTGTCCCTGTAGTAGAAGAAAGTCTCGCTCGTCCCTGAAGTAATAACTACACTCTCTATTACCCAAGAGTACATATCAACTGAGAAGCGTCCTTCTTTGGACGTAGTGAAAAGGTTTATTGTTGTATCTTCGGTAACGGGTGAGACATTATTATACTGATCGCGTGTTTGTATAATAGATGCCGTGTTAGTTATTCCTGGCTCATAAGTGATAGTAGTACCTGCTATAAGTCTATATCCTGGAGTAATGAAAACTATCTTAGCAACTGGTGCCGGTAGTATAGAGACTTCCTGTGTAGCTTTTAGCCAGAATTTGGAGTATCTCTCGTCTGCAGTAATTATTGAAGTTCCTGCAAGTGTATCTAAGTATCTGAAGGCTGCAGTATGTGTCCCTGTAGCAATTATTACACTTCCTATATAATATCCGTAGTCTGGAACGTATGGTGGCTGTGCCCAAGTCCACCTATATTTACCATCGTCAGGGCAAGAGCCTACAACAGGCCCTGTAGAGTTGGAATATATATCTATTATTACACCTGGCGGTGTGGTATCTGGGTCTTTCTGCAGTAGTAGCACCGGTGAAGGATTAAAGTATTGATCTTGCGTTTGCACAAGGAGAGGCTGCGAAGTGGTACCTGCAATAAGGGTTGTCTGCTGCGCAGTAATAGCAAGACGACGTATGTAATCGGGCGTAATTTTCAAAAGCTGACTACCAACATCCCACCCTGGGACTGACTTTGTAGGATCTGCGAAGATTGTCGGCTTGGAGAACTTAGGCTCGTACGTCTCAGAGGTTTTCGTGTCACGATAATACACAACTTTGGAGTACTCGCCAGGCTGGAAAGTAACTGTAGTTGTATGCACCCATGGGTATGAAGATTCTGAGAATGAATAATTATATGGTATATCTACCGAGATGTTATACTTTGCCTCTGTGTTGGAATATAACTCTACAACAACGGTAAACGTGGTAACACGTGGGTTAGAAAATCTATCTTGTAATTCTATCTCAATAGGTGCACTTTCATCTGTATCAGAGTCAAAATACGTCCCTGCACGTAATGACCTCGGTGGCGTGTCGAAGCCCACCTTTGAGATAGCATCCGGATGTACCACTACATCAAACTTATTCCAATCGCCATAAGCACCTGCTTGCGCTATAATTCTCCATTTACCCGAAGAAGGACGCAAAAGCTCATCTTTATTGCCGCCACCTCTCGCTGGATATATATCTTCGCCAGCAGGATAACTTGACCACTCGTCATAATACCAGAAGTTTCTGCTTGTCCTTCCTTCAGGTATATATATACTTGTCACAACTACTTCTATAGGAGAATAGAAGCGCGCTTCAGGGCAGGGTGAAGTTGTCTCCAACGGCACCACTACAGAGCCAAACTTCGTCGGGTTATCAAAGCCATCCTGCTTCTCTGCAGTGAACATTGTAGACTTGTACCCAGCAGTCATCTCAGTAGGACCGTAAAGCTTTATCTTATAGAAGTCGCCACCGATAGTTGTCATACGTCCTGTATACCCGGAGATTGCAGCACCACTTCCTACTTCAGGAGAAGTTGAAATGTAAACTTTTGCATAATCACCAGCCTTCGTAGAAACAAAATAGTATATTGGAGGCTCATAGCCAACACGGCCTTCAGAATCACTTTCTGCAGAAGATATTTCAACATACTCCGTTGTTCCAGCAACGAGGGCCCCGACACTCCCTGTAGAACCATATACTTCAACTATACTGAAATATAGAGGAACACCAGAAGATGGTACAGGATTGTCATACGCATCAACAATTTGAGCTGTAATTTGCTGTTTCCCTGGACTTGCCGGGTTACCTGCAGGAACTTCTATATCTTCTTCTGGAGTGATATATAGTGCTGCTGCTGGACCAGAAAGCACTCTAATGTATGTCAATTCCGAGTATGGGCTACGGTCCGAAGATATCTCTTCCTCATAAATATCGAATGCTTTAAGCCACCGTAAGCCAGCTTTCTTCAATATGAAACCAGTGAACACCTTTGAGCCATAATCCTCTTTTACCCACATGTAGTCAGGCTCTGGCGTAAGAGGATAGTATTCTGGTAATGTAGGCTGCTGTTTCGGGTTAGTAAAAGTCTCCGCTGCAAATTGCATAATTCTGCCAACGTATGCATCCCAATAAGGCCCTGTACTAACCGCATTCCCATACCTATCGTGCACAGTAACACGTATACTAAACCCACTACCTGCAACTATTTCAGAAGGATACTCGGTGATGCTGTAATAATACGCCTCATTTGGATAAACTCTTACCGGTGACGACCAGCCTTGCTGATAAGTGCCACCTACATCCTCTGCACGTATAGTTTGTGTTGCACCTGCAGTTAGTAACTTCACAGTGAACAAATTAGTGCCGCTTATCAAGTATGCCGTCGGAGGCTCTATGTCTATAGGATCGTATGGTGTAGTAACTTTAACTTCTGGCCCTGTAGGTATAGAGGTGATTAAGTTGTTATAGCTGTCTACCAAGTATACACGTACCTGGAAGGAGACACCTGCAGTTTGCGCTACAGGCGTGCCAACTTTGCCCACAGGTGAGCCTTCAACGACTTGCTCCCCTGGTAAAATAACCAACAACTTTGCAGCTGTAGAAGGCAATACCGTAAATACAGGGCTTGTATCAGAAGGATAGTATTCGGCAGTATCACGTGCTGTGAGCACATGATAAGTTGCAGCTGTAACTAATGTCATATAGAAATGTCGCACACCAGCATCGAGTGGCTGCGGGTCGGGTTCAGTGTCAAAGATGTCTATATCTGAAGTAACTTTCACGGTTGGCATTGAACCTATCTTTACTGTATTGTAATACTTATCTACAAGGTTGACTGTGACAACAAAAGTCTGCCCTGCAGTCTGCGCTAACGGCACCCCTACTTTACCATAAGGACCAGGCTTGCCATAATAATTTGACTCAGGCTCGTTAGCTTTCCCAGGAACTTGCACCTCACCAGGTAATAACAGCTGTAGGCGTTCCGGTGATGTGTGTGTCACGGTAAATATAGAAGAATTATAAGGCTTATATGTTGGAGGCTCAAGATCAACATCCTCCACACGTAGATAGTGATTTGTTGCTGCAACTACAAGCGTCACAGCAAACATCTCCTCCCCATTGACTAAAGACGTTGAGCTGGGCTCTATGTCATAGTTGTCCACAGGGGAGAAAACTTTAACTACAGGCTTGTTAATCGCTACCTTGTTCCAATATTTATCGGTTATGCGGACACGCGCATTGAACGCTACACCTGCAATTTGCTCCATGGGTGAGCCTGTCTTACCTGAAGGTGTCCCTGGAGCAAACTCTTCACCAGGAAGGACAAGTAAGAGCTGTTCTGGCTGCCCAGGTGCAATATTTATTATGCTACTAGTGTATGGTATATGGTCTGGCGGGAGACCGTCTATATCTGAAATGGTAATTGTAGCAGTCCCTGCAGTAACCATTGTCACACTGAATACCGTCGTGCCGTTAACGAGTGTCTGCTGTAATGGCTCAAAGCCATAATAATTATCATTGGGATCCGTTGTCGTTAGGCGTACTGTTGCTGCAGCTGCCGTTGGGTTCCAATAATCATCACACGAATACACAGTCACAAGGAAAGGCACACCTGCAACTTGCCCTAAAGGTGTCCCAGATTTGCCCGTTGGTGAGCCAGGAGCTAACGTCTCACCAGGTAATAATGCTATGAGCTTCGTTGGATTGTTAGGCTGCAGCGTGAACTCAGTGCTTATATGTTCTGCGAAGTCTGGCGCTGCAGCAGCACCATCTACTGCACGTAAAGTGCGGTTATTTGCTGCTGTGACAAGTGTTGCTGTCGCTATTACTACACCATTTGCCATAGGACACGTAAGTGGCGATATTGTAGAAGGTGTCCCATAAGGATCGTTACTGTATAATAAAATCTGGTGCGAGATCGTATCAACCAAGTTGTAGTAATCATCGCATGCAAGTATGGTCGTCTGGAAACCAACACCGGCGGTTTGCACCTGTGGTGCACCTGTGCGGCCATATGGCGAAACGTTATATTTGCCGTCAACGTGCACTTCACCTGGGACAAGCACTAACAGGCGAGTTGGATTATTAGGCATAACAGTTATGTATGGCGAAGTTGATGCTGTGTAGCCAATTGCATAGGCGGAAATAGTTGTATAGGACGACTTAGTTACGAGCGTGACTGTGAAGTTCTGCGTGCCACTTGTCAAATTTTTTGCTACAGGGTGCGTATCGTAAGGATCGGAAGTCACTATCTGCACATAAGGATTATATTGTGGATTTCTGTTATACCAACTATCGCACGCATTAACTGTAATAGTGAACGATACACCTGCAGTTTGGTTATTTGGTACACCTATCTTACCATAAGGCGCTATGTTCCACTTGCCAGGTGTCGCGATTTCTCCTGGCACAAGTAACTGCAATTGCGTCGCTATATTAGGATACACAGTAATAATGCTACTTGTTGAAGCTTCTAAGAGTGGCGTATCTGTATCTGTAGCGACAATAGTTGCAGTAGAATAAGCAACCTCACCCATATTTGCAGTGACTAACGTCACTGTGAAGACTGTAGTACCTTGCGATAGACCCTTCTCTAAAGGCTCTATATCGTACATATCAGATGTATGCACACGAACAATAGAATTATCTTCCGGTACTGTGTTGTACCAATTGTCGCAGGCACGTACAGTAACGTTGAAAGGTGCGCCAGCAGTCTGGCTTTGCGGAGCTCCTGCTTTGCCATATGGTGGGACATTCCACTTGCCATCAACTGCACTCTCTCCAGGAACAATCACTTGTAGTTGTGTTGCTATATTAGGTAAGCAAGTGATAATTGGCGACGTGTAAGGGCTCAACACAGGTGAATCTAAATCACTAACAGTAATAGTAGAAGTGCCTGCAGTAACAAGCGTTACAGTAAAGACCTGTGTCCCTTGAGATAATGCATTCTCTGCAGGCTCAATATCATAATTATCAGCAGTAGTAAGTTTAACTACTGAAGTCTCCGTTGGTATAGTATTCCAATAACGGTCGCAACCTTTAACGGTCACTGTGAAGCTTACACCTGCAGTTTGCACAGAAATACTTCCACTTTTACCTGCTGGCGAGCCAGGAAGGTATTGCTCATCCGGGACAAGTAGCAAGAGCTTCTCAGGAACGTTAGGAATAACGATTATAGGCGGTGAAGTATAGGAAGTATATGGTATAGGCTTACTTTCGTAGTTCAAGTCTGTTGCGGTGATTCTCCAGCCCTCAGTAGTGGCAGTGAGCATAGTATAAGTGAAAATAGTAGAGCCGTTTATGAGCTGCCTATCGGAGACTGTAGGCGCAAAAGGATCTGTTGAAGTCAAGCGCACTGTTGGCGACGACCACAAGACTACATTCCAATAAGTATCAACACAGTTCACAGTAACATTAAACACATTACCTGCGGTCTGTACCTGTGGTGCACCATCTTTACCCTGTGGCGAAAGGTTCCACTTGCCTGGGACTGCAACTTCACCAGGGACTATCACTTGCAACTTAGTAGGTGTCCCAGGAAGAACTACTATAGGATTACTATTTGCAGAAGATAACGTACTATTTATAGCCTCCGCAGTGAGCAGTGTTGACTTTGCAGTAACTAATGCTACTGTGAAGTACGTTGTCCCGTTAACTAAAGAAGTATTTGGAGGCTCTGTATCGTAAAGGTCATCCGTAGTTAGCCTGACAACTACATTAGAAGACGATATATTATACCAATTATCTACAGAATGAACACTTACAATGAATGGTACACCTGCAGTCTGGTCAAGAGGCACTCCTGAACGGCCATAAGGCGCAAGATTATATTTCCCGGGGGCGTGCTCTTCACCAGGAACTACAACTAAGAGCCTCGTTGGCACATTCGGGAGAACAGTTATAGCTGTGGACGTGTATGATTGATACCCTGTAGATGTAGCAGTAATTGTCACAGTACTTGCAGTAACCAAAGTATGCGATATCTGCCGTTGCCCAAAGGTTAAAGAAAGATTTGTAGGTTCTGTATCATAGGGATCTGTAGTTGTTAACGTGAAAGGCACACCTGCGGTTGTATTTATATTCCACCAGTTATCTGTGCCGTAGACCGTCAAAGTGAAGCTTACGCCTGCAGTCTGATTAAGAGGCACACCTGCCTTACCGGAGGGACTGCCTGGGACACGTACTTCGCCTGGCAGTAGAACTTGTAACCTTGTGAATGTACCAGGAAGTACAGAGTAAACAGTACTTGTGCTGGAGATAAATTCCGGATCTGTCCCATCAACGTCTTCTGCAGTGACAGTATGCGTAGAAGTTGCTGCAGTGACGTTAACGATTTGGAATACGCGTGTACCTTCAGATAAATCCGCCTCTGGGGGTTCTGTATCCCACGGATCCCATGTAGTGACTCTCACACGTGGGTTAGCCTCTGGATGTGTGTTCCAGAATAAATCTGTGCAGTTCACAGTAACATAGAATGGTGCACCTGCAGTCTGCACTTCCGGTGTGCCAACCTTGCCAGAAAGCGTATTTACAGCTTGTGACTCACCAGGTAGCAAGACTTGTAACTTTACAGGGGGCCCTGGGTTGACAGCCACAGGTGGGCTCTGAACTGCACCATAATATGGATCTACGCCGTCAGTATCAGTTGCAGTGATTCTCCAGCCTGTAGAAGTTCTTGTAACTAGTGCAAGATACCACGTCGTTGTACCATTAAAGAGATACTTTTGGATATTTTCTTCCGTCCCGGAGAACCAGTCATCATTAGGATCTTCTGTAACAACTGTGACACCTGGATTTGCTGTCACCACTTTATTCCAGTTCACATCTGTACAATTGACAGTCACTACAAAGAAAACACCTGCAGTTTGTGCTTCTGGGAAGCCACTCTTCCCAGTAGAAGAGCCTGGGACTGCAACTTCACCAGGAACAAGTACTTGTAGCCTTGTTGCAGCAGCTGGGTAAACGGTGACCTGGGGACTCGTATCCGGGAGATACGCCATCGGTGCAATATCTGTAGCTGTCACCGTTACAGTAGCATTTGCATTGTTATAATAATTTTCCCACCACGCACGACGTAAACTTATCGGGAAGAGCATCGTACCTTCAGATAAAGTTGCAGCTGCCGGCTCTGTATCGAAAGGATCTGTAGTCTCAACTTTCACTTGCGGCATCGTATAACCTGCAGAAACTTTATTGTACCAGTTATCTGTAAGGTTGACGGTGACATAGTATGTAGTACCTGCGGTTAGCGGTGTTGGTGTACCTGTTTTGCCATATGGTGCAATGTTCCACTTCCCGGGTGTTGCAACTTCCCCAGGTAACAGTAATTGTAACCTTGTAGGAACGTTTGGATTGACAACAACGGTAGCTGTGTAAGACGTTAGACCTTCCGCAGAAGATGTTATTGTAGTAGCGGCTCTCGCAGTGACAAGTGTTATACTAAACGTAGTTGTGCCGTCAACTAACCGCCTTGAAGAAGGTTCTATGTCGTAGAGGTCATCTGTTACCACAGAGACGATATGCGTTGCTGTTGTCACTTTATTCCAGTAGGCATCTGTTGCGTTAACTATTATTGTTGAGGAGACACCTGCAGTCCACGGTGTCGCACTGCCACTTTTACCATTTGGTGAGCCAGGTAAAGGCTCTTCACCTGGGAGTATGATTTGCAATTTTGCCACAGGCCCAGGAACAACAGCTATACTTGTAGAGATATCCTCGCTATAATTATCACCAGTTGCAGTAGAAGCTTTTATTTGCCATCCTATGCTATCTGCAGTGACAAAGTACACAGCGCTAAACACAACCGTACCGTTCGTTGTAGGCCTGTCACCTTCATTGGTAGGAGTTGGCCTCCAAGGATCTGTAGAAGTAAGCTTAACGGTAGTATTTGCTGTAGGAGTCCTGTTGCCATATTTATCTATTACATTCACTGTAACATTGAAGTTTTGCCCTGCAGTCTGCACCACAGGAGAGCCTACTTTGCCCGAGTTGAACACACCAGGTATACGCATACCTTCCACTGCAGTCTCCCCAGGGACTACTATCTGTAAGGAGACCGCCTCACCTGGGACACAAGTAACCGGCGTAGAAACATATTGCTGGTATGCGCTACCATCCGCAGTAGACAATAATATAGTCCAGTGGCCTTTTGTATGGAACTCAAGGTTAAACACCTGCATACCGTCGGTAAGCGACGACTCAGGCTCTAAAGTATCGTACGGGTCTGATGTGATAACTTTCACTAAAGGATAGCTAAATGGCGGCATTATGCGGTTCCAACAATTATCCGTAAGATATCCTGTTACAGTGAAAGGAACACCTGCAGTTTGCGTACTTGGTGTGCCTGTCTTACCACCAACTTTCACACCACCAGGAACATACGTTTCCCCTGGGAGAATAAGTAAGAGCTTCGTTGCAGAGCCTGTATTTACTGGCACCGCAGGAGAAACGTAAGATGACAGTTCATTATTCATATCTTCTACAGTGATGAGCCATCCGGGGGATTTATTCGCAGTGACAAGTGTCACAGGGAAAGTTTTTTCTCCTACAACAAGCGATTGCGGTGCAGGGTCATCGTCGTTAGGATCGTTAGTTATGACACGTACCGGGTTGCTCTTGCTAACTCTATTCCACCAGTCATCGCAAGCTTTCACCGTGATAGTGAAAGTTAGCCCTGCAGTTTGCTCCTGTGGAGCCCCTACTTTACCATATGGTATGGTAGCATATTTACCTGGAGAATGTATCTCTCCAGGGACAAGAATTAAAAGTCTTTTCGCTACATTAGGTACAACAGTAATCTGTGGCGACGTGTCAGGAAGATAATATGGTGGCGCTTCGTCAACGTCAATTACTGAAATAGTTGCCGTAGAGTATAACAATGAATCCATGTTTGCAGTCACCAAAGTAACAACAAATGTCGTAGTGCCATTAGTAAGAGCTTTTGTTGCAGGCTCTACATCGTAAATATCTGAGCTCTCTACCTTCACTATCGGCTCATTGAAAGGAACAAGATTCCAGTATTTATCCACAAGATTAACTGTAATAGTGAAAGGTACACCTGCAACACGCTCACTAGGTACACCTATTTTACCGTACGGCGGTACATTCCATTTGCCATTCACGTGCTCCTCTCCAGGGACTAATACTTGTAACTTCATCTCCCCCGTGTCGGGATTGTACGTTGTAGTAAAGACTGTGCTTGTGCTTGTCTCTAAGTAAGGCTCGTCAGTGTCAACAGCATAAATGTAATTATTATCTCCAGCGGTAACAAGCGTAACAGAGAAAAACGTTGTCCCGTTAACTAACGACTGTGTTGCCGGATGTATGTCGTAATTATCCGAAGTATCTATACGGACAAGCGATGCTGCAGACGGCGTTGGATTAAAGTACGCATCTGTAGCGTTCACAGTTACTGTAAATGGCACACCTGCAGTTTGCACATTTGGAGAGCCAGCCTTACCCGATGGAGAGCCAGGTAAGGATACTTCCCCAGGTAATAATACTTGCAATCTTGCAGGAACATTAGGAACAACGCTAAACTCGTCGGAGACGTTCGTTGGATACAACAGTATCGGCTCGGAGACGTCTGTAACTGTCACCGTTGCAGCCCCTGCAGTAACACATGTAAGTGTGAAAGTAGTTGTTCCGTTGACAAGCTGCCTATTAGGAGGTTCAATATCATACGGGTCTGAGGTGATAATTTTTATTTCTGATGTATCCGCAGGCTGATAGTTATAATACCTATCGCAGGCATACACAGACACTGTAAAAGGCACACCGGCAGTCTGCACCGTAGAAGATACGGTCCTTCTGCCTAACTCTTCAAAAGGTGCTAGTACCTGCCCAGGTAAGATTATTAGGAGGCGCTGTGCAGATGCCGGCTGAACAGTAATATTTGTCGTCTGGTACGCGATATAATCAACATGTGTAGCAGAGATTGACCACGAGCCCGTAGTGTATAACACCATGTAATATATTGAGGTGCCATTAGTCAAGGAGACGAATTGCGGATTTCTGCCATCACCAGTAACATCCTGGAAGCCAGAACAGTTCAAAGTTATATTGCTAACCTCATCCGTCCTCCTGTTCCAATAGTAATCTGTAGCGTAAACAGTTGTAGCGAAAGGCGAGCCTGCAGTCTGCACAGGTACACTGCCGGCCGGAACAACCTTACCTCCTAACGAAGAATCGTATGGTGGCTTGCCAGGAGAATGAACTTCTCCAGGCACGAGGATTAAAATTCTATCATTTGCAGTTGAAGGATTAGGCACTACAGGGAGAGGATTTGCTGTAGTGTAAGAAGACATTGTGCTATTCACTGCATGTGCTGTAATGTTCCACCCCGCAGTGTCCCAGTTGTAGCCATCCGTTGCAGAAACAAAAGATACATAGAAAGACGTTGTGCCAAGGATGAGCGTTTGTGTTGCAGGATGCGTATCGTACGGATCCGTGGTCTCTATACTAACCAAAGCTATAGTTGAAGTTCTATTGTAATAATTATCACAGCCATATACAGTTATAGTGAACACTTCGCCTGCAGTTTGCGCAACAGGTGCACCTTCTTTACCATACGGCTGGATGTTATATTTACCAGGCTTATATGTTTCCCCAGGGCACACAATTAACAACTTCGTAGCTGCATTGGGATTAACAGAAACTGCAGGTGATGTAGACGGAGACAGCGGTGATTCGTCAACATCTATAGCATAAATTACTGTCGTAGTCCCTGCAGTTACTAATGTTATCATATTGTCAGCAGTAAATATTCTTTGTCCATTGACTAATGCCAAGCTTGGCGGATGTGTGTCGTACTCATCAGTAGTCTGGATACTAACTAAGGCAACTGCATTAGGATTCCTGTTCCAGTACTCATCTACACCGTTGACTGTCACAGGGAACGGCACACCTGCAGTCTGCACATTAGGTGAACCTGTCTTACCATATGGTGGAGAAGCACCAGGTGCACCAGACCATTTACCTGGCACTGCAACCTCACCAGGTAATAAAAGTTGTAACTTAGTTGCATCACCAGGATTAACTTTAATAGTGGAAGAAACATACGAAGTATATTGTCTACCTATACCGTCAATATCTTCAGCTACAACAGTATGCGTAGCATACCATACACTGCCCAAGTTCGCACTCATATTAGCCGACACTAAAGTAAGGTTGAATGTTTTAGAACCATCAACTAACGTCTCCGGGGAAGGCTCATTATCGTAATTATCACTAGTGACAACTCTAACCAATGGATTATCATTGACACGGTTCCAATAGGCATCGCAACTGTAAACCGTGATAGTAAACGGAGTACCTGCGACTTGCTCCTGCGGAGAACCAACTTTACCAGTTGCTGTCCCTGGTGCATGGGACTCTCCAGGGACAAAGATGAGCAATTTAGGTTCGCTATCCCAATTAGGACTTACCGGTATTAGTTGAGAAGTGTCCGAAGAGTATATATCAGGTGAAATATCGTCTGCTGTGATTGTCCACCCGGTTGTAGTTGCTGTGATAAGCTTCCATGAAGTGATAGCTGTCCCTGCAGTAAGTGTCACTACCTTTGGATCATATCCTGAGTAAGGCGTAGGAGCATCGTTAGGATCTGTAGAGGTTAATTTTACCTGTGGCATAGTAGCGCCAGACTCTACTAAGTTATAGTAATCATCAGTCAGCCGCACAGTAATAGCAAAGTCAACACCTGCAGTGCACACTGACGGCGTGCCTGTTTTACCTGTTGCAGAGCCTGGCTCCGGCTGCTCACCAGGGACAAGCAATTGAACCTTAGTTGCTGCATTCGGCACTACCGTGAGAGAAGAATTAGTATACGGTGGGTTATAAGTATAATCTACTAAACTTGTCTCTGGAGTATCAAAGCAGTTGATAAACGTATACTGTGCGCGTTTCAATACAACAGTGAATGTAGCCACATCGACTATAACTTGTGATGCTGGTGTAAACACAGCATAGAAGTCTGCAAAATTTGAAGTATCTAAACTTACCACTGCAGAAGTAGAAACTTTGTTATAATACGCGTCAGTAGCATAAACTGACACAGTGAATGGCACACCTGCAGTCTGACTGTGTGGCGTGCCTGTCTTACCGTAAGGTGGCGTACCAGCAGGTGAACTTGGGCAATCCCCAGGAGTATAGCTCTCACCAGGATGAACAACAAGTAATTTATATTCTAAGCCAGGCTCGTGAGACTTGGGAAGAATACTAAATGCTATTGTCCTTGTTGAAAGATATAGTGGTGATACTTCGTCAATATCGTCAACTTTTATCCAATGAGTATTTGCTGTGAAAAGCCGCACTGAGAATTGCGTCTCACCAGCAATAAGCTGCTTCTGCACAGAAGAAGGTAATTCCCCATCTACAGAGCCATACGTGTCACTTAAAGTAAGCTGCACTGTCGGCTCGTTAAGCAATTTCTTATTCCAATACTCATCCGTTAGCCTTACTTTAACAGTAATATATTCACCTGCAGTTTTCGGAGAAGAAATGATGGTTTTACCGTTAGGATGCCCAGGTAGTGGTGTCTCATCAGGATGTATGAGGAGCTGTAAGCGTGCAGCTGGTGCTGCATTCAAGATCACCCCGGAGACCGTCTGAGAAGACCACGTTGGTGTTTCACTTGCATCTTCAGCAATTACATCCCACCCAGGGGAAGTGTTCTCAGTAACCATCTTCACTGTGAAAGTTTTTTGCCCTTGCCCGGGGATAATTTGTGCTGCTTGCGGCTCAAAACCCCACAGCTCATCATAAGGATCTGAAGTTCTTACTCTTACGTAGCGTGCCTCAGCAGAAGGATTCAAGTTCCAGTAGTCGTCGCAGGCCTGCACAGTAACAACGAATGCTTCCCCTGCAGTGCGTACCGCCGGTGTAGTAGTGTTTTTACCATCATGCACACCATCAGGTGGGTTAGGCGGCTCACCAGGCAGTATAGTGCTCTGCCCAGGAACAAGTAGGCGCAGCTTAGTAACTACATTTGGTGAAACGCTTAACGCAGAATTAGTCTCTCCTGGATAAGCTGTTCCCGTGCCGCCAGTGTCAGTTGCAGAAATACTTTGTCCACCGGCAGTCACCATACGCGTAGCATATGTATTTGCTCCGTTAACTAATATCTTAGTCAACCCATCAACATAACTTGTACCCCACCAGAGCTCATCATTTGGGTCTGAAGTTTGTATTTGCACTTCCGGCATTGTAGCAGAGGATTGTATATTCCAATAATTATCTACAAGATACACTGTAATATATGCAGTGACGCCGGCAGTCAATACTGTAGGCGAGCCTATACGGCCATTACCTGCAACGTAGCCAGGCTTATGCACCTGCCCAGGGACTAATAACATAAGTCTTTCTGCAGCTGCAGGCTTCACAGGTATAGGCAAGGAGCTCATAGGTGCAAGTGCTTGACCGGAGACTACAGTTGCTGAAGCATAAGTGACTGCGTACGACGTGACGCCACTGGATAAATTGCCAGTAACTAATGTCAAAATGAACGTTGTAGTACCGTTGACTAAAGTTTGTGTTGACGGCTCTACATCGTAATTATCAGTTGTAGTGAGAGTAACCTGTGGGCTCACAAGAACTTTGTTCCAATACTTATCGCATGCGTTAACTGTTACAGCAAAAGGAACACCTGCAGTCTGCGTAGAAATCGCTGGACTCGCTTCTTTACCACCGATACCCACTGGGTAGTATGGCGGCTTACCTTCACGTGCCACTTCGCCTGGGATAAGCACTTGTAACACTTCAGCAGCTCCTGGTAAGACTGTAACATTAGCACTTACCGTCGAAACCCAAGTAACACTACCATCTACAACAGAAGCTGTGAAGTTGCGTCCACCTTGCGTGATAAGTGTCACATTGAACGAAGTTGTACCTTGTGGCAAGCCAGCACTGTCTCTAAGCTCTTTATCTGCACTCACTCCATTGCCATCAATACCATACGGTGAGGCTTCATAAGCTATTGGCAGGTCTCCACGAGGATTTATTGATAACCTAACTGTGGCACTTGTAGAAACACATACATTCCAATAAGTATCGCAGGCGTCAACAGATACAGGCACTGCAAAAGCCTCACCTGCAGTCTGCGTAGCAACATCCCCTGCCAGCCCAGCAACAGTCCCAGGAACACGTATCTGCCCAGGTAGTACTATTCTTAACTTTACTGGTGTTGCAGGACTAACATTCACGTCTGTATAGCCGTATACAGTAGGCTTGGAAATATCAGTAACGTAGAGCCGACGCGGTGCCGTAGAGAATGGATACACGTTAGCTTTCACCAATTTTAACGACTCTGTCGGTACGGAGACGCTGAATACCTTCTTACCTTCATCTGCAGGCTTAAATGTATAATCTGCAGGTAGCCACCCAACTTCTGCAGGATATGAAGCCCCTGTATGAGGATATTCGGGGCCGCCTGGGGAATCTTTTGGACCATCAATGCTAAACCTCACAGAACCTTCGTAATTACGTACTCTGTTGTTATGTATATCTAAAGCCTCAACTGTTACAGAAAGTAACGTTCCTGCTATAGGATTTGGGTTATCTACTGAGATGGCAAACTTACTCACCGGTAAGGTTATACAGAACCTCTTCCAATCGGTGGGCTCGTCTTGCAAGTTGCCACCTTTGTCAACTACACGCGATTTTGTCAAGTACCACCTGCCAGAGTACCACTTGCCTGACATGTCTTCAGAACGTATCACAGTTTGCACACCGCCAGGGACTACTGCATTAAATCCACTCCTCCAGAGGTCACTTGGTGGCCAGCTTTGTATCAAAGTCCACGTTGAGCCATCCCAATAGTAGTCTGAATTGACGTCAGGGACACCATTCTCTGTACTCGTTGACTCCATAATTATACAGAATTGCGCAGCATCTGCAGGTAAGCCACTGCTATTTTTACCGCCTGGTGCTGTATCTATTGCTACACCATAAATGTATTTGACATCTTCAAAGAATTTTTCTGTAGCAAGGCTTCTCTCTTCCCATTGGCTAGCTTCCGAATTCCAAGCATAAACTTTATTTACTGCAGAAGTTGGCTTCGTCACATCGTAAATGAATGTCACTGAAGAAACTACCACCTGCTCAATATCAACCCTATCGTATCCTTTTGCACAAATATTGTACCATCTGCCATCAGTCCACGTAAGATTTGCATTCGTATATATCCAATCTATAATCTCTCCTCCTTGCGAAGTTGTGGATATTTGTATCCACACATCATTAAGACCATTCTCCCAAGAGCCACCACCAATTGAAGGATCAAAATGCTTCTCATCGGTCAAGTTCCAAATCCTAAGTCTTACTTCTTTCACTCCTGCAGTAGCGTCATATGCCGTCCCTGAAATAGTAGATAGTATATATCCTGGCTGGTTAGAGTACGTCCCACCGTCAACGGGGATAGTTATTTTTGCCACTGGTGGCGTGTTGTCAAAGGTGAACGTCACACTACGAACATTATACCAGGGTTCAACGTTGCCTGCGGCATCTTCTGCACGCGCTGTAATGTAATACGACACGCCAGACTCAAGGTTTGCAGTCGTCAGCCCGTAATATGCCCACGGCGATATACCACTAGCATTGAAATAGTTGCTTTCCGGGCCGGAGCCTGTAAAGGCTGTACCATCCCACCACAGCATGGTGCTGTTCTTACGTATAGCAACACGCACAACCGTAAGACCAGAATTATATGGTGCTTCAGAAGGTACTAAAGGCCTATCAACCGCAGTGCCTACAATTTCCGTAAGTGATGGCACTACGCTGCCGTCAGCAGGGAATGAAATATAAGTATTAGGCTCATTAGTGTCATAGATAAATATTGAAGTAGAATATATAGTAGAATAATTTCCTGCTTCATCTTGTGCACGTGCATTAACTTCATATTTAACTCCACTTGACCATGCAGTAAACGTCGTGAACCACTGCGTCCAGTCGCCAGGCGGTACAATGGGATTTACTGTGAAGAAAGCATTCTCGCTCCCGTAAGGCCAGTCAGGGTTCCAAGTGTTATTCGCGTTATCCCAGTAACGCGTAAGTATATAATTCCATATCCTTATTTCAACCTTATCCAAAGGATAAGAATCATTTGCGGTCCCTGAAATAGTAATTAACGTATTTCCCGGAGCACCGTAAAACTTATTAGGTGGGTCGGTTGTGCTATGCACAGGACGTTGATTATAAACAGTTGGCGGTGTTTTATCGCAACGCCAGATTGAGCCTTGATGTAATTCTGAGTACAAATCTTTCTCAGGGTTGCCAGCATTATCGTATGATTTACATTGTATCTGATACTTTTCATTATCTAACCATGTAGGTAGTCCCGTTGCCCTTGTCCATCGCTTCACACCACCACCAATATCCTCCAGCTGTGTATCAAGCTCTTGCGGCTCTGAAGACCAATTATCGCCGCTGCCTGTATAATACTTCCCAGCACGCCCCGAAGAACCATTGTCTTCTATACATTTGATAAGAACCTTAACTGTGCTGATACCACTTGTGTAAGGCCCTGCACCTGGCTGCGAAGAAGCCGGATCCCTTGCCGTCCCGGAAAGGACAGAAATTGTGTTATAATATCCACCATCTTTTGGAAATTCAACACGCGATTCAGGTCGTGTTATATCAAACTTGAATGTAGAATTAGGAGAACGCGGTGGACCTGAAATTTCTTCATTACCAGCAACATCTTTCGCCTTTGACCACAAATAATATTCTCTACCATCAACCCAGCTGGGTGTAGAAGTAAATGTCCAATAGGAACCTGTGAAAGTTGCCACTGGCCACACCGCAGGTACGCTATCCTGCCAGGAAGTGCCATTCCAGTATGTAGTCCCTTGTGTCACATCACGTATAAGTACACGCACTTCTTGCACACTGAACTGGTCAAAAGCAGTACCTGAAACAAGCGGTAGCTGTTTTTCCTGTGGTGCAGAAGGTATATTTGTGTAGAACGCATACGTATATGGCAATGTTATAGAAGAAGTTGGCCTTGTAATATCATATACAAAAGTCTTAGATGAGCCAAACGGTGTTTCGTAGTTACCAGGTTGTGGCAGCGAATCATCAAACGCCCGAGAATACACAACATAAGTTGAATGCGAGACTAACGCTGAAGCAAAGCCAGTATATGCCCACCAAGTGTTCGCAGGTGATAAATTAGTTGCAGTAAACCACTGTTGTGATGCACCACTAAAGTCAGTGCCGTTCCACCAACCAGGATTTGGCGACAGACAATATATAGAAACTTCTGTTTTTCTTATACCGCTTGCATTACCTAAGACAAGGATATCTTCTGAAGTGCCGGAAATAGTTATTAGTGAGTTAGTTATTAGTAAATCAGTTGGCCAAGTGATTGTGCTTGTTGGTGTAGATTTGTCACAGATAAATGTAACAGAATTTATTGAAACATTAAATACATCTTCAACATTTGAAGGTATTGATTTATCTTTTGCACGGCTTACAATTAGATAAACATTACCATCAGTCCAGTTCTCGTTATTAAATGTATACCTCCATGAAGTTGTTCCATCAGCAACAAAGAACGTCTGTGCAGCATTAAACGCGGAACCGCTCCACCAGTTGTTAGGTCCTGGGATTGATAAGTTTTGTATTGCAACTTCAACTTCTTCAATACCGGCACCAGCTGGCTCTAAAGGATTATCTTTTGCAGTACCAGAAATTGTTGTCAATGACCAGTAATAATTTGTATGTTGTGGTAGGTTAACTTTTGAATTAGGTTTTGCCTCATCAAAAATAAAGTATATATCATATTCAGGAATTTCAGAAACAGCTTCAGATGAACCTGCAACATCCCATGCACGCGATGTTACTTCATACCTTTTACCACTTGTAAATGTTACAGCAGCAGTATAAGCCCAAGATGAAACCCATACATTGTT
>Ga0197143_1000488_pt1 | contig 43210 bp, 42 predicted proteins | sample GBS70_MetaG_FD_148603 | JGI IMG/M metagenome (GOLD analysis project Ga0197143, IMG submission 148603) | Sediment microbial communities from Great Boiling Springs, Gerlach, Nevada, United States - GBS 70_MetaG | ecosystem: Environmental > Aquatic > Thermal springs > Hot (42-90C) > Sediment... | reverse complement strand
GGACCAGCGGGCATTTGGCGCCTACGGCAACCCCCGCCATTTTCCCCCGAGCAAAGTAAATTATGGCCTTGGCCAAGATATTCCCCGCTTCAATGTCAGGGGCTATGATTATATCGGCATCGCCAGCTACTTCGCTCTTTATCCCCTTTATCTCAGCTGAACGGGGAGATATGGCGTTGTCTAAAGCCAATGGTCCGTCCACTATGCCGCCTTTTATTTGACCCCGTTGGGCCATCTTAGCCAAGTTAGCTGCATCCATGCTGACCGGAATTTTAGGGTTCACCATTTCAGTGGCGGCCAAGATGGCAACCTTAGGGCATTCTATTCCTAAGGCATGGGCTACATCTATAGCGTTTTGGACAATTTCAACCTTTTGCTCCAGGGTAGGCGAAACAACAACCCCGATATCGCTTATGAAAAGGAGCTTATCGCGGCCAGGGATTTCAAAGATGCTTACATCGGTGACCAATTTCCCAGTGCGGAGGCCTTTTTCCCTATCCAAAGCAGCCCTTAGAAGGTGACCAGGCTGAGCCAGGCCATTCATTACAAGGTCCACTTGACCATTCCTGGCCATTTCCACCACTCGGGCACAGGCCTCCCGCTCATTGCTCTCCTGGATGAGCTCAAAATCGTTCAAATCAACCCCTTCCTGAGCAGCGATTTCTTTTATAGCGGCTACTTCACCCATAAGTATGGGTATGGCAATGCCTTCATCGTATGCTCGGCGGGCGGCCAAGATTGTAGCTGGCTCATGGGAGAAAGCTATGGCCAAGCGCTTAGGGCCTCGCTTCTTTGCTTCTTCTACAAGCTGGGCAAAATTCCTTATGGCCATATCCAGACCTCCTCTCCTTTGGGTATTGTGGGTAAGCCCATGCTTTCAAATTCCCGATTGAATTCTTCAACGAGCTTTACTTTCTCAGAAGGGGGCAGGAAAGCCCCCAGAATTCCGTTCCGGATGACAGCCGTAAGCTCTTCGTGGGTCATTCCCAAACCCCTTATGGCCAAGAGGTATTCATCGGTCAGAGTCGTCCCAGAAATCCCTGGGTCATCGGTGTTTAGGGTAACTAAGATTCCGAGGCGGAAGAGGGGAAGGAATGGATGTTCATCAAGCCTTTTGACTGCTCCTGTCTGAAGGTTGCTTGTTAGGCACATTTCCAGCACAACTTTCTTAAACTTGAGCAGGTCTAAAACGTTTACATCCCCTACAGCCTTAACTCCGTGGCCTATCCTATGAGCTCCTAAGATTTCCACGGCTTCATAGACGCTGCTTGGCCCTGTGACCTCACCAGCGTGGATGGTTATCCCAAGGCCTTTCCGGCGTGCATTCCGGAAGAGTGAAGCAAATGGATAGGCCCTGTAATTGACCTCATCCCCTGCTAAGTCTAAACCTACAACCCCTTTACCACGTAGGTCCAAGGCCAACTGGGCCAGCGTCTTAGCATCCTTCAGGTCAGTATCCCTGGTTATGGTTATGATGAAATTGAGCCTGATTTTACCCTCTTTAGATGCTTTCAAACCGGCTTCAATAACCCACTCACTAACTTTTAACAAGGGGAAGCCCTGGGCTTGAGCTAAAGCTAAGGGGTTAAAGCGCAGTTCTAAATAGCGGACGTTATCCTTAGCGGCGTCCAGGACAGCTTCGTAAGCAATCCTTTGAATCGCTTCACGGCTGGAGTAAATTCGCCTTAGGATTCGGAATTTGCTCAAGAAGGAGTGGTAATCCGGCATTTCCTTTTCACTTACTTGAACGTAACGCCTTAACTCTTCAGGGTCATGGGTGGGTAAAGGTATGCGCTCGCGGGTCGCTATGTCTAAAATAGTGGAAAAGCGGATAGAACCCTCAAGGTGGCGGTGCAGGTCTACTTTGGGGTAGCGCTTGGCTTTTTCTCTGAGCTGGTGGAGGAACATGCTTCTCCTTTAGGCCGGTGCCAGTAGGACTCCTAAGGCTATGGAAATGAGCTTAGTCTCGTGGGGGTCGGAGCGGGAAGCTACCACTAAGGGGCACTTCCCGCCCACCACTACGCCAGCCATTTTCCCTCCGGCAAAATAAGTGATTGCCTTGGCCAGGACATTGCCTGCCTCTATATCGGGAGTGATGAGGATATCGGCTTTGCCTGCTACGGGGCTTTGGATTCCCTTTATTCTGGCTGATTCCTCGCTTATGGCATTATCCAAAGCCAAGGGGCCATCCACTATTCCCCCTTTTATCTGGCCTCTGTCGGCCATTTTGGAGAGGTTGGCAGCATCAAGGGTGGATGGGATTTTGGGGTTGACCATCTCCGTAGCGGCTAAAATGGCCACTTTTGGACATTCAATCCCCAGAGCTTGGGCCACGTCAATGGCGTTTTGGACTATAGCCACTTTTTCCTCAAGGGTTGGGGCTACTACCACCCCAGCATCGCTTATGAAAATTAGGCGGTCAAAGCCAGGTATTTCAAAGATTCCCACATGAGTAAGTAGCTTCCCAAGCCTTATGCCGAACTCTTTATCCAGTGCAGCTCTCAGGAAGTGGCCGGTCTCAATCTTGCCCTTCATGGCCAATTGGGCATGGCCCAGGCTGACTAACTCCATCACTTTGCGGGCAGCTACAAGCGGGTCGGGTTCGTGGAGAACCATCATCCTCCCGATGTCAATCCCTTCTTCGGCAGCGATGCGGCGGATGAGGGGATAATCGCCTACTAGGATACATTCTGCTAAGCCGAGCTTTTCGGCATCTTGTGCGGCTAAAAGGACTTCCTTTTCGTGAGCTGCAGCTATGGCTACAAATTTAGGCCCTCTCCGGCGCGCTTCTTCCATAAGTTGAGAGAAGTTGGTTATAGCCATTGGGTACCTCCTCAAGCCTTGGGGATTACAAAGTAGAACGTGCTACCCTTTCCTAATTGGCTCTTAACCCAGATTTTGCCTCCGTGGGCTTCTACTATGCTTTTGACTATGGCCAAACCCAGGCCCATACCCCCGAATTTTCGTTTGGAAGAGCTATCAACTTGATAGAAGCGCTCAAAGATTTTGTCCAACTTATCTTCCGGTATCCCTATCCCTGTGTCTTCCACCTCAGCCTGAATGTATTCCCCGACGTCTTTGAGGCGTATCGTTATGGTTCCACCGTTGGGGCTAAATTTGATGGCATTGTTTATGAGGTTATCAAAGACCTGGACAAGCCTGTTTTTGTCGCCCATCACTGGGGGCAGATTGGGCGGAATTTCCAGCTTGAATTCAATCCCTGCGTTTTGGGCAATAAGGGAAGCGCTGCGCACAGCAAATTGAGCTATTTCCCCGAGAGAAATTGGCTCCAGCTTAAGCTTTTCCACCTCAATTCTTTGCAGCGCAATCATGTCCTCTACCAGCCTGGCCATGAGGTCTGCTTTCTCGGAAACAACCTCAAGCGCTTCTGCTTGCTCCGGTGTTAAGGACCCCATGTGGCCTTCTCGCATAAGCTCCACATACCCCTTTACGAAAGTGAGGGGGGAGCGAAGTTCGTGGGAAATGTTTTGGAGGAGCTCACTTTTGAAGCGCGAAAGTTCGCTTATCTCATCGTAAGCCTTTTCAAGGGCTACAGCCCTTTCCTTGAGACTCTCATAGAGAGCAGCATTCTCTATGGCTATCGCCGCCTGGGCTGCCACGATTGACAGGAACCGTTCATCATCGGGGGTGAAAGCATCGGGAATTGTGTGGTCAACGCTCAGGGTCCCTATCACTTTGCCTTTGACTTTCAAAGGGACCACTAAGATGGAACGGACCGAGCGGTCAAAGAAGATGAAATCGGGCTCAAGCAGGGTATCGGGGACGTAGATAGGGCGGCCAATGGCCACTGCTTTCCCGCTTATACCTTCCCCAACTCTTAGTTTAGCCTGCGTCCGCCAGTGAGAGGTTATGCCACTGGAGGCTTTTATCTCCAGCATCCCGGTTTCTTCGTTCAACAGGAAGATGCAGGCAGCCCGGCAATCCATAACGTGCTTCAGCACTTCCACTATTGACTCCAGGACTACCGGTAGTTCAAGGCTTGACATAATTTGCTGAGATATGGCGTAAATGGTGGCCATTTCGGCCAGGCGGTTCTCCATCTCCTGATGAATCTGAATTTTTTGAAGGGCTTCTGCCAATATTCCAGCTACTGAGGTCAAAAGGAGGGTTTCTTCTTGGCTTAAATGGGTATCCTGAAGAAGTATGAAGCCCAGAGCTTTATCGTTCAGCACGATAGGGGCTACGAGGGTAGGCCTCCCCTCTGGCCCGGCAATTTCAAAAGGGACGGGGCTTTTCAGGTAGTCTTTAACGGTTTCAGGGGTTAGGCCCAGTTCTCCACCCCAACGTGCTACCATCTTCATTTCCCCTTTTGAAACAAAGAAAATGGCTCCGGACTTTGAAGGGAAAACTTTGGCGAGCAATCCACCCACCGATTCCCCGAGCGCATCAAAACTTAAAGCCTGGGAAATGGTTCTGTAGAGCTCGTTTAGCATGGATAGCAGCCAAGCCTTTTGCATCTTCTCTTCTATGAGTTTGAACGTCTCTATCGCTAAGGCGATTTGCTCAGCCAGGGTTTCGGCTAAGAATAGCTCTGCCTCGTCAAAGGAGTGCGGGGCATGGAAGGCAATGGCCATTGCCCCCAAGGTCTTAAATCCTCGTTTCAGAGGCAGGGAAAGGATAGCTCTGAACGGGAAATCCGGCCCCAACTCCTCAGCTATTACAGCTGTGCCTTTTTCTCTGGCTTGGTTTAAGAATTCCTTAGCGTAATTTGCTCTTTGCGAACTTTCGCCCAGTAGACCATGTTCAGTAAGCTCAATCCAAACCTCATCGGCTTCAAATAGTTTTGTCAGCCCTACCAAGGCCGCCTGGGCCAAGGCTTGGAGGTCAGGCGCTGAAGCCATCTGCAGGTTTATTTTCCGGATGAGTTCAATACCATTTTTTTGTTTCTGGAGTTTCGCATTAAGCAAGGCGTTTTCCAGGTTTAGGGATAGGTTGGAAGCAAGTTGTTCCAAAAGTTGCAGATGTTGCTCATCAAATGCTCCTGGCTTGGGGCTGGAGAGGGATAAAACTCCAAGCGGTTCCTCTCGGCCTATTAGCGGGGTCGCCATCCACGAGCCCGGAACTCCATGGAGGGAATGGGCCACAGGCAAGGAATCTTTCTCCTCCTCCCAATCTCTAACCAAAACCGAGGCAAGCAATTTTAAGACCCATCCTTCAGCTCCGGCCTCCTCCAGCGGTACCCATTTCTCTCCTTGGTCAGACAGAACTTTAAAGCCGTTCCTTTCCCGCCAGTAAAGGGCTAAAATCGGCTCTGCGCCTTTAAAAGTTTCACGGAGTTTGGAGAAAACCTCCTTCACCACCTGCTCCACAATCATTACCCGTCACCTCTCCCAGAAAATCCATCCCCAGTATTTTATTGTAACCGCTAAAGCAATGAGCATCCCCAAAAGCAATGGGAGATGATAAGCTGCGAAGTAGAACTGGGGGGAGTAGAGGATGTTAGGTCTGGCTTCTGGTGACACTAAAAGCATTGAAGCTTTTATCAATCTGGCGAAGAGGGCAACTGTGAGAAGAGCGCCAGCAAGGTAGAACAGAAGGTAGTAAGGTGGCATCTTCAGGACAGAGCCCAACTTGCGGCTAAGCTCCATCAGCACAAAGCAGAGGTAAATAGCGCTTATCAAAGCCGCCGTGCTTAAAAGAGCAACCACGAGCTCCATCACTTTCTACCCATCATTAACTCAAATAGGTAAGCGGCCAAGGCCAAAGTGAGCAATCCACCCAAGGATAGGAATGCATCCCCTCGGAAATCGCCCACGAAATCCCCTGACCGTCCGCTGTAAATTAAAGCCGCTACTACGAAGAGGAAAATGGCCAGGGGATAGACCTGGTAAAGGGTTTTATTCCCGCTCTTTTTCTCGTAGAACTGGGCAATGCGCATCATCACTATTAAGATAGCACTGAAAGCAAGCCAAGCCAAAAGCTGGATAGATGCTTCCATGCCTCATTTCCTTATGAAAGCTTCCACGAAAGATTCAGCCATGCGGCGTGGGGTGCCGCTCATTAGCCCTTCCCTTCCTTCAAACCTCTCTAATACTTCTATCCCATTTGAAGTTATCTCCAGTCGGCGGATGTCTTTAGCGTGGTCGCTACCCCTAAATTTTAGGACTAAGATGGCCTTGTAGATCCGGCTGTCTATCTCTACGTAGCGTAGGAGGATGTAGGAATCAACCATGTAGCTCAAAGGATAAGCTCCCATTTCCCCTCCCAGGAGGGTGGGGCTTTCTCGGGTAAGGATGGCCGTAAGCTCCAAGCGCTTAAGGGCGTTGATGAAAGAATATTCTAAGTTCCTGAGCTCTGTGGGATAGGAGGCAAGCTGCTCAAAGTGAGTTATGCTATCCACCACAATCCTCTTAACCCCTCTCTCCAAAACGGCCTGCTCCACCATCCCGCTGACCCTTTCCAAGTCAAGCTTGAGGATTTCGGGGCTTGTCATGATGACTTTGAGCAAACCTTCCTTTTCCAGACGGCGGAAATCCCATCCGAAGTTCTCTGCATCCCGGTAGTATTGTTCGGGGAATTCTTCAAATGTGATTAAAAGGCCCGGCTCACCGAATTTAACTATGCCATTGTATATGAACTGCATCCCTAAGGTTGATTTCCCTGTGCCCGGGGCCCCTTCCACTAAGTTAACGCTGCCAGGATAAAAGCCGCCGGAAAGCATTTCGTCAAGGCCTGGTATTCCCGTTTTAACCCTCTCCAAGGCGCACCTCCTGGCTCTTAAGAATGTGGTAAACCACCCTTACCCTTACCTGACGGTTGCGACAGGCTTCCAAGAATTTGTCTATTAGCTGGCGGGTTTTTTCATCCTTAGGGAGGGAATAGACTGGAATGCCGGCCACTAAGTGTATTTCCAAAAGACCATCCCGGACCATTTCCTCCAAGTTTTTAATGACGTTTTCCACTGGCCTACCACATTGACGAGCAAGCTTTTCTGCCGTATCAACCGTATGGGGATTGGAGTTAAGGATTTTAAGGATGTCCCATTTTATGAAAGAATTTATCTTCGCTTTGATGAACTCTGCAAGTTCCGGGTCAATGCTCTCCAAGAACTGCTCTTCTTCCATAACTGAACTCCTTAACGCCTACCCATAGCTTCATCTTGTCGCAAGTGACAGTGCTTATATTTTTTGCCGCTACCGCACCAGCAGGGGTCATTCCGCCCCAGGCGCTTGTGCTCCGATGACGCATGCGCTGGGGATGGTATCCTTACCCTGGGGATTGCAGGCTCAGGCCTTCTTATGGCAATGGAAGTGTAAAGGATTCCCTGGGCTATCTGGTCCCTTATCTGAGCCAAGAGGTCTTCATACATCTCGTGGGCTTCTCGCTTGAAAGCAATGAGAGGGTCTTGGTGCCCGAAAGCTCTTAGGCCAATCCCTTCCTTAAGCTCATCCAGGTCGGTAAGGTGCCTTACCCAGAGGGAGTCCACGGCCCTCAGCATGACGAAACGGTCTCGCCCCAGAGTTAAGGCTTTGGCGATAGGCTTTTCAAGCCTTTCCCTCAGAGCTCGCCCTAAAGCTGTAAGGGGCTTATTTTTTACGGCTTCAAGTTCATCCTTAAGCTCTGAAGCTATAGCTTCGTAAACTAAGCGAAAGACAGGGTTTGGCTCCAGAGCGAGGTCCGAAAGGCGTTTGTCCTGTTTAGCTAAGGCATCCCAGAACTCTCGGGCCATGGCTGAAGAAAGCTCGTCGTAAGCCCTTTCAGCGATGGAGTGGAGTTCGGCTTCTACCTGGCGGGGTTTTTTGCCTTCCCAGCTTTCGGGTGAGGGCAGGAATTGCGGAGGTATTACGGCTCTAACTGCTGAATGGAGACCGCGCCAGTCGGGTTGGCCGTATTCTCCTGCTGTTGAGTAAGAAGCCACCAAAGCCGATAGCTTTTCCTTGAGGATGTCCATGACGAAGGGGCGGAGGTTCTTCTGGCGGAGGATTTCCCTCCTCTGCCGGTAAATCACCTCCCTCTGCTTGTTGACTACGTCATCGTATTCCAAGACGTGCTTGCGGTAATCAAAGTTATAGCCTTCCATCCTTATCTGAGCTTGCTCAATGGCTTTCGTGACCAGGCTGTGCTCAATGGGCATGTCTTCATCAACCCATACTTTTTCCAGGAGGCCTTGTGCTCCCCCCATTTTGCGCATGAGTTCGTCTTCCAAAGAGACGTAGAAGCGAGAGGAGCCGGGATCACCTTGGCGGCCTGCTCTTCCTCGGAGCTGATTGTCAATGCGGCGGGCTTCATGGCGCTCAGTGCCGATGATGTGGAGGCCGCCGAGCTCCACTACTTTTACGTGGTCCTCCTGGCACTTTTTATACATCTCCGCCAGGACCTCCGCCCAGCGAGTTGGGAAGCGAGTGGTCGGGTCCTCACCACGGCGCAGCATCTTCAGAGCTTCGTCCCATTCCGCTGAGCGGATTTGGGTCAAGTCAAAGCCTTCTTGGCGGAGCTTCTCCCGAGCCAGCCCCTCAGGGTTCCCTCCCAGGAGGATATCCACTCCTCTTCCGGCCATATTGGTGGCAATGGTGACCGCTCCGGGCCTTCCAGCTTGAGCGATTATCTGGGCCTCTTTCTCGTGATATTTAGCGTTTAGGACCTGGTGCGGTATCCCTTCCCTGAGGATTTTCTCCAGCCTCTCCGCATTTTCTACCCCCAGAAGCTGAGCCAGGCGGAGGATGTTCTCCCGTGCCAGGATGTTGGGGTTGACCCCGAGCTTGCGAGCCATAGCGTTTAGTTCCCTGGGGTCAAGCTTCTCCAAGGGAACGCTCAGGGCTTTGCTCCACTTTTCCCTCTGGCTGTCGTCCAAATCGTTACGGGAGTTCAAAGCATCCCTCAAGAGGATGACCCGGGCTAAATCTTGTAGCCTTTGAGGGGAAAGCCTGGAGCTTAAGTGCTCAGACTTTTCTATGGAGAGGGTTCCCACTAAGACCGGCCGATCTTGGCAGTGGAGCTGGATTATTTCTTTGGTAACGGCTCTGAATTTCGCCTCCTCGGTCTTGTAGACCACATCGGGGTAATCAATGCGAATCATCGGCTTGTGGGTGGGGATAACTACCACGTCAAGGCCGTAGATTTTGTGGAATTCCTCGGCTTCGGTGGCGGCGGTTCCAGTCATTCCGGCCAATTTCTTGTAAAGTCGGAAGTAATTTTGGAAGGTGATGGTGGCCAAGGTAAGGCTTTCCCTCTGGACTGGAACCCCTTCTTTGGCCTCAATGGCCTGGTGGAGGCCTTCGGAGTAACGGCGGCCATACATTAGCCGGCCGGTGAATTCGTCCACGATTATCACTTCGTTGTCCTTCACGATGTAGTCTTTGTCCCTGTGGTAGAGGGCATAGGCTCTAAGGGCATTGTCCAGGTAAGGAAGGAGGTGGAAATACTGAGGAGAATAGAGGTTTTCAATCCCCAGCATTTTCTCCACTTTAGCGATGCCTTCCTCGGTCAAGGTTACAATCCGAGCTTTTTCATCCACTTGGTAGTCTATTCCTGGGGTGAGGTGCGGGACAAGGCGGGCAAAAGTTTGGTAAAGTTCGGTTGATTCTTGGGCCGGGCCGGAGATGATGAGAGGGGTTCTGGCTTCGTCTATGAGTATATTGTCAATCTCGTCCACGATAGCATAATTCAGCTCCCTCTGCACGCATTCCGAGAGGTCCTGGACCATGTTATCCCGCAAGTAATCAAAGCCGAATTCGTTGTTAGTGCCGTAAGTGACATCGGCCAGGTAGGCCTCTCGCCTGGAGACGGGCCGCAAGTGCTGGTAGCGGTCGTCCTCGGAGATGTAATTGGGGTCGTAAATGAACGAACTCATGGCGGGGTCAGCGGCCAGGGATTGGATTACTCCCACTTTTAGGCCCAGGAGGTGGTAAATTGGCCCCATCCACTGGGTATCCCTTTTGGCCAAGTAATCGTTGACGGTTACTACATGGACGCCGCGGCCGGTTAAGGCATTGAGGTAAACGGGGAGAGTTGCCACCAAGGTTTTGCCTTCGCCGGTTTTCATCTCGGCTATTTTGCCTTGATGGAGGACAATCCCACCCATTAGCTGGACGTCAAAATGGCGCAGGCCTATGGTCCGTTTGGAGGCTTCCCTTACAGCCGCGAATGCTTTGGGCAGGATGCGGTCTAAATATTTCTCTTCCGCTTGCCGTAGTTCTTCATCCAAGCGGCGGTATTCTTCCTCAAGCTTTTCCCTTATCTCTGGGTCCTCTTCAGCCTCAAGCTGAGCCTTTTTCTCCTCCACCCTTTCCCTTAAAGCGGCCGTCTCCTTCCAGAGCTCTCTCCTGAACTCCTCCGTGAGCTTCCGCAGGTCTTCATCGGAGAGTTTCTCCATCTCTGGTTCCAGGGAGTTTATCTCCCCGACCAGAGGCTCAAGCTTCTTTAACTCCTTCTCGTTAGGGTCGCCTAAGACTGTATCTATCAGCTTCTTGAACACTTTCTCCTCCTACTCCTTGAACAAAGCTCCTACCGAAACCCCCATGTGTATGCGCCTTATAACTTCCCCAAGCAATGGGCCGATGGATACAACTTGGATTTTGGGTAATCTTGCCCTTTTCTCCGGGCTTATGGGCACGGTGTTAGTGACCACGATTTCTTTTATATCCAACCCCTCCAGGTTTTGGTAGCAGTAAGGGGGCGAGAGGATAGGGTGCACAGCGCATACGTATACATCTTTGCAGCCGAAATTTTTAGCGGCAGCGTAAGCGTGGGCTACGCTGGAGCCAGTATCTATTTCGTCGTCAACGATGAGCACATTTTTACCTTTGACATCGCCAATTATCCCGTAATCTTCTACCTTTGAACCTCCGGATACAGTATAGCGCCTCTTTTCCACAATAGCCAGGGGTACACCGAGCCTTTGGGCGAAGTTGCGACATCTTCTCACCGCCCCTACATCCGGAGCCAGGATTACAAGGTCGGGTATGTTCTTCTCCATGAAATATTCTTCCAGGAGGAAGAAAACGTTGATTTCGTCCACGGGTATATTGAAGAAGCCCTGGATTTGTGGGGCATGAAGGACTACTGTGAGGACCCTGTCAGCTCCGGCAACGGTTATGAGGTCGGCCACGAGCCTGGCGGTTATGGGGACTCTGGGCTCGTCCTTCTTATCAGTTCGGCCGTAGCCGTAGTAGGGGATAACAGCTGTTATCCTGCCTGCTGAGTCCCTTTTGAAGGTGTCAATGGCGATTAGCAATTCTACCAAGTTGCGGTTCACAGGAGAGCAGGTAGGCTGGACGAAGAAGACATCCTTAGCCCGCACGCTGGAAAGCAACCGGACGAAGGTGTTCTCGTTGGGGAACTCAAAGATTTCAATTCCCCCAAGTTCTACTCCCAGGTAATTAGCGATTTCTTTAGCCAGTTCAGGGTGAGCCCTGCCGCTGTAGATTACGAGGTCACCATACATTTTGTACATTTGATTGCCTCCGAGCGAGAGGATTCAGACCACCACAATTATATATCAAAACCGGGAGAATTAAAAGCTTGAGGGAAATTTAGCGGGGCAAATCGGGAGGCAGCAGCGGAGTTGTTACCCTTTCAACTTTATATCTCTGCGTTGGAAGATGAGAATCCCCGCAATTATTAGTAGTATTGTAAGGCCTATAAAGAGGCTTGCATAGCCCCAGTTAAGCCCTTCTACCATAGGTCGGCCGCCGCCGTAATAATAAAAGAGGGAGAGTTTGCGGTAAGGCCTAAACTTCTCTGAGACCACGCCTATAGCCTCTACGAGGTAAAAGGCAGTAGCAAGCCCACCTGAAATTCCCCCGGCTACCCCTGGCCCATAACCGAGGCCTGTAATGAAGAAGGCCAATCCCCCGAAAACCAGGCCCAAAAGCAAAGAATCCAAAACGGCCAGACCGACACGCAAGTAATCGGCCTTTATTTTCATCGCCAGCCCACCAACCCAAAGGCTGAGCCAGAAGGCAAAGTGAATTATCAGTATGGCAAGCAGAGCTGCAACGACTTTCTCAATAGCTACTCTCCAGCGTGGCAATGGTAAGGAAAGTAGGAGTTCCAAGTATCCTCTCTCCTCTTCCCGTCCGATAAGGCCAAGAAAGTAAATGATGGACATAATGATGGAAAGGATCGGCATTACAAAGCTGAAAAGCTCTATGGAGAGATACCCTTCAATCGTAGCAAGGGTGCTGAAATCCCTCATGAATACTTTAAAAAGAGGGTTGTCAAGGTAGGGTGACAGGTCCGCAAGAGCGTCCTTAACCGTTGGAAAAGCCAAAATAGTGTACAAACCTAACAGCAGCATGCCTATGCACCACCAGAAAATGGAACGCCGGAAATCCCTAACAGTCTTGAGGAAAATTAAGCGCAGCATAGACACCTCCACATTACGAATAGAAAGCAAGGAAAATCTCCTCTAAAGAGGCATCTTGAACCCTCAAGCTGATGACATTGTGGCGTGCCAGGGCTCTAATGAAGGCATTGGGTTCCCCTTTGAGCAAGCAGCGCAGGGTTTTACCTTCAACCTGCAAATCATTAACCCCAGGAAGGCTTGCAAACTCTTCCCGATTTACCTCTTCAGCGAAGACCACCTCAGCCCGACGCATCGCTTTAGCCTTTAAGGATTGAACGTGTTCCACTACAATGAGATGCCCTTCTTTTATTATGCCAACTCTATCGCAAATCTTCTCCACTTCAGGCAATATGTGAGACGAGATAAAGACCGTTCGGCCCTCCCCCTTGACTTCTTCCATAATCTTGTAAAACTCTTGCTGCATGAGGGGGTCAAGCCCAAGAGTGGGTTCGTCAAGGATTAGAAGCTTAGGCTTGTGCATTAGGGCCTGGATTATGCCCAGCTTTTGGCGGTTGCCGTGAGAATAGGTGTTTATAGGCTTGGAAAGGTCCAAGTCAAAGTGCTGGGCGAGGCTTTTCACATAGCTCCAGTCAACGCCTCCCCTTAAGTAGGCGAAATAACGAAGGAATTCTTCGCCCGTTAAGTTGCCGTATAGGCTTAGCTCGCCAGGGATGTAGCCTATGTCTTTTTTCCAGGCAAAGCTATGAGTGGAAACTCTATGGCCTAAAAGGTAAGCTTTTCCCCGAGTAGGGTTAATGTTGCCTATCAATAGGCGGATAGTTGTGGTTTTACCGGCACCGTTTGGGCCTAAGTAGCCGAATATTTCGCCCTCTTCTACCTCTAAATTCAAATCCTCCACCCCTCTGACCCGGCCATAATACTTGGTTAAAGCCTCAGTTTTAATTACGACCATTAGGAACCTCCTTTATTCTCAGCCTTAACTTCATCGTAAAGGCGGGCGAGTCCGGCTCTGAGCAAAGTGCGCACTTCTTCTTCCTGCTCTATAGGACAAGAGAAGAAAGGCAAAACATTGTTAACAAGCTTGGCTACATCGGTACGCCCTTTGCCCGATTGGTAGAATTCTTTCACCAAATCCCTGACCTTGGACAAATAGTCAATCATCTTGTCAATCGCTTCAGGCCCGCAAGGCTCTCCTTTTCCCGGAATGAGCACTTCAATGGGCAAGGCCTTGAGGCGTTTGAGGCTTTCAATCCATCGGGCCGAGAAGGCCAGCCTGAGGTCAGGGTGAACGCCTCGGACCACTAAGGCTCCGGTGAAGAGGATTTTTTCCTTGGGCAGATAAACCGCTATGCTTGCCGAAGTAGGCCCTGGTGCGGAAAGCAGCTTTACAATGTCCCTACCCCGGTGCAGGGTCATTTCCCCTTTGAAAGCGAAGGTAGGCAAAAATGGCTCAAAGTTCTCAAGCATTTCCCCATCCCAGTACTTTTGGTAGCATTCCCGGAATATAAGCTTAAAGTAAGCCTTGGCCCCCAGAAGCTCTTCTCTGAGGTTGTAGTGCGCTATCTTGGGGAAAGGGGCTTTCAAAAGGCCAAGAAGGCGCATGGGGTGGCAATCAGTAACCACAATGTAGAGGATTGGCCCCCCTGCTTCTTGAAGCCATTTCTCGGCCTCGTGGGGCGATGGGGGAACATCTACGAGGATAACCCCTTCCTTAAGCTTGATTAATCCAACATTGCCTTCAGTGAAACCGGTCTCCACAAAGACTTTATCGCTTATTTCCCTCATAAGCTTCTCCTAAGCGAAGAAAGCATAGACAAGCCAACCGCCCAGAGCCAAGAAGAGGAAGAAGGTTGCCAGTTTTACGGAACTAATGTGTCGGCTGAAGAAGAGCCCAAGCCTTTCCGAGGAGACTCCCCAGGAAGCCAGGAGGAAAACCGCTACCATGGGTAAGACGAAGGCCAAGTTGTAAAGCAGTAGGTGGGCGAAGGCGCGAACCCGCATTTCAGGCACACTCATTATGAAAAGGAGGGTGGGCAGATAGACCTGGCCTGTGCATACGAACTCAATCAGGGAGATGATGAAGCCTATAGCCAGGGAAAGAGGGGCAAGGTAACGAACCTTCATGCTCTCCCTTATCACTTTATTCACCAAGCGGCGGAGGCGAGTAGGCATCTTGAGGCTCATCTCCTCTGGAGCGCCGCGCCGAGCCTTAAGGTAATCCCTGAAGCTGGCCAGGGCCAAGGCGAAGCAAAAAGCTGCGGTAAGGGCATAAATCCCCTTAGAGAATTCCCGAAGCCAAGGCAACGCTTGGAGCCCCCTAAGGAAACCAGCTCCTATGCCAAAGTAAGCCGCGTAAACCCCCAAGGTAAAAGCCGAGCCTACAGCTAATATCTGAAACCTATTGCGGCCGGTGACGGTAAGGTACGAAATGAGGAAAATTAAGGTAGCAAAAGCGCATGGATTAAGCCCATCCACAAGCCCAGCTGTAGCCACGGTGATGAGGCCGAAGGATTGGAATCGCCTCAAGATGCTGGCTATAGCTTCCTCCCGGTTCCAATTTTCCCAGAAAGGCTCCGCTCCGCTGCTGGAGTATTTGTCAATCAACTCTTCAATGTTCTTAACGGTGACATCCTTGCCTAAGAGGTAATCATTGCCCACAAAGATTGCCGGGGCTGTAAGCCTCTTATCCTGCGGGATTCCTAACTTTTCTCCCAGCCATTCCCACAGTGGGGCATCCTTCTGCACATCAAAAGCATGGACTACGAGGTTTGAGAATCGCTTCTTGAGATACTCCAAATCTTGACTAATTTGGTCGCACTCTCGGCAGCCGGCGAGGTAAAAGTAGGCAAGGTGCACCGGCTTAGCTTGTGGCTGCGGAGTGGGGATTACGAAAACGTCCTTTATCTTATCCGGCGGGATTAAATAATCAACCCCTCCCTGCTTGAGGTAGAGCTCAACAACTTCTTCCATGTGCTGCCGGATGTCAATTTCCCCGATGAGGATATACTGGCCGATGACCATGAAGGGGACGCCTCTGGATTCCTGGGGGATTTTAGCTTGGTCCTCTATGAAGACCCAAAAAAGGTAATTTGCCGGCTCCTGGACGTTTAAGAGGGTAATTTCCAGCGAGTTGCCATATTTTTCCTGGATTTTCGGCAGGAATTCTTCAATTATGCGGTGGCAGTGGGGGCAAGTTGGGCTGTAGAACAGATAACCTTTGACCACCCCTTGGGCTTGTGGGGTTGGAGTTTGGGCGAAAGCTTGTTGCATGAGGAGAAAGAGGGCGACAAAAAGCAACCACAAGCGCCTCATAGAGCCCTCGCTGTGTTTTATTTTATAGTGAACAGCCCGCAATGACCAGTGAGGCTTTGTTCAGTTTTCCAAAAGTAGTTCAGGTCACGCCCCAGGCTTTTCCGGAGCCAAACTCCATACCTGGCCGAGAAGGTGAGCCCAAACCAAATAAGCCCAGAACTCGGTGAAAATGACCCCAATCACGCAAAGTATTGCGCCGAAGAAAGCCACGAACGAAGCTATAAGGGACAAGATCCAAGCCAAGAAGTAGTTGCCCAAGTTAGTGGAAATGTACCGGAATATTTCCCCAACCTTGAACATGGAGCCAAAATCGCCTCTTAAGGCGTAAAGGGTGATGGGTCCGTAAAGCCAAAAGCTCATCGCAAGGCCGTAAATGACTATTAGGCAGGATATTAGCCCTGCACATAGCCCGGCTATAGTGGCTAAGGCACCTTCTTCCTGGACTCTGGCTATTGCTGCAAAGCCCGCATTTAAGCCATTGAGGATGAAGATGGGCAAAGCGTAGATTAAGCCGGCCAGGAAAACCATCAGGCCTTTTTTGAAGTAGCCGCCCCAATCATCCCATTCAGGGAGGGGGCTTTCCCTTCCTTCGGCGACATTGCGGAGAGCAGTTAAAGCATAGCCGATGGGGATAAAGTTGATTATCGGGATTAAGAGTAGGATGCCGCCGATGAGGAGTTTGACAAGCCAATTTTTGTCTTCAAACACATAGCTGAAAGCTTTCCCTACGTCCACAGTGGCCTCCTTAAGGTTAGTTTCGTCACATTATAACCCCGGAAAGCAAAAGAAGCAAATCCGTAATGGGCCAATAAATCGTTACCACATTGCGGGATGTGGCCTAAGGCGGGAGGTAGCGCTTATGCTTCCTGTCTTTTGGCTTGTTTCTGCCGGCGTTTTTCTTGCTTTTGCGGGGTTTGGTAAACGAGGTCTGACGTAGCGTGGCCCCTCTTTCTTAAGGTGAGGCCCCGGCTTTTGCCGAGATTGTTTCCACCATCTGATAGCGGTCTCTTGGCGCAAGTGCTAAACGGATTTGACACAAGGCCGAAATTCTGGTATTTTTGAACGCCAGGGGTCAGATGCACGAGCCGTTTGAGTTCACAATCCTCAAGGAAGACTCCAAGACTTGGGCAAGGGTTGGGGTTATTCGGACTCCCCATGGGGAAATTCCGACTCCGGTCTTTGCACCCGTTGGGACTCAGGCTACGGTTAAGGCCCTTACGCCGAAAGAGCTGGAAGAGCTTGGCGTCACCCTCATTTTGGCCAACACCTACCACATTTACCTGAGGCCCGGCCCAGAGGTTATAGCCGAGCTTGGGGGCTTGCACCGCTTCATGGCTTGGCCCCGCCCAATAATGACCGACAGCGGTGGCTTTCAGGTTTACAGCTTGGAATCCCTCCGCCGCATAACCGAGGAAGGAATCGTTTTCCGCTCCCATCTGGACGGCTCTATGCACCTGTTGACGCCGGAGAAGGCAATAGAAATCCAAGAGCTTCTGGGAGCCGATTTCATCACTTGCCTTGACGATTGTCCTCCCCCTCTGGAAAGAGATTACGTTAAAGAGGCCACTGAAAGGACCCATCGCTGGGCCGAGCGATGCCTGAAGGCCCATCGCCGCACTGACCAGGCCCTATTCGGAATAATTCAGGGGGGTATATTCCCAGACCTAAGGAGAGAGAGCGCTCGGTTCATCGCTTCCTTAGGCTTTGATGGTTTCTCCATCGGGGGTTTATCGGTGGGTGAACCTAAAGAGAAGACCTGGGAAATGCTGGAAGTTGTAATCCCCGTTCTGCCTCGGGGCAAGCCAAGGCATCTACTGGGGGTTGGCGCCCCGGAAGATTTCTTTGAAGGGATAAGCCGAGGGATTGACATTTTTGATTGCGTTTTGCCCACTCGGATGGGCCGCACTGGCACTCTATTTACTTGGCAAGGGAAGATTAACATCACCAACGCCCAGTACGCTCGGGACCCGAACCCGATAGACCCTACTTGTGAATGCTATACTTGCCGCAACTTCTCTCGTGCTTACCTCCGCCACCTTTTCAAGGCCGAGGAAATCCTTGCCCCAATCTTAGCCACCATCCATAACGTTTACTTCATGGTCAATTTGGTCAAGCGCATTAGGCAATCCATCCTGGAAGGAAACTTTTCCCTTCTCTGGGAAGAGTTCTCAGCATCTTATCAGAGGAGGCTTTGATGGACCCTTTACATGCTGTTGCCATGGGAGTCCTCCAAGGGGCGACCGAGTTCTTGCCTGTGTCCAGCTCCGGCCACTTGGTCCTTATCCCATATTTACTGGGGTGGCCTATCCCCTCCGTTGCCTTTGATGCCTTGGTGCACTGGGGAACCCTTTTGGCCGTTTTGGCTTACTTCCGCTCGGAGCTAATCTCTCTTGCCAAGGCCTGGTTCAGAAGTATCACCGGTGGCGAAAGGTCTTACCAAGCTTATCTGAGCTGGCTCATCGTACTGAGCACAGTCCCAGGGGCAGTAGCGGGAGTCGTCTTGGGTGATTTCTTTGAGGCTTTGTTTTCCTCGCCGAGGCAGGTTTCAATAGCGCTTATCGGCACGGCTTTGCTCTTAGTTCTGGCAGAGCTTGGGTTAAAACCCCGCAAGAGTATGGAGCGATTGAGCTGGCTTAATGCTCTTTTCATCGGGCTCTTTCAGGCTCTGGCTATAACGCCGGGGATTTCCCGTTCAGGTGCCACTATAACAGCGGGGATTCTCGCCGGGCTCAGTCGGGAAGAAGCTGCTCGCTTCAGCTTCCTCCTTTCGGTCCCGATAATATTTGGGGCTGGACTGAAAGAGGTGCTGGACCTTACCCTTGCAGGTGAACTTTGGAGCCAATGGTTTATCCTATTTGCGGGATTTGCGAGCGCGCTAACAAGCGGTTATCTCAGCATAACTTTCCTTCTTTCCTTTGTGAAGCGCAGGAGGCTCTATGCCTTCGCTATTTACTGCCTGGCGCTGGGCTTTCTTGGCCTTATCCTTTCTTAGCCTCACGACTGGGTGTTTTATCCCGACCTCCCAGCCTTCCCCACCGCTGAGGGTTGGAGTCTGCACTTCGTTTCGCCCTTTGGTGGACGAGGTTACCAAGGCAGGCCTTTGGAGGATTGAGGTTACTGAAGGCCCAAGCAGGTTCATATTGCGCGGGCTTGAAGCTGGCGAATTTGACTTGGCCATAGTGGCATTGCCAGTATCTGGAGGCACTTTGATAGCCAGAGATTCTCTGGCCATAGTAGTCCATCCCAACAACCGTGTAGATTCTCTGTCACTGGAAGAGCTTAGGCAAATATATGCCGGCTACATTTGGGATTGGAGTTTGCTGGGGTGGGAGGGGGAAGAATTGGTAATTTTGAGCCGGGAGGAGGGTTCTGGGGCCAGGGCTTTCTTTGAAGAAGAAGTTATGAAGGGAGAGAGGCTATCGCCAGCCGCAATTATAGCCCCTTTAAGCCAAGGGGTTCTGGATTACGTGGCCTCAAGGCCTGGGGCGATTGGCTACGTTTCTGCCTCCCTCTTGAATGAGGAGGTCAAAGCGCTGCGTTTGGAAGGCAAAGAGCCTTCATCCCCCGATTATCCCCTTAGGCTGCCGGCTTACGGAGTGGCCGGTAGTGAAGCTGGCCTTAAACTTTTGGAATTCCTCAAAGGGCCTGCTGGCCGTAAACTTCTGACACACCGCTATTTTCTTCCTTGAAAGGTCGGCTATTGGCAAAGGCCAATTCGGCTCACAAGCGTGGGCCCGAAGTGCCCGAAGCTATTTCCATCCGGTTTAATGAAAGTCGGCGCAGGCCAACCACCGGCTGAAAGCCTCAAGAGGCCGACTTTAGTCGGTGCCAAAAAGGTGGTATAATCAAATTCCAAGGAGGAGCCATGAAAGGAGGATGCCTCAATGAGAAGATGGCAGAAGTGAGGGCTCTCGTGGATGCTAAGGGGTTCAGCAGCGACGAGAGCCGCATCTGGGAAATGCTCGCCCTCATCCACTCCGAAATCTCCGAGGCTACCGATGCTTACAAAAAGGGCCAGCCTTTGGAAAAAGTCGGGGAAGAACTCATTGATGCCATAATCCGCATCCTCCACCTCCTTTCAGCCCTTGGCCTTGATGCCGAGGAGCTTTACCAGAAGAAAATGGCTGAGAACTGGAAAAGACCATTCAGGTACGGGACGGTGAGGGGAGGGTGAACCGAGAAAGGCTCTACAAAATCAACGCTATAGTCCTCAAACGGACCGATTTCGGGGAGGCCGATAGGCTGATTACGGTCTATTCCCTGGAGGAAGGCAAGCTTCGCCTCTTGGCCAAAGGGGTGAGAAAACCCACCAGTCGGAAAGCCGGCCACCTTGAGCTTTTCGCCCACGTTAAACTTTTGGTGGCTAAGGGTAAAGAACTGGACATAATAACCCAGGCTGAAGCTTTGGAATATTTCCAAAACTTGCGTGGAGACCTCCTCCGCACCGGATACGCCCACTACATTGCCGAGCTTACAGACGGCTTCATGGCCGAGCAGGACAAAAACCCTCAGGTCTACTCCTTGGTTTTGGAGAGCTTTCGGCGCTTGGACAAAGGGCAAGAAGCGTGGCCTATCTTACGCTTCTTTGAGCTTCGTCTCCTCACCCTCGCCGGCTACAGGCCTGAGCTTTTCGTCTGCGTCAAATGCCGAGAACCCATCAAGGCCTCGGTCAACTATTTCTCCGTAGCCGATGGTGGGGCCCTTTGCCCCCGCTGCGGCGAAGGAAAAAACGGGGCAACGGCTCTATCCCAAGGAGCCCTTAAAATCATGCGCTTTTTCCTTACGAGGGATTACGAATACTGCCAGCACCTGCGGGTCCCTCACAACCTTGGGGTAGAAGTTGAAGCCCTCCTCAGGCGCTACATCCTTTATCGTTTGGAAAGGCCTTTGAAATCAACAAAATTTTTGGACAAGCTTGAATTGGGAGGGATATATGGGTAAAGCTCTGTCGTTCCAAGAGGTTATCCTCCGCCTTCAGAGGTTCTGGGCCGATAGGGGATGCTTAATCTGGCAACCCTACAGCGAGAAAGTCGGGGCCGGCACTATGAACCCTGCCACTTTCCTGCGAGTGCTCGGCCCCGAGCCTTGGAACGTGGCTTACGTAGAACCTTCATACCGCCCCGACGACGGGCGCTACGGAGAAAACCCCAACCGGATGCAGCTGCACTTCCAGTTCCAGGTCATCCTCAAGCCCGACCCCGGCAACCCTCAGGAAATTTACCTTGAAAGCCTTAAAGCTCTGGGAATTGACCCCGCTCAGCACGATATCCGCTTCGTGGAAGATAACTGGGAATCCCCGGCCCTTGGAGCTTGGGGGCTCGGCTGGGAAGTGTGGCTTGATGGCCTGGAAATTACTCAGTTCACTTACTTCCAGCAGGCCGGGGGTATTGACCTCAACCCAGTGGCTGTAGAGATAACTTACGGGCTTGAGCGCATTGTCATGTTCCTGCAGCAGGTGAAAAGCGTGTGGGAAATTGACTGGGATGGCATCCACACCTATGGCGATATCCTACTCCGCTCGGAAATAGAACACTGCATTTACAACTTTGAAGAGGCCGATGTGGACAGGCTCAGGCTCCTCTACAACGAATACGAGGCCGAAGCCAAACGCTGCTTGGAGAGAGGCCTTGTAATCCCTGCCCACGACTACATCCTCCGCTGCTCCCACACCTTCAACCTACTGGACTCCAGAGGAACCATCGGGGTTGCCGAGAGAGCTTCATACTTCGCCCGGATGAGGGATTTAGCCCGCCAAGCTGCTCAGCTTTACCTCCGCCAGCGCCAAGAGCTCGGCTTCCCCTGGCTTATTAAAACCCCTCTTCCTGTAAAAGAAAAGGCTGCTGTCAAAACCGAAGGTGAAAAGCCCCTACCCCCTTACGCTGATGCCCTCCTGGAAATTGGGACAGAAGAACTTCCAGCCCGTGACCTTAGTTCGGCTGTGGAACAGCTAAAATCCATAGCTCCTGAACTTCTGGCCGAAGCTCGCCTTCGCTACAGTAATCTCTACGTATCCGGAACCCCTCGCCGCCTCGTTGTTTACATTGAAGGCTTGGCCTCTTCCCAAGAGGAAGAGGAGATCGTGATTAAAGGGCCACCGGTTTCGGCAGCGTTTGACCAAGAAGGAAAGCCCACAAAGGCAGCCATCGCTTTCGCTGAAAGGCAAGGGGTAAGAATTGAAGACCTACAAGTTCGGGAAAGCCAGGGGAAGCGCTACCTTGTGGCCGTAGTCCGGAAGGCGGGCAAAACTGCCCCTGTAATCCTGGCCGAACTCTTCCCTCGCCTAATCTCATCCCTGCGCTTCACCCTCTCAATGCGCTGGAACGAAAGCGGAGTCCGGTTCTCAAGGCCGATCCGCTGGCTTGTGGCCTTGTTCGGCGACGAAATCGTGGACTTTGAATATGCAGGGGTCCGTTCCAGCCGCACAACCTTTGGCCTGAGGCCAGAAGGGTCCCCCCCCATAACCTTGGAAAGGGCCGAAGATTACTTCCAAGCCATGCAAGAAGCCGGAATCATGGTGGACATGGAGAAGCGGAAGGAAACGATAAAGGAGCAGGCTTCTAAACTGGCCTCGGAGGTTAACGGCTTCATCCCCGATGACCCTGCCCTTTTGGAAGAGGTCGCCAACCTTGTGGAAAAGCCCACGGCCTTTAGGGGGGCCTTTGACCCCGATTACCTACGCTTGCCTAAAGAAGTGCTCATAACCGTCATGGAGAAGCACCAGCGCTACTTCCCGGTGTTAACCTCCGACGGACAGCTCTTGCCCTACTTCATCGCCGTTCGCAATGGCGATACTCGGCATCTGGACACAGTTTGCCGGGGGAACGAGGCAGTCCTACGGGCCCGCTTTGCCGATGCCGATTACTTCATTGCCACGGATTTGAAGAAGCCCCTTGAGGAACACTTGCCCAAGATTAAAGGCCTCACCTTCCAAGAGAAACTGGGCTCAATGTTGGACAAAGTCAAGCGGTTGGAAAACTTAGCCCCTTGGCTTTGCCAGCGCCTCGGCATCCCTGAAGAGGAAAGAGGGAAAGTCTACAGGGTAGCTCACCTCTGCAAGGCCGACCTGGCCACTCAGATGGTCGTTGAACTTACAGCCCTGCAGGGGCTAATGGGCCGATATTATGCCCTCCACTGGGGAGAAGATCCGGAGGTAGCGGAGGCAATCTTTGAGCACTACTTACCGCGTTTTTCTGGGGATGCCCTGCCTAAAACAATTGCTGGCACCATAGTAGGCATTGCCGATCGGCTGGACACAATCACAGGCCTTCTGGGTGTAGGGCTTGCCCCAACCGGTTCAGCCGACCCCTATGGGCTCAGGCGGACGGCCCTTGGGCTGGTTCAAATCCTCGTGGACAAGGGCATAAACCTATCCCTAAAAGAAGCCCTAACCGAAGCCGCCCGCCTGCTGCCTTTGACCAATCCGGAAGGGGCGATAAGGGAAGCCTGGGAATTCATCGTAGCCAGGATGCGAGGCCTATTCCAAGAAAGGGGCTACAGAGCTGACCTCATAGAAGCGGTCCTGGCGGAGCGAGCCGATGACCCATTCTTAGCTTGGCAGACCCTTAAAGACCTTTCCCGTTGGGCCCAGAAGCCTGAATTCCCGACTATCATGACCTCCTTCATCCGTCCGGCTCGGATAGTGAAGGATGTTCCGGAGCTTCTTCCCCTTTACCCCGAGCGCTTTACTGAACCGGCCGAGCACAACCTCTACAGGGCATACCTGGAAGCTGAGGAGAAAAGGCGCGAAGTTAACGACGTGGACGGGCTTTTCGCCCTCTTGGCCCCGCTTGTGGAACCGATTGACAAGTTCTTCTACGATGTCTTCGTAATGGTAGAAGATAAGGAGGTGCGGGAGAACCGCCTTGCTCTCCTCCAGCGCATCGCTCTTCTGCCCAAAGGCATTGCTGACCTTTCAAAGGTGGAGGTGTAAACCGCAAAGGTCGCCAAAACCAACGCCCTTTTACCCTGCGGGGGTAGAGGGAGGCCCTCACCGGGTATGTGGGGGTGCTTTTTCTCGCCGATTGAAATCAGCTTTCTTGAGCCTTCGGCCGAAGGTCGGCCTGCGTTGCCTTCCTGCGAGGGGGGTAAAAGTGGGCGAGCTGCGCCCCCCGGTAACCTGCTCACGAATGGGAGCAAACCCTCCGCAAACGGTGGTGGGGGAAGGGGGAGGCAGGGGGCATAATGGCCCCGCGCTCTCCACTTTATCCTGCGGCTGAAAACAACTACTCCGCCGGAAAACTGAAAAGCCCCGTCCAGCGAGGGCAAAGCTTGCTGCATCAGCTTCTCAATGGTATACTTTTCAGGCGAGGTAGGGATGGAGAGTCTTCAGCGGGTTTTACTGCGTTCTCAAAACCCTAAAGCCGGTTGGGCTTTGGCTGCTCTATTTGTCCTTGTTGCTCTGTGCGGCGGGGCCTACATCGCTTTCCTTTCCCCCATGATCGCTTGGGGGCTGGCTATCGCCATCATCGGCGTTATCCTCACTTTGAAGGACATAAGGTGGGGCTTCTTTGGCCTTGTGGCCATAATCTACCTCTTGCCCTTCGGGGTTTTACCCCTCAGGCTCGGGTTCTACCCAACCTTTCTGGATGCTGCCCTGCTCTTGGTGTTTGGGGCTTGGATTACAGGAGCTGCTTTGAAGAAGAGCCCAATTGAGGGTTCGCCCGTCGGCCCCTTTATCGTGGTCTTCATCTTGTTGGCATGTGCCTCCTTCGTGGCCGGCCTCGCTCACGCCGAACTTACCGCTACAGTTCTGAGGCATTTTGTGGAAATAATCCTGGCTATAACCCTATTCTTTGCGGTGGTAAACACTCTCAAGGAAAAGGCGAAGCTCAAGCAAGTCATAGCGGCCATCGGAGCCTTCGCTTTAGCTGAGGCCGTCATCGCCATCGTCATCTACTTTCTGCCCAGCTATACTGCCGTCCGCCTCCTCTCGGCCCTGGGAAGGGTCGGATACCCAACGGGGTGGGGTGTGCTGCGCTACGTGGAGAACAATCCAGAGCTCCCTCTCCGAGCTGTAGGCACTTCAATAGACCCAAATGTCTTAGGTGGCTCAATGATGATTGCTATCGCCCTCTTCACCCCGCAGCTTTTTGCCCGCAAGCCTTTCATTCCACGCTATCTGGTCTTGCCATCCCTTGCGGTTCTGTGGTTCTGCCTCTACCTTACCTATTCCCGGAGCGCCCTTTTGGGCCTCTTAGCTGCCCTCTCAATCATTGGCCTGATCCGCTACAGGGCTATCTTCGCCCTTGTGGCCTTAGCTTCCTTGCTCATCCTCTTCCTCCCTCAAGCCCAGCCTTACCTTGAGAGGCTCCAAGCCGGTTTGGCTGGGAAGGATTTGGCCACTAAGATGCGCTTCGGTGAATACAAAGATGCCTTTATCCTTATCCGGCGCTACCCGTGGCTTGGAGTTGGTTTCTCGGGAACACCGGACATTGACATTTACATCGGTGTTTCCAGCCTCTATCTCCTCATGGCCGAATACATTGGCATCCCTGGGGTTGGGATTTTCCTGGCCATCGTGGGGAGGTTCTTCTCCTTGCTCTTCCAGAAATGGAAGACTTTGGCTTCGGACCAGGAGATGGAAGCAATCATGGTTGGGCTTGTGGGGGCTATAGGGGGAGCTTTGGTAGGTGGGATTTTTGACCATTACTTCTTCAACTTGGATTTCCCTCACTCCGTAAGCCTTTTCTGGCTTTTAATGGGCTTAGCGGTGGCGGCTTTGGAGGCAAGATGATTTTGGTGAGCGCATGTCTTGCCGGAATCCCTTGCCGGTACGACGGGGGGAGTTCTCCGGTGCCGGAAATCCAGAGGATGGTGGCCGAAGGGCGCGCTGTGGCCATATGCCCTGAAGTAGCAGGGGGCTTGCCTATACCCAGAACCCCGGCCGAGATTCAAGGAGGGGATGGTCAAGATGTCTTAGAAGGAAAGGCCAAGGTCGTGCGCAAGGATGGGGTTGACGTAACCGAAGCTTTTATCAGAGGAGCGCTTCAGGCCCTATCCTTGGCTCAGAAGGTGGGGGCAAAGAAGGCCATCCTCAAAGCTCGCAGCCCTTCCTGTGGAGTTGCGTTTATCCACGATGGCTCCTTTACAGGCTCCCTCCGGGAAGGGATGGGGGTTACCGCTGCCTTGCTTAAAAGGGAAGGGATTGAACTGGAGGAGAGGTGAGCTTAGAATTTGACCCTGAGCGCCAGCAGAAGGCTAAAGAATACGCTCGTAAGCGCTATCTCCTATTCGCTTTGGACCTCCTCCAAGGGGCGGCTGTTCTGGCCATTTTCCTCTTCGGAGGATTATCGGCCAAGCTGAAAGGGGCCATAGAAAGCTTTGCCCCAGGGCAAGTGGCTTTGGTAGCCCTGTATTTCCTCGCTTTCTACGCCTTTTACTGGATTACCGGATTCCCCTTGGCCTGGTACGAGGGGTTTGTCCTTCAGCATCGCTATGGCCTTTCCACTCAATCCCTAAGGAGCTGGCTTTCGGACCAGCTCAAAGCCTTGGCCTTAGCGGTATCCCTTGGCCTCTTAGCTATAGAGCTTTTGTACTTCCTCTTGGCCCGCTCGCCAAATTTGTGGTGGTTTTGGGCTTGGATTGCCTTCGCCTTCTTCACGGTAATTTTGGCTAACCTCTTTCCAGTCCTAATCCTACCGTTATTCATTCCATTCCATCCTTTGGAGGATGAGGAGCTGAAGGCAAGGCTTATGCGCTTGGCGGAGAAAGCCGGGACCAAGGTTCGGGGCATTTTCACCCTCAAGCTTTCGGCTAAAACTACGGCAGGTAATGCAGCGTTAGTTGGGTTGGGGAACACTCGCCGCATCCTTTTGGGCGATACTCTCCTAAAGGATTACACTCCGGACGAGATTGAGACCATCTTAGCTCATGAGCTTGCCCATCACGTGCATCGTGATATGGCCTTAGGGATAGCCTTCCAAGCCGTTTTGAGCTTCTTTACTTTCTGGGCTACAGGCCAGATTTTTCCCTTCCTTGCTCGGCTCATGGGCTATGAGGGGATAGCAGACATCGCGGCTTTCCCGCTCTTGGCGGGAATCATGGGCTTTTTGACTCTAATGCTTACTCCCCTTACCGCCGCTTATTCTCGCTGGCGGGAATCGCTTGCCGATGATTATTCCCTTGAAGCTACTTGTAAGCCTGAAGCCTTTGCCTCAGCGATGGTGAAGTTGGCAGACCAGAACCTGGCCGAGGCCTTTCCTCCTCGCTGGGCCGAAATCCTCTTCTATTCCCACCCTCCCATCGGAAAGAGGGTCCTTAAAGCCAAAAAATGGGCGGAGGAGGGGAAATGCGCATCGCCATAGGTTCAGACCATGCCGGATTTAACCTCAAGCAAGATGTGATTAAGCTTTTGGAGGAATTGGGGCATCAAGTTTACGACGTCGGTGCTTATTCAGCCGATCCCTCCGATTACCCAGACTTTGCTACTGCTGTAGGCCGGATGGTGACTAATGGCGAGGCCGACTTAGGCATCCTGATATGCGGGACGGGCATCGGCATGAGCATAGCGGCCAACAAGATAAAGGGGATAAGAGCTGCCGCCTGCCACGATGTCTTTACTGCCAGGATGGCTCGCGAGCACAATGATGCCAATATCCTATGCTTAGGGGCATGGGTAATCGGAAGAGGGGTGGCTATGGAGGTGGTCAGGACCTTCTTAGAGTCAAGCTTTTCCGGGGCGGAAAGGCATCAGCGCCGGCTCGCCAAGATAAGGGCCTTGGAGGAGCAATGCTCATCGGGATAGACGCAAGCAGGGCTGTTTCTCCTTCGCCTACTGGGACCGAGAACTACTCCCGGTTCCTCATAAAATACTTGGCCAAGGTCAGCCATAGCACCCTTCGCCTCTACTTCAATTCCCCACCCCCTGAGGAATTCTACGCTGAGCTTTTGGGCTTTTCCAGCATAGAATTTAAGGTTATGCCTTTCCCTCGCCTCTGGACCCACTTCCGCCTCTCTTTGGAGATGGCTCTTGATTCCCCCGATATCTTGTTTGTTCCCGCTCACGTAATCCCCCTCATCCACCCCAAAGCTACTGCCGTTACCGTCCACGACCTCGGCTTCAAGTATTACCCGAAGGCCCATCCCTTTCTCCAAAGGCTTTACCTTGACCTTTCAACTCGCTACAATGCTCAGGTCGCTTCGGTGATAATAGCTGATTCCGAGGCCACTCGGAGGGATTTGGTGTCCTTCTACCGCATTCCCTTGAGCAAAATACGGGTGGTTTACCCTGGGCTTGATCCAGCGGTTAAGCCTGTAAGGGATAAGAGGCGGATAGAGAAGGTAAAAGCTCGCTACGGGATCAAGGGGGATTATTTCCTCTTTGTGGGGACTATCCAGCCACGCAAGAACTTGAAGCGCTTAGCAGAGGCTTTCACCCTTTTCCGCCAGGAGACCTCGGCTCCGGTGAAGCTGGTCCTGGCTGGAAAGCCTGGCTGGCTTTACCAAGAAGCCGTCCCTTCCGTCCGTGATGACATAATCCTCACCGGATATGTCCCAAGAGACGACCTCTTGGCCCTCTTAAGCGGGGCTAAGCTTTTCGTTTTCCCTTCTCTTTATGAGGGGTTTGGCTTCCCGGTGTTAGAGGCGATGGCTTGCGGCGTGCCGGTGATGTGCTCCAATACTTCCTCACTCCCAGAGCTTGCGGAAGGGATAGCTTTGATGGTGGACCCGACGGATGTGGAGGGGATGGCTCAAGCTATGGAGCGGGTTTGGAGGGAGGGGGTAGCGGAGGAAGTAATTGAGCGAGGGAAAGAGAGGGCTGCGAGTTTCTCATGGGAAAAGTGCGCTCAGGCTGTAATGCAAATCCTGGAGGGGTTATAAAAACAGTTGAACCAGGGGGATTAGGCCAGAAGCTCGGCCTAAGGCCTGGGGATCGGCTCTTGGCTGTGAATGGTCACCCGTTGCGGGATGTCATTGACTTCAATTTCTATACTGCCGAGGAAGAGCTGGAGATAGTGGTGGATAGAGGGGGTGAGACCTTCGTCATCCGGGCCATTAGGGGCTATGGCGAGGAATGGGGGGTAGAGTTTGAGGAGCCGGTTTTTGACGGGATAAGGAGGTGCACGAACCGCTGCGAGTTCTGCTTCGTCAACCAGCTCCCCCGTGGCCTCCGGCCCAGCCTTTACATAAAAGACGACGATTACCGCTATTCCTTCCTTTTCGGCAACTTCATAACCCTTACGAACCTTACGGAGGAGGATTGGGAGAGGTTAGCGGAGCAGCGCCTGAGCCCCCTTTACGTTTCCGTCCACAGCACCGATTTGGCTCTGCGGCGCGAGCTTCTGGGCAACCCCACAGCTCCGGATGTCCTTGAGCAAATCCGGCGTCTCGGCGATTTAGGGATAGTGGTGCATGCCCAGGTTGTCCTCATCCCTGGCCGGAACGATGGCCCTCACCTTGAGCGCACAATTGATGAGCTCTCATCCCTCTATCCAATTGTCCAATCCATTGCCGTTGTGCCCGTGGGGGTGACTAAATTCTGCCCTCCGGGGATTCGTCCTTACACCCCTCCGGAAGCGGAGGAAGTAGTCGCCTTTGTTCTGGAACGCCAGAAACGCTTCCGCCGTGCTCTGAAGAAAGGGCTGGTGTATTTGTCCGACGAATGGTATTTCTTGACCGGCCTCTCTTTTCCGCCAGCCAAGGAATACGATGGTTTCCCTCAGCTGGAGAATGGTGTTGGCCTTTCCAGGGCCTTCCTGGATGAGTGGGAGGAGCACAAGAATTCACTGCCCCGATTGAGCCTTAGAGGGGTAGCGGCGTGCGGAGTGATGCCTTTCCCCTTGGTAAAGCAAATCGCCGCTGAATTCAACGAGCTTACGGGTTCGCAGCTTGAGGTTTTGGCGATTGAGAACCGCCTTTTCGGCCCCACCGTTACCGTATCGGGCCTTTTGGCAGGGCAAGACGTTGTTGAAACTTTGCGAGGAAGGGCGTGGGAGGGCGTTGTGGTCATCCCCAGGGTTATGCTGGACTCTTCAGGGCGGCTGACCCTGGACGATTTCACGGTGGAGGGAATGGCGGAAAGCTTAGGGGCCAAAATTCTGGTGGTTTCGCATTTCTACGAGCTTGCTGGTCGTTAGAATAGACTAAGCTGTTTGGCTTTGCTTTCCCCTTGGATTTCCATCTTGTCCAATTCTTCCAAGATTTTGGGGATGCGCTTGAAATCCTCTTCTATAGCTTCACGCCATTTGGGCTGGTGTAAAGCAGCGGCGGGGTGCAGGACCGGGTAGCAAATTATGTTCCCGACCTTTATCGGTTGCCCGCGCACTTTGGATATTGAGGCTTTGGGAAGGAACTTGGCCAAGGAGTATCGTCCGAGGGTTACGACTAACTTTGGCTTTATTATCTCCAGCTGCCGGTCAAGGTAAGGAGCGCACGCTTCTATCTCGTCCTTAAGGGGATCACGGTTTCCGGGTGGCCGGCATTTGATGACATTGCAGATGTAGACCTCTTCCCGCTTAAGGCCTATGCTGGCCAGAAGCTCATCAAGGAACTGTCCCGCCGCCCCTACGAATGGCCTTCCTTGCCTGTCCTCGTGGAAGCCTGGGGCTTCCCCAATGAACATTATGCGGGCGTTTTCAGGCCCTTCCCCCGGAACTGGATTAGTCCGGCTTTGATGGAGGCGGCATTTGGTGCAATGCTTTATCTCCTCATAAAGGCTATCCAGTTCCACCATGGTCTCCTCCCTTTCAGTTTCCTCTCCAAGCTCTTCCTGTTTTTGGCCAAAAGGGTCCGGTATTCCTGCGAGTTTATATCAAAAGCCGTCATGATTAAAGCGTCTTCCCCATCGGAATAATAGCCCTTTCGCTTGCCCACCTCTTCAAAGCCGTACTTTCGGTAGAGGTTCTGAGCGACCTTGTTAGAGACTCTTACTTCCAACGAGGCGATTTCTGCTCCGAGCCGGAGGGCCAGCTCAATCAGGGAGTAAAGGATGAGCTCGCCAAGCCCTTTACCCCTCCATTCGGGCTTAACGGCCAGGGTGCATATGTGGGCTTCATCCACGACAAGCCAGAAGCCACCGTAAGCCAGAAGAGGCCCTTCTCCCCCCCTTTCTTTGAGCCTGACCACGATGTAAAAGCCGCGGTCATTGCGGGTGAGCTCATAGTGGTAAGCTGATAAAGGCCAAGGCCTCTTGAAGCTCACCTTTTCAATTTCCATCACTTCCGGCAAATCCTCAAGGGTCATGCGCCTTACGATGTAAGGGATTTCCATCTTCACAGCCCTTTTAGGTAAATTGGCGAAAGGGAAGCAGGGTCATCTTTGTGGGAAGAGAGCCAGAGTTTGTAGGCCATCTGAGCCAGGAACCCGGCTCTTCTCAGGGAAAAAGCGGGGTCAGCTACAGTCGCCTTCCCTCCGAATGCCCTCTCTATGAACTCTCGGCCGTATTGGTCAATCTCGCCGCAGAAGATGGCTTTACCATCTGCAACCTTAGAGGGCAAATCTTCCCAAGCCAAAGCCATGTAATCGGTTAGCCTTTTCCACTTTTTCCCGACCCTTTTGTAGCCTGCGGTATAAATCCGGCCTCGTCCTGCTTCCAGGATGCTCCATACGGGCAGGGGCTGGTAGAAGAAAGGGTAGGCCAGGAAATCCAGGGTTGGGATTCCTACCAAATCAATTTTCAAGGAGAAGGCAAGGCCCTTTGCCACAGCCATTCCTATCCTTAGCCCTGTGAAGGAGCCCGGCCCCAGAGCCACACTTATTACTTCTAAGTCCGAAGGCTCAAGGCCTTGCGTTTCCATCATGTTTACAATCTTTGGCATGAGCTGAAGGGTATGGCTTTCCCGAGAGAGCCAATTCTCTTCAGCCAAGATCTTCTCCCCGTCAAAAAGGGCTATGCTTGCGAACTTGGTAGAGGTATCAATGGCCAAGAGCATCCCCTTTATCCGAGGCCAAATGCTGATTCTTTGAAAAGGGTTAGGAGCTGGACGTACCTTTCCCCTTTGGGTTCCATGAGTATGCTCCGCTGGTGGGCATCAAGGTAATTAAAGGTTATCCAAAGCCTTTCGGGGGGGATTATCTCCTTGGCTCTATCGGCCCATTCTATGATGCACACCCCATCGCCGTAGAATTTTTCTTCTATGCCGATGGCCAAAGCTTCTTCCACTGGGTTTTGGAGGCGGTAGAAATCAATGTGGTAGAGGGTGAGGCCGGTTGAAGCTTTGTACTCACTTATCAGGACGAAAGAGGAGCTTGTGATGGGCTCTTTCACCCCCATGCCGATTCCTACCCCTTGGGCGAAGCAAGTCTTTCCGCTTCCCAAGGGTCCTTCCAAGCAGATCAAATCTCCGGCTTGGAGGAATCTTCCGAGCCTGGCTCCGAGGCGTCTTGTCTGCTCTTCGCTTCGGCTTACAAAAGAGATAACATTACCCCTGAGGATTGGGTTCATTCTCCATCCTCCGAGGGTAATTATACACCAGGTTGGGAAGCCCAGCCAAACGGTGGAAGCCAAGCGCGGTTGTAGTTCCTCAGAACCGTTAGAGTTGCTGGCCGTGTAGATTGTATCGCTGTTGGTAGTTCAACGCAGGGGTTAGCCAGAAAGCAAAAGATACCATTGCCCCTGAGGTTGGCGAAGGCACTGGGGTTGGTTTATGGGTTGAAAACCAGCGTTCTCGGAGTGCCCAACATCTACCCTTGGGCCAAAGCCTCGCGGGCCTTGGCCCTTCGCCCCTACCGGGAAGGGGTCGGCGGAGGCCGACCCCAGGCTCGCAGCTTAAATAGGCGACTTCGGTCGGCAGAGGCGACGGGTTTTGCCGAGAAATCTTCCCCAGCGCTGCCAAAGGGATGCGGGTGATGCGGCTCTTGGAGGGAAGAACCATTCCCAATAGCCAGGGAATATCCCGACGGATGTCGCTTGTGTAGTAACTATAGTGGTACGTCCATTCCGTATGCGGGGGGCGGCCACAGCAATGAGGGTGGACACCACCGGGTCTCCAAAGATACTCCCGCTCCCCTCCAGACGTGCCGCAGCCAGAATCCGCCCGTCAGGAAGGAACTCTATGTCTACCTCGTCGTTACGCTCTCCCCCGTAGATGGTGGACACTTTTTCCCAGTGATAGCCATCGGTGGACTTTAAGAGGATAGAACGGCCGTGTTCGTGCCAGTAAGCTGGGACATACCAGGCCGTGCCATCCCGGGTTTTGGGGCGCCAGAAGAGCCAGCCCTCCGGTTCCACTTCCTGGAAAGGCGTCCAATGGCGCCCGTCATCGCTCACGGATAGCACGGGAGGACGATGTGGGCAGCGGGCGCGCCCAGGATTTCCACCCCCTCGCGGAACCAGGCGGCCTGGCCCGAGGCGGTATCGTCGTGGGCGATCTCCAGGTTCTGGATGCCGCTCAGGTTGATGGCGGTGAGCAGGTTATCCCGCCCGACCAGGACCGGGCGGTTGCCCTCTTCGCCGCGGATGGTGACCCAGGCGGTGCCGGAGGGCAGGGTGATGACGTCGGCCTCGTACTCGCTCAAGGTATAACGGCCGCACAGGATGATGAGGGTATCGCCGGGGGTGGCCCAGGGGCGGTCGCTGGTGCCAGGATTGGAGTCCGAACCGTTCGGGGCGCTGAGTATCACCCACGCAGGCGAAGGGTACGCAAGCCGCGACGAACCTCCTGGCGCTCCCCTTTCCATGCCCTCGTGGGTAAGCACATGGTTGTAACAGACGTCAAACGAGTTGATGATGCGGTATCCCAGAGGAGGGAGAACAGGTCATGGAACTCAGCGGAGCACCCTTCAACCCCCAGCAGGGCGGCCTGTTTCCCTGCAACGGCAGGACGAATACAAAAGCTCAGTGTTCGCCTAACATGGGGACAAATAGCACCCAAAGCATGCTGTAAGTTTTAACTTCTCCGCCTACCTTCTCCACCAAAGTCAGAGTCTGGTAACCACCCGGGGGCCCAACCGGGATGACCATCCTCCCCCCGTCCTTGAGCTGTTGAACGAGCGGCTGCGGGATATGGTCGGGCGCACAGGTGACAATTATGGCATCGTATGGGGCATGCTCTTCCCAGCCGTAATAGCCATCGGCGTTGAGAACCTTAATGTTATCATACCCCAAGCGCTTAAGCCTTTCCTCAGCCGAACGAGCCAGCTCCGGGATTATCTCCACAGTGTAGACTTTATCGGTTATCTCCGCCAGGATAGCCGCCTGGTAACCCGAACCAGTGCCAATCTCCAGGACTTTATCCCCTGGCTTGAGGTTCAAAAGCTCGGTCATGTAGGCCACGATGTATGGCTGGGATATGGTCTGGCCATAGCCGATAGGCAAGGGGTGGTCAGCGTAGGCCTTGTCCAGAAATTGTTGAGGGACAAAGAGATGGCGTGGGACTTTTTCCATTGCTGCCAGAACTCTTTCGTCCTTGACCCCGCGGGCCTTGATTTGCTCTTCCACCATCTGACGCCGCTTCTCAGCAAAGGGATCCACCGGTAAAGGGGTTGGCAAAGTTGAGGTCGGCGAAGGAGACGGAGCCGGTAGGGTTGGGGTTAAGGTCTGGCAAGAGACCAAAATCAGGAGGATAACACTGAAAAAGATGGCTTTAAGCCGCATTTACTTCCCTCCTAAAATCACAACTTTCCCTCCGGAAGCTCTCAGGAGGCGGTTGTGTACAGCCAGGGCCAACCCTTCTTGCCCGAAGTCTCTGGCATAAATCTCTTCCACTCCAATAGCATCCATTATCCGGAGGGAAGAGAATAGCCTGCGGGCCACTGTGGCTGGGTCTTTCAATGAACCCAGAACCTGGACAACGACCTCCAGCTCGCGCAGGGATTCTCTATCTTCTTCGGCTATGATGAAGCCCCTTTTTATCCCCAAGGCCACTGCTTCTTCAGCCTTTTCCCGGAGGAAGCTGCGCAAAGCCCCGTTTTCCCCGATTACAAGGTAGAGTGAAGCCTTGGGGGCATAGTGCTTTTCCATGAGGCCTGGGGAAGGTTTCGGCCCAGGCACTGGCCTTGTTTTGACTTCTACCCTGCCCAGGACTTCCTCTAAAGTTTCTTTCGGGAGGCCTCCGGGGCGAAGTATGGTAGGGGTTGGCCTGGTGATATCCAGGACCGTAGACTCAACCCCGATGGGGGTTGGACCGGCATCCAAGATGAGTTCAATCCTTCCGTATAAGTCTTCCACTACATGTTCGGGAAGAGTAGGACTTGGCCTTCCGAAGAGGTTAGCGCTTGGGGCAGCTATTGGGCAACCGGAGGACTTGATGAGGGTCAAGGCTACCGGGTGAGCTGGAACCCGCACTCCAACGGTTGGCAAGCCTGCGGTGACCAAATCGGGGACGCTTTTAGCTTTGGGAAGGATGAGGGTAAGAGGGCCTGGCCAGAAGAGTTCGGCGAGCTTAAGGGCAATGGAAGGGACTTCGGCGGCAACGGTTGGCAATTCAGAGGGTGAGGAAAGGTGCACGATGATAGGGTCATCGGTTGGGCGCTCCTTAGCGGCGAAGATCCGTGCTACGGCCTTTTCATCCAAAGCGTTAGCTCCGAGCCCGTAGACAGTTTCGGTAGGGAAGGCTACAAGCCCACCTTCCCTTATCACTTTCGCCGCTTGGGCAATTACCTCTGGTTCCGGTTCTATGGGGTTTACCTTCAGCACTTCGGTCTTCATTACTTCCCCCTTTGCATTTATTATAGGCTAACTCAACATGGTCGGCAATGCTTATCCCAGAGAGCGAGGGCTTCCCAGTTTTCCGGCGGAGTAGTTGTTTTTAGCCACAGGATAAGGTGGGGAGCGTGGGGCAATTACACTCCCTCGCAGGGGGTTAGATGGCGGCGCAGGCCGACCCTTGGCCGAAGGAGGACGACTTTAGTCAGCGCATAGCGTTGTGGATCGTTACCAACCTCTTTATCACAAGATAGAATTAAACCAGGTCTGCCATAGGTGGGCCCCTCCTTTTTGAGTTTTCCCCACAAGCTTTTTAAGGGGGAAGCCCCACCTTCTGTCAAGATCGCTTCCACCACCTGGTACCGATCTCTTGACACTAATTCCGCCAAAAGGTATAATGAGCCCGGTTACCGATCCACCCCGTTGAATAGGAGGTCAAGATGTACGAGATACTGGAGAAGCACGACCATTCCCCGGTAACTAAAGAAATCAAGGTCTACGCCCCAAGGGTAGCTTCCAAAGCTAAAGCCGGCCAATTTGTGATAGTAGTTCCATGGGAAAAGGGGGAAAGAGTCCCCCTGACAATAGCTGATTTCAGTCGGGAAGAGGGTTGGATAACCCTCGTCTTCTTGGTAGTAGGGAAAAGCACAAAGTTTATGGCTGGGATGAAGCCTGGCGACCGCCTTTACGCTGTAGTCGGTCCGCTGGGCAATCCATCCGAAATTGAGCATTACGGAACAGTGGTCTGCGTAGGTGGTGGGCTTGGCATAGCCCCCATTTACCCCATAGCCCGCGAGCTCCGGAAAGCCGGCAATTACGTCATTTCCATAATCGGTGCCAGAACCAAAGAGCTATTGTTCTGGGAGGATAAAATCCACTCCGTAAGCGATGAGCTGATAGTGTGCACTGATGACGGCTCCTACGGCCGCCAAGGGGTGGTCACTGTACCGCTAAAGGAACTATTGGAAAGCGGCCGCAAAATAGATGTGGTATGGGCCATCGGGCCGGCCATAATGATGAAGTTCTGCTCTCTAACCACTAAACCCTTCGGAGTAAAAACCATCGTAAGCCTGAACCCGATAATGGTGGATGGTACCGGCATGTGCGGGGCTTGCCGAGTTGAAGTGGACGGAAAAACCCGCTTCGCTTGCGTTGATGGCCCAGAGTTTGATGGCCACAAAGTGGACTGGGATTTGCTCATGGCTCGCCAAAGGCTCTATTGCGAGCAGGAAAAGCTGGCCGCAGAGCTTTTTGAAAAACAGGAGGCGAAGTGCTGAAACCACAAAAGACCCCCTTGTCCAACGGCGTTCGTCTCTTAGTCACACCCCTGCCCCACACTATGGCTGTAAGCATAGCCTTCATGGTAGGGGTTGGCTCTCGGTACGAGAGCGATCCCGAAGGCGGAGCTTCCCATTTCATTGAACACTTGGCCTTCAAAGGGACAGCAAAATGGCCTACCGCTAAGGACATCGCTTCCTCCGTAGAGGGGGTTGGGGGTATAATCAATGGAAGCACATCTCAAGAAATGACCTCTTACTGGCTTAAGCTACCCAAAGACCACTGGAAACTGGGCTTTGAGCTACTGAGCGATTTGCTCTTAAACCCCCTCTTCCGAGAAGAAGATGTAGAAAAAGAGAGGGCAGTGATTTTAGAGGAGCTGCGGGGGATGAAAGACTCCCCCGAAGACTGGGTTTTCGTGATGGCGTCAAACATCCTCTGGCCCAATCACCCCTTGGGCCGGGAAATCATAGGCACAAAAGAAAGCCTGCAGGCCCTTTCCAGAGAAAGGCTTCTGGACTTCAGAGTTAAGCACTATACACCCAAGAACGTAGTGGTAAGCATAGCCGGGGCCATTACGGCCGAAGAAGCTTTGGAAGCCACCGAGCGTTACCTATCAACTTGGGAAGGCACCTCACCCCCTTCCTTTATCCCTGCCCCCGCCCCCTCCGATGGCGCAATGCAGGCCTATGAAAGCCGTCGGGTTGAGCAAACCCACCTTGTCCTTACCTGGTACGGTCTTCCCCTGAACCACCCCGACCGGTTTGCCCTTTCAATACTCAATGCCATCTTAGGGGAAGGCATGAGTTCCCGGCTATTCACGGAGATAAGGGAAAAGAGAGGGCTTGCCTACAACATTAGCTCCTACCTTGAATTCTTCACCGATTCCGGTTCTATGGGGGTGGTTGCAGGGATAGCGCCCAACCGCTTGGAGGAGGCCCTTAAGGCCATCATTGAACAACTGGCTCTCCTCAAGACCCAAGAAGTGCCCGAAGAGGAACTTACTAAGGCCAAAGAGTTCGTGAAAGGGCGCCTCTTACTCCAGCTTGAAGATTCCCTCAGCCTGGCCTTCTGGTACGGAAGGCAAGAACTCCTCCTTGGCCGTACCTTAACCCCTGCTGAAATAATCCAAGCTATTGAAGCTGTGACCCCACAAGACGTAAAGAGAACAGCTGAGGGCCTAATGAAATCTTCCAGGATGAAGCTGGCGGTAATTGGCCCCTATAGGAAGGAAAGAAACTGGATAAGGATGGTGGAAAGCCTTGGCTCTTAGAGGGCGAATTCTGGTTGTAGATGACGAACTGTCAATAAGGAAAATATGCCAGTACATCCTCCAGATGATGGACTTTGAGGTGGAAACTGCCGCCGACGGCATGGAGGCAGTGGAAAAAGCCCGGCAAAAACCCTTTGACCTCATCATCACCGACATCAAAATGCCGGGGATTGATGGGGTTGAAACCGCCAAGCTCATCCGCGAGCTTTACCCTGATGTCCCTTGGATTATAATAACCGCTTATGGCCAGCTGGACCTGGCCTTAAAAGCTATAAGGCTTGGAGTCAACGGCTTCCTCCTCAAGCCCTTCTCACCCGATGAGCTCAAAGCTGTAGTCAACCACGTTCTGGAAATGGACCAATTGAGGAAGGAGAGCCTACGCATTAAAGCCCTCCTGCCGCTGTTTGAAATCTCCAAAACCCTCCTCAGCACATTGGAAATTGGGGAACTGGAAGGGAAACTGTTGCACATAGCCCGGGAAAGCCTCTCGGCCGATGGGGTATGGATGTATGAAGTGGATTGGGACAAGCTCCTTGGAGACCCTCCCGATTCCCTCTCCTTGCTTTCCATTGAACTTCAAGCGGCATTGATGAAAGCTTTGGAAAAGAGCAATACAGCTCTCCTCTGGACCAGAGAAAGCCCCGAAGAAGCTGTTTACCTCATGGCAAAGGCCAATATAGCCCAGCTCCTGGGCGCACCGTTGAAAGCAGGCGAGAGGCTGTTAGGTTTCCTGGCCGCTTTTAAAACCATAGGCTCCGCCCCTTTCCGTCCCTCGGACCAAGATTTCCTGACAATTTTGGCCGGGCAAAGCGCCGTAGCCCTGGAGAACGCTAAGCTCTTTGAGCACGTCCAGAAAGCCTTCGTAGAACTGCAAGAGGTTGAAAGGCTCAAGAGCAACTTCGTGACCCTGATCGCCCACGAGTTCCGCACCCCCCTCTCCCTTGTCCTCGGCTATGCTTCACTCCTCAGCGAAGAAATCCAAGATTCACGCCTTAAAAGCTTTGCCGAGGTAATCGTTCACAATGCAAAACGCCTTTCCTCTTTGCTCCAGGACATGTTGGACTTTAAACGCCTGGAAAAGAAAGCAACCTCAGTACAACTGGAATCTATCTTCCTGCCCGAACTTGTGGAAAGGGTTGTGGAAAACTACAGGCCTCTCATCCAGGACAAAAGCCTTGAAGTAACCGTAGATATACCTCCTGAAGTCCAAAGGGTTCAAGCTGACCCTGCTAAGCTGGAGGTGGTCCTGAGCAACCTGCTCTCCAACGCTGTGAAGTTCACACTGCCTGGAGGGAAAATAACGGTAGGGGCAAAGCTTATGGATAAACCCTACATGTTTGTGAAGGATACGGGCCCAGGCATCCCACCTGAAGAGAGGGAGAAAATTTTCCTCAGCTTCTACCAGATAGGGGAACCGCCAAACAAAACGCATGGAGGCCTTGGCCTCGGACTCTACATAGCAAAAGAGCTTGTAACCATGTGGGGTGGGAGGATATGGGTTGAAAGCGAAGTAGGCAAAGGAAGCACATTCTGGTTCTCTCTGCCCAGGGTGGAGGGGAAACATGCCGGCTAAGCGCCTCCAGAGCACCCGAATCCTCAGCAAACTGATGGAAAGACACTACCTAAAAGTCAGGTACCTCCGCTTTTTCCGACCGCTGGCCTGGGTCACAAGCGGAGCCCCGGTGGAAATCCTCAGAGCTATGGGGATTGAAGCCGCTTACCCTGAAAATTACGGGGCATTGTGCGGGGCAAGAGGCATGGGAACCGCTCTCAGCGAAGAAGCCGAAGCCCATGGCTACGCACCCGAACTTTGCTCCTACGCCAAAATCAACCTCGGAAGCATCTTCAACCCATCCTCTGCCCCCTTAAAGGGCCTACCCAAACCCGACCTCCTCATCGTTTGCAACAACATCTGTGGGACAGTGGTAAAGTGGTTTGAAGCCCTCGCCTACCATTACCGCATCCCCATCTTCATCCTGGACACACCATTCCTCCACGATGGCCTTGAACCCCACATTGTCCGGTACGTGCGAAGCCAACTGGAAGAAATGATTGAGTTCATTGAGCGCCATACTCGCCGCCGCCTCAACCAAAAGCGCTTCCAGGAAGTCCTGGAACTTTCTAATGAATGTGTCCACCTATGGGGTGAGATAAGGAGGATGTGCAAAGCCCAGCCTTCCCCCCTCAACGCCCCCGACCTTTTCGTCAACATGGCAGCCATAGTAGTGCTTAGGGGGACTAAGGAAGCGGTTGAATACTACCGCACTCTTCGCAACGAAGTTAAAGAAAGGGTTGAACGCGGTGAAGGGGCAATCCCTGAAGAACGCCACCGCCTACTGTGGGATAACATAGCCCTCTGGAACCGCCTCTATCGCTTCTACTCCCACTTCGCCAGAAGAGGGTGCTGCTTTGTGGTTGACACTTACACAGGCGCTTGGGACAACCCCGTTGAGGATGGCGAACCTTTGGAAGCCTTGGCCCGTGCTTATACTTCTGTCCTTCTGAACCGAAGCCTCTCCTACCGAGCTCGCCAGATGATAGAGCTGATTAGGGAGTACAAAGTGGATGGTTTCGTAATGCACTCTAACCGCTCCTGCAAGCCCTACTCCCTCGGCCAATACGATATAAAGCGAATTGTCAGCGCCGAAACGGGGGTCCCAGGCCTGATAATAGATGCCGACATGTGCGATTCTCGCTACTACTCTGAAGAGCAAATTCGCAACCGTATTGATGCTTTCATTGAACAACTGGAGAGCGGAGCGTAAAGTGATTGGCCATGAATGGATTCTTAAGCTTTTGGAAAGCGCCGTAAGGAATGGGGTTATCTCCCACTCCTACCTCTTCACTGGGCCAGATGGGGTGGGTAAAAGGACGCTGGCCTTAGAGTTTGCCAGGTATTTATGCTGCAAAGTGAGCTTACCCCCCTGCGGCTCCTGCCGAGATTGTCGGGAAATCTTGGAGAAAAGCTACCCCGACTTGAAGCTTGTGGAGCCCGAAAATGGCTCAATCAAAATTGAACAAATGAGGGAACTGCAGCGCGAAGCCTTCTTGGCCCCTCACCACAGCCCCTACCGCATCTTCATCATTTCCGATATGGATAAGGCTACTCCGGAAGCGGCCAATAGCCTGCTCAAAATCCTGGAAGAACCGCCTCCCCATTCCATCTTCCTCCTCACCGCAACCTCTGCTGAGCTTCTATTGCCCACAATCGTATCCCGATGCCAAGTCTTTAACCTCCGGCCCGTCCCCGAAGGCCAGATCCAGGAATTTCTGGAAAAAAACTGGGGAATTGAAAGCTCCAAGGCTAACCTCTTAGCCCGCCTATCAGAAGGCTGCCCAGGTAAGGCCATAAGGTTCATCCAGGAGGAGGAACTTTTAAAAAAACGGGAAGAGGATTTGGAGGCTTTCCTTTACATCCTGAAGAGCGATACAGTGGCAAGGCTGGAATGGGCAGGAGGGCTTGGGAAAGACGAGGAAAGGCTAAAAGAGATGCTAAAGTGGTGGATTTTGGCTACAAGGGATATGCTCCTTATTTTGGAAGGAGCCAAGGAGAAGGTGGTAAATGCGGATTTTTTGGGCAAACTGGAAGCAGCGGCGGTAAAACTCGGCAGGGGAAAAATCCGTATAGGGCTAAAAGAACTGCGCTCAATACTTATTGCCCTTAACCGAAATGCCAATTTGCGTCTGGCTTTGGACGTGCTGATGCTCAAATTGCCAGGATTTTCTCAGGAGGTGTAAATTGCCTTTGGTGGTAGGAATACAGTTCAGGGAAAATTGCAGAATCTATAACTTTGATGCTGCAGGCTTTGAAGACCTCGCCCGCGGGGACTATGTAGTGGTAGAGACAACACGGGGCCTGGAGGTTGGGAAAGTTGTAGTGCCCCCGCGGGAAATACTCAGCGTGGAACCCCCTTTGAAAGGAATAGTGCGTAAAGCAACCCCCTGGGACCTTGTTAGGATGGATTTTTACCGGCACAAGGAGGCGGAGGCCTTAGCCAAGGCCCGCCAACTGGCCCGCGAGATAGGCTTAAACATTAAGCTGGTAAAAGCGGAATACAACTTTGAAGGGACTAAGCTAACTCTCCTTTTCACCTCGGAAGGGAAAGAAGATTTCAAGGAGTTTGCCAGTCTCCTTGAGGAAGAACTCGGTGTTAAAGTAGAGCTATCTTCTATTGGAGTGCGCGATGAGGCTAAATTCATCGGGGGGATAGGGCCTTGTGGCCGCCTCATATGCTGTGCCTCTTTCCTCACGGAATTTGCTTCCGTGTCCGTAAAAATGGCCAAAGTTCAAGACCTTCCAATAAACCCGGCAGCCATCTCAGGGCTATGCAACCGTCTCCTATGCTGCTTGCGCTATGAATATGAAATCTACAAAGACTTCAAAGAACGCTTGCCTAAGGTGGGGCAAAAAATAAAAACCCCTAAAGGGGAAGGCAAACTTGTAGCCATAAACGTAGTAAAAGAAACGATAACTGTCCGGCTGGAAGACGAGACCACCGTTGAATTACCTGCAGAACAGGTAGAGATTTTAAAGGGCTAACCGGCGCCATAATCAGCGCGGCTCCACTATGAACTTTATGGCCGTCCTCTCTTGCCCGTTTATGTCAACCTCAGTGAAAGAAGGGATGCAAACGATATCGTAGCCATCCAGGGCAAGGTAACCCCTGGCGATGGCTATGGCCTTAATAGCTTGATTTACGGCACCGGCCCCTATAGCCTGGACTTCCGCCCTTTTACTCTCCCTTATTACACCGGCTATAGCTCCAGCTACTGCCGTAGACCGAGACTTAGCTGAAACTTTTATGACGGGCATCTTGCCTCCTTATCGCTGGCTCTCTATATAAATTTTACACCATTACATCCCCCATAGCAAGCTTTTGAAAAGCGGAAAAGCGCTGCAGGGCTTCCTGGTTTTCCAGCGGAATAGTTGCTTTCGGCTGCGGGATAAGACGGAGGGCGTAGGGCGGCAATATTCATTTGCGGGAGGGTTATGGGGGTAAGGATTATGTGAGGTCGGGGGGGCACCGCCATGCCCCCGGAAAGGGTCTCCGCCCCCATCACCCCCAGTTTAATGAAGGTCGGCGCAGGCCGACCTTTGGCCGAGGGCCAAAAGAGGCCGATTTCAATCAGCATGGAAAAGACTAATGAAGGTCGGCGTAGGCCGACCTTTGGCCGAAGGCCAAAAAAGGCTGATTTCAATCAGCCTGGAAAAGACACCCCCATAACCCCTGGGAGGAGGCCACACTCCCCGCATCAGTTTAATGAAGGTCGGCGCAGGCCGACCCCTGGCCGAGGGCCAAAAAAGGCTGATTTCAATCAGCATGGAAAAGACACCCCCATAACCCTTGGGAGGGGGCCACACTCCCCGCATCAGTTTAATGAAGGTCGGCGCAGGCCGACCCCTGGCCGAAGGCCAAAAAAGGCCGATTTCAATCAGCATGGAAAAGACTGACAAATTTGGCACAAAAACCCTTAAATGGTAAAATGAGAAAGGAAA